>JACCDP010025993.1_pt1 | contig 11224 bp, 7 predicted proteins | sample 7445841 | NCBI WGS metagenome assembly JACCDP01 (sample SAMN15323441, study PRJNA562643) | freshwater metagenome | isolation source: river surface water | place: USA:Blue River Watershed | collected 2017-08-17
ATCGCTAATAAATCGGAATGTTTCTTGATACCATCAATTTGTGTTTATCGTTCCACGCTAAAATAAACAAAAATTAATAGAAACGGGTTATTGTTATTATTTTAAAGTTTTACACCTACGGCTTCCATGTAAGTCCACGTAGAATAAATACTTTTTCTTCGTATTTCCTTTTTTCTGCAATTAAAGTACAGTCGGGCACAGCATCCGACTCAATAAGAGCAATAGTTAATTCTTCAGCTTTTCTTGCAACTGAAGGATGGATTCTCCCTTTGATAAAAAAAAATCAGTTTAAGTGATTTATCTACACCTTGATTCTTAGAATTAAATTTTACCAGAAGAGTCAAATTGTTTAAAAGCACATGAATGACCCAATTGTGCTTGGTCCATGTCTTCTGGGTCCACTAAAGAGTACTCCATTACCTGTCACACATTTATTTGGTTCCTTCAAGACAATAATAAATGATAGATAAAAAAAATCAACCAGGTATACAGTTGTTGCTTGTATTGATCTTTGGTTTGTTTGACGAGAACTTTTTGTTTGGGGGGGGAGGGGTTGCTGCTGGACCGTTCCTGGTTTTTTGGTTGTCTTCTCAGTTGAATCCTTCAAATGACGTAGAACAGAACCCAACTTAAATTTTTTTTTTATGTTTTCTTGTTTCTTTTTCCTTCTCTTGTTGAAGTAATTCCTCCTATAACTCTGTGGCATTGTTGTTAGGGCCCTCACGAATCACATTTTAATTGTGCATATTTACAGCAGAGTAAATCCCAAATATAAAGAATTTAGTCCTCATCAATTCAGAAGCACTCTAGACAATTAGACCGTAGCAGTGAGCTAGCTCAGGCGGGGGTGAGCTATTTACAAAAGCCCAGCAGAAAACACTAGATGCACCCTTCAGCCGCTTGGGGTATCGTACCGTGAACGTGCTCACCCCCGCCTGAGCTCGCTCACCTTAAACAGACTCTAACCTGTGTTGTCTTCTTTTTACACTCACATTCAGTTTCTATTGTAAAATATTGAAAACAGACAGAACATTTAGCTGGTAGAACATGATGTCAATTAAATAGCACTAAGCTAGCTTAGGCGGAGGTGAGCTACTTAATAATACCCAGCAAACTGTACCTATTTATTTAAGCAGAATATACTTAAATACAAATAATACTTAAACCACTTCGTCCTCTCAAACTACTCAATTAACCTTAACTGCCGACAGAAATATAATAATTCCGAAACATTGGTAACAATGAGACGGCAGCAGTGAAGTTCAGGTGGGGGTAAACAACTTACAAAAACCAGAAAAGCGGATCCTTTTGCAGATTTACTTATTTATTTAAGTAGCTGTTAAAGTAGGCAACAACACTACTAACACACTAGGCCAAGAATGAAAAAAAAAATTACAATTTTAAAGCACTGTTGAGATTTAAAACGCAGCAGTGAGCTAGCTCAGGCGGGGGTGAGCGTTTTAGCAAAGCCCGGCAGACGTCAAAACACGAGTTGGGGCCCTCCGCCGCTTGGAACGCTGGAAATAGGGTGCCGTGTACGCGCTCACCCCCGCCTGAGCTCGCTCACTGCAACCCGTGTTGATCTGGAGAAAAAGACGACTTGGCTTCAGACGTAGATGAGCCGATAACCTGAAAGATTATGGAGAAAGCGTTACGGAAGTAATAACAACATTCGTTAAATTACAAAAACAATCTTTAAATCAAATTGAATGTATGGAGGCGATTACTTTGTTCGACACTCGTGGTTATACATACGGATGGAGAAAACCACCACCAAAAAAGAAACCCGACAAAGAAAGCTGAAAAGAAATCTAGTAACCAGATCCGAGGTTCATCAAGCGATCATGGCGTTGCACGAAGCGCACTATGCCGAACTGGTGCAAAGCGACGGTGTAACAAGTTGGCGACAACTTTAGGTATTTTAAGCTTTAGACCCGTGTAGCAAGACATTAATTATTACTTTTCCCAGGTTCACATCCTCATACTTGTAAAAGAGAAAAGGGCAAAGAATTCAAAGCTAAATGTTCATTATTACAAGATGCAAAGAAGCAATTAAAAACAATCGTATCGTAAAACCATCTGAAGTTTATGAACCTATTACGCTTGAGGTGCATTTAGACAAACCAGACGAAGATCTGTCAGTTCAAGTACATCTAAGACGGTCTCTTTACCACATTTTACAAAAGACGAGGCCAAGAAATCCAAAGGATCTAAACTTCAAAATCGCACAATAAAAGAAATCGATTCCAGCTGGGTTTTTGAAAGGCGACGTTACCGTTACGATAAAAGGAGACATTTGATTTTCGCAACAGAGAACCAACTGAATTTGCTGAAAAGATTTAAACAATGGTTCTGCGATGGAACGTTCAAGGCTTGACCTAAACCATTCCAACATATATTTTCTATTCATGGCTTCATCCGAAAAAAAACTTATCAAGCAAGTACCAGTACTGTACGTTTTAATGTCTCGCCGAAAAAACAAGACTACGAGGAAGTTTTTTGACACATCCTCTAGCTGGCATGTGGAGAAATTGTTTCGGCTGAAATTGATAGCGAAGACGAAGAATATTCGTACGAATTTAAGAACGATTCGTCAAGCGACAACGAATCATAAAGACATGGCGATACGGAATCGCGTGTCGATACCGTACTTTGAGACGAGGGGCGCAAGAAGGAAACGGCCTACCGAAAGTGAGGAATCTGATGAAGATTATAGGGATAAATCGAATTCTGATTCTTCATCAACTACATCACCTGAAGTCAATCGACATCGTAATCGGCGACGAAGAAAACAACCCGTTGTGATTCCAAAGAGTGTATGTCGCGTTCAGGAAATATTACTAGACTTCGAAGCTACAGTACGGAGTACGATAAAAAAAATTGATGCCGAAGGTGAAAGTACGAGGCAATTTATTTCACCTAGTACAAGCGATGTACAGACAAATTCAAAAAATTGGACTGGCGTCGGATTACAAAAACGATCAAGAAACCAGAAAATTTTGCCGACAAATCATGGCCCTACACCTGCTTCCCAATAAAAAAAATTACAAAATGCTTTGACGAGATAAAGGAAAAAAACAAACGGCAAATAGGCAAATTTTTGCAAGTATGTGGAAAAGACTTGGATAAAGAGCTCTATCTGGCCTCCATGGTCATGCAGCACATACTTAGAAGAGGAAAGAACAAACAACGACCTAGAGGGCTGGCACACAAAGCTCAATAATGGGTAAAATGGTGCCTACAATCTCTTCCATTTACTTTATGTGTTTTTTAGGGAGGGCAAGAAAATTCCGATGCAAGCAAAATTGCTTTCACAAAAACAGCGATTACGAATTGAAAAATAATCTACAATTAGTTTTGAATCAAAGCTTCCTAGCAAACATTACTTCTTGGTCCTCTGTTGGACCAATAATTTACAAAGAAAACTTTCCTGGGCCAGCATTTCCCCAATAAAGCCACACAGGTGGCGAAACCTTCAGGTGTGTTTTTTGTTTATTAATTGGATCTTTATAATTTTTATATGAAATTGTCACATTATTGGTCTTCTGCTCCGTTGTTTATTTAACCTAATTGATTTTGGTTACATATCAGAAGGGAAGTTGTTAAGATTTATAGGAAATGCTATTGTCAAGTGGTGGTGTTTCTTAACAAGGTCGTCGCCTAAGCCCCTAGTTTTAGCACCTTAGGTCTATGGGAATGCTGCTAAACAGTATCCAATTTTTCTCTGATCTGTCAAAAATGATTTTTTTCTTTTGCTCTTATTTAACAAAATAAGAATATTATACCTCTGGTTTTCTGTATTTAGAAAGTAAGAATAGTTATCTTACTTTTTCTTATTACTAACTACAATTCTGTTGTGCCTCACATAGTTTTTTTTTCAACTGAAAAAGCCAAAATTTTTTTGCTTTCCAGTGACATAATTTATTATTGTATGCTTGTATATTAAAATGATTCATATTTTCATAAGGCTAATAGTAACTTGCTAACAAATATTTATTTAAATTGGATCGGTGATAAATTGCTTCATTGTTTTGGATTTTAGAAAATTTTTTGCCGAAGTGCCAATAAATTTTTTTCCTCTCGGGGTATTATGCCTTGGTAACCTTCAGGTACCCCTGAAGGGATAATGGGCCTTTATTCTTGGTGACTGGGTTGTGGATTTGACCCTGGCTATAAGTGATGTTGTAAACAAAACAAAAACAATAAAATAATTTTTTTTTGTTCCTGGTAAAATTAACAAAACAATAGCAAAAGCAATATAACGATTTTAGCTAACAATAACAATTGAAATAAAACCAGAATATGTAAAAAATTACAATAAAGCCCCTAAGGCGCCTACGGGATTTTTCTCAAACTTTGTGATTAAATGAACAACCAATAATAGTATTATGCATTTGAAACAATATTAATTGTACTCTTACTCAGTGCTTATTTTGATTGTATGGTAATAACAACAGTTTTTGTTTTAATTTGTCCAAACATCTTCATGCGACACTAGGTGGCAGCACTTTGCAGAGCCCTTTCTCATCTAATGGAGACTCACTGTTTAGCAGCACTCCTAAGCTTCTCAGGTTTCCCCCTTTTGTTTACGTTCGGAATTTACATCCCCACGCCAACTCATAAGCTCACTGCCTTTTATGAACTTTCCCGCGTAAGTCTTTTTCTAAAACAAGACAATCAAGATAGCTAACTGTCATTGTGGCATCGGTTAATATCGAACTTCTGTGTAACCAAGAAGGTAAAACTAATGTACTTCACCATGTATTTCATGCATACCATGTATCGTACTATCATGCGCAGTGATAAGTTTATCCCAACTGCCGCATTTACCATGTATCGTACTATCATGCACAGTGGGATGATTATCCTCACTGCTGCACATGTGTTATGGGATGTTCATCCTAATAGCACATGAAGTGGGAAGTTCATCCTCACAACGAATACATATCCTCCTTCACGATCGAATATCCTTGCATTCTTTCAGTTTTATTCCAGACTATACACTTCCAATATTTTTAGCTATTATAGCATATAATTTCTATTATATGGAGCCGCGGCGACCAGACCCTGTGAGTCGTCGATCCAGTTACGCTCAGCTGACAGGTACTGGTCGACCATGTGTATAGTATGTTGCATCTTCAACAGCACAAAAAGGATTAGTAAGTGTATATGGAAGAAGTGAAAAATCAAGTAGTTGAATTGAACCGACAGCAAACCCTAAAGCGAAGAGAGACACAAGTGAGTAAAATTTCCGCCAAAATACACACGCACACTCACGAAATCGATCAAAAGGCACAAATACAACTTCCCACCGAAGCCACACACAAGCAACAACAATCAATTTACACCGTTCACGGACCTTATGTTTTTTGTTGTGAAGAGACTTCCTTCCGACTCTTGGTTCTGGTTTTCAATATTGTTCAGAGATTTTTTGGGATATCGTGGCCCAAATCCAGATTCAATCTTGCAACTTTACTGAAAACACTTAGTGACAGGCTCTTTTCGAATACAAAAGAGCTAATCGTTTCAAAATGTCTTCATGGGTGAGGGGCTAACAGGAACTAACGCCAATACTAACACCATTTCCAGAAAATATGGCCTCTTGCTCGCCACCCTATTATCTCTCTTCTCTCTTACAACTTTCGTCTCAGAATTAGTGTTAAGCTGTACATTACTTCGAAGCTCAGGGTGAAGATTGGCAGCACTTTTTTTAGAATCAAGATTGGCATTCTGAAAAATGCCTCCTTCGTTTTCGGATTGTGCTAAAGCGACAAAATGATTCTGGTCATGCAAATGCAGATCTTTCGTCTAAACAGCTGCACGACTAATTCCATTTGAAAAGAATTCATTCAGAGCTAGAAAATAATTGTCCCTTGACGCGAAATAAGATGATAATGAAACGTTTTTACAAACGGCCCACTTTCTCCCGTACATTAGAATGGCTGAGTGTCACGAGATGTTTTGTGCAACACTCAAAGAGTCTCAGAAATGCCAATGTATATCTTGGTACGAAAAACTTTGGACAACTCTCTTACATCAAATTTAGGCTACGGAATACCTCGTTCTCAACGTTAGTTTTCACTGGGTATCCCGAGATTCTTTGAGAAAATTGTAATATGTGGAATCTAGGCTACAACGGAGCTCGTCCCAACATTGGTTTCATCTGGGTTTCACGACATTTTTGGGGCAAGTCTCGAGCTTAACCGTAGTAATTTGTGAGCTGAACCGTATCCATGTTACTATCTTCCAATAGATTTGATTGGTGACTAGAGATACAGAAATATATCAAATGTTTTTGATGGGACGTGGATTACACGAATACTGAATATTTACCTAAGGATAGGCACGCATCAACACTAATCCTAATTATTTGCAGACAAAGTTTAGGCATAAGTCTAGTTTAGGACTGCCATTTTCCTATTCATTCTTCACTTCACTTTACTACTAGTATATACTAGTATAATATAGTATACTATAGTAAGTATAGAATAGTACTATATGAAAACAACGACATATGTACTATACTATATATTCTATTCTATAGTATAGTGTATAGTGTAGTAAAGTGAAGTGAAGAATGTAAAACGACCGAAATACAAATTGATGCTTAAAACGACAAATTTACTGACTACAGCCTAATTTTAAGATAATCAAACGTAAGTTACCGAACAATTGAAGCAATGAGGAAGTCTGCAGAAAATATTAAGTGTTTGAGGAAAGAGAAAGACCACTACCAGTCTACAACATCCTCTCTCAACTTGAAAACATGAAAATGGCTAACAGATCACACACACAATGCTGCGTTGCAATTCCTTTATTGAAATATGAATCAACAAATATTAAATGGGTGTTCTTGAAAAAATTGTAAAATGAAATAAAATTCAATATAAGACTTAACGAGCATAAATTATCAAGAAAATTAAGAAATAATAGCAAATTAAGAAAAAAGAAACTGGAACCCTTTTGGTTTGTTTTGGCCCGACCACCCACCGTAACCTTGAAAGAGGGGGAGAGGGGTATTTCACAACTCCCCCAAAAAATCGAACTCACCGAAACATTTTCGTCAACCATCCTCTCCGTTCCCACGAACTGGAAAAACGAAGGTTGAGACTTGAGAGGAAATTTGCAGACGAGCACATTTCCCATCTGAATTCTACTTCACTTGATCACATATATAATATATAATCATATATCTGATTAGCCACTCCCCTTCTGACAAGGGAACCTCTTTAACTTCAACCTTAACCTGTGGTGCCCATATATTCCTTTTTATAACCCTAACCAAACCAAACCTGACCTAACCTAACTCCTTATCTCTCGCAGAAGCCAACGCCTTTACCATTTAGGCCACTAGTCATATAATAAAAGTGAAATATCTTTGTAGTGTATTTTGCCTAACAAAAATTGTATAATATAAAAATAGGCAACGTCAGCTAACTACGTTGGCTACTTCAAGTACGCTGTCACAAACGAGACGAATTCCGATGTATTTTCCATTACATTTCAGTACATATAGTGATGTAGTGCAGTAGTGAAGAAGTAAAGTGAAGTAAAGTGAAGAAAAATAGGAAAACGGCAGTTCTAAACTATACTCTTACCCATTTCCCAATAATTCCTTCACTATTAGAATGGATAAAGTGTTTGATTGATGCATGGAGAAAGAACCAAGTAACCGATTTGGGCTAACCTATTACAAATGGTGTAGCCCCAACTTCTTGATAACGGAGTGATCAAAGCTGATGTCAACTAAATCTTGTTAACTTTCTTGTGAACAGGGTGTCAACTATGTTGTTGCAACAGATCCTTGCCCTCCTTTCTGGGAACCTTGACGATGAATATTTGTTTACTCTGAATCTTGCTAATTTTCTTGGAAACGCTGTGAAGCAAAAATGGAAAGAAATGGAAAACTGATCCTTTGTACAGTTTCTTGGGAACAGAGAAAATAAAGGCAGAGGGATGCAGAACCTTGTCAAATTTAGAAACAGGGCCTAAGAAAACTAGAGTCACGTGATGAGAATGAATCACGCTCTTCCAGAGTCACAAAGACAAATGACAGAGCGCTGTTCAACAACTAAAAGGAAACCTTTTTCAAAACCAAGTTCAAGGAACCAGCTTTGGCGATTCCCAAGGCATTAGGGAATGGGACTACAGGTTGTCAAGAAGGTTTCAAGTTTACTCTTAAGAAAATTGCGACGGCATCGATTGTCGCGACTCGTGGCTCACCGTCCGTTTTTTGGTTTTTCACAGGGGGTAGATAATCAGACCGGAATCGATAACTCAGCGACGGGAAAAGTAACCGAGAGAAAACCGCCGAAAATCAGTGAATAGTAGGCTAGTACTCTACTCCCCCAAAATTATTCACTTCTATGTGTCAACTGCAGGAAGATACTTGGGGGTAGTATACTTGGGTTTCCTTCTCCTATTTTTCGCCATTTCCTATATTTACATGTTGCAATCAAAATGCTTTCTTTTAAGTCCCTCTGTTATACGCAGAATAGTTTATTGAAGCATTTTGTTAGAGAATCGGCAAAGTCGTATGGCGAACATTTCATTACATTTAATGTACACTGCCTCTTCCACTTACCCAATGACGTCCTGCGGTTTTGCCCTTAGCATCAATTTACTAGTTTTCCGTTTTAAATTATCTGCAGAAATTGAATCGGCGCATAAGGCGAAGTAAAAACCCACTTGCTTAATTAGTTAAGCGACTAATAGAACTTTCCAACATTCAGATTCTCGTAGGCTCGAAAATATACCAAACTCTGTGACTTAAAAACAAGAACATAGAAAAAGACCTACTATTTCCATCGAAAACTCAAACGAAAGACAATTTCAAGTTGCGCAGTCTGCTTCTTGGAAGCTGACGTGTTAACCACCAAAAAATTTCGTTTGTTTTGTTGACAATTCACTTTCATTATGGACAACATTGTCCAACGGGTCGGGGCACTTATATCGGGGGCGGGTTTTAGCGTTCTACACAAAAAGTTAACTCACAGTGAACTCCCTTGCAATTGACACAGGCTGTTGAACACTCCAGGCCGTTTTTCTGTTTTTCAAGCGGATTTACACCCGACTGTTACGCACCCAAATCGTAGCCAAACCGAGTCAAACTGATGATGCTTTACTAGCGGTACTTCGTAGAATCAGGCCCCAAGCTCCAAGACCCTATTCGATCGGTAATTAAGTTTCATTTTAGTTTATTGTTTAAAATGCCTTTAAAATGCCAAAAAACGAGTGTTTATTGTATTTTCGATAGATGATGAGTACATCTTCAATGACATTCCTGAGCATCAGCAATTTGATTTGTACGCGAATCATCATTAATTAAAAATTGAAAACCAAGGAATTCTTTCCATCGGATTATTAATTTTCTAACCAAAAGTGCAATTCAAGTATAATCTATGGATATTTCTTACAATGATAATTTGGTTTTGGACCAGCCTTCAAAGTGTGAGCAACCCGACTAAAGTTAAATCCAAATTTTGTTAGCGGAACCTGTTCAAATACTCAACTTTATTTTTTTAAGGCTCCATACTCTGTTAGTGGTTGCCGGGACGATAGTCGTCGTTCCTATCATCCAACATGGCATGATTCATCTACTACTAAGGACTCCTGTTCGAATTCTCAACGTCTGAATTCAAGACTTAACAATTTTGATGATCCACCCATTGCTAGTGGTAGCAATAACAATACTTAGCAGTCTCAGCATTAGGCATGCGTCTATTCGTCAAATGCTAATGGCGCCCCGTCGAATACTCAACGTAAAAAATCCAGGTCGTGTTCATTTTGATGATCCATCCACTGGTAGCTACGGGAATACTCATAAATCGAATCTAATGCGTAGCCAAGGTTCAACCTCAGATAACTTACGTGAAAGCAAGTGAAGAAGTGTGAAGAAGTGCAGGCGTAACCTGGTGAAAGTAATCTGCAGCTGGTATCCGTTTTATAATTTAAAATATTCAAAATCCTCCCTGTTTTGCCCTTATTATAGATTTTCAACACAATGATAAAAGGCAACTAGAGATCCTTAAAGTATCAAACGTGGAACTAGTTTCCAAGAACTAACAACCACACTATCATTATTGGGTAAGAGACAGAAAACATGCCTCAGTGAAGTTGAAGTGTTGGAGGAATAACTATTCAAAAATTCCATTAGTAACTAATACGTGCCAGGTTAAACTAGCATGGCTGCTCACGGTGATAAAAAGTTAACGTTTATGTTCTTTCTTTAACGAATTCTGATAAGAAAAAGAAAATTAGGCCAAGAAAAAGTGAAAAGTGTGATCTACAGCTGCTGAAAGAAGCTGTTACTACAGCTGTTGATCGCAAGTCATTCACAAAATGAATTGCGATCAATCTCGGGGAATTCTTCTGTATTACCCGCATTGGACAAGAAAATCCTTATATTAAATTTCAATGATTACATGAATAAGAAGTGGAACTGAATTCAAGAGATATTCTCAATAATTTTGAAAAAAATGTAATTTAATTTAATCTCTTCAAACGTTGTACGAAAAGAATCATAGTTGTTGTATTCCATCCTTGGCCTATATAAAAGCCAAAGAGCGTCCTTGGGCCGGTTTGCTTTCTGTGCAAACTTTGTGTGTTATAAAATCGGATCGATAGCTCATTGGTCGAACTCTCGCGAGGGGGGAAAAGCAAATGGCCGCGTATACCGCGCGAGAGGAAAAACAAGGTTCGACTACCTAAAAAAGAGTCGACTACCTGCAAACGGTCGACTAATCCGAAAAAGGGTCGAAAGCTAACCCTTCCTCTTTTCGCATACGGCTGACTTTGAAAAAAGGGGGGTGAACGAAAAGGCCCTATCTCAAGCAACCGCGACACTGTTCGATTCGTGACTAATCGCTCCGTCCCGCGTTCACATTTGTTCAAATCGAAATTTTGAAAAAAAGAACTTTGTTCTGCACAGACACGCCGGGACGACGGCACCGGTCAAATTTGGGTCGGTTCACGGCTTCTCACGTATTACGAGTGCAAGTGACGAGTTAAACGTCGACGCGGACGAGTGACTTGGACAAATCCTTGAATTAGCGAAAAATTGGGTGAAACTAATTGTATGCATGGAAAAATCTTTCGAATGTGGAAATTTAGAAATCTGCACTCGACTCTTAATTGTTGATGGGAAATTTAAGCAAGGGTGAAAACATGGCGACTACGAAATGAATTGCTTTGTAAATACTTACTATATCCAATGCTCTGAAAG
>JACCDP010197718.1_pt1 | contig 11224 bp, 13 predicted proteins | sample 7445841 | NCBI WGS metagenome assembly JACCDP01 (sample SAMN15323441, study PRJNA562643) | freshwater metagenome | isolation source: river surface water | place: USA:Blue River Watershed | collected 2017-08-17
GGTGAAAAATTGATAAATGTCGTTAGCGGATGAGGTAATCGCAGTGACGTGGTGAATACCACCTAAAGGTAATGGTTTTGTATTCATAATGTTAAATCTCCTATTACAAAAAATGTGAGGTTTCCTCTGGTTAAAAGTTCACCCTCTGTGTTAAATAATTCAACCACCGTACGCAATAAAGATCGACCTGCATGCACCACTTTTCCTTTGGCAATAATTTTAGTAGAAATATTGGCAGCCTTAACATACGACACATTTAATTCAATTGTGACGATACGCTTCATTTTGGTAAGGGAAGCAATCGCGGCCACCGCATCAATTAAACCCGCCAAAGCGCCACCATGGACAGATCCAAAACGATTTAAATGATCTGGTTTAGCTTGCCAGTGAACCTCAGTTTCGCCATCTTCAAGTTTGATAATTTGAGGATTGATAAAGTGATCAAAATTTTTTTCAGCAATCATCGACAAGTAATGGGATTTTAATTTTTCAATTAAGTCTTGTTTTATCATAAAAGCATTTTAGATGCGTATTTTTTCCTTAGTATCTATAATAAACGCTACCGACAAATATTACTATTCATTTACAATCTTTTGTCAGGTTTTAATAAGGAGAAATATGATGTCGAATAAAATATTAGTGGTGTTGTTAAGTTTGCTTTTAGCGGGTTGTGCAACATCATCGTCAGATGAGATTTCATCTTTACCATCTTCAATCATCACAAACTCTGATAGTTCAGTGGTTTTAACTTCCAACACTTCGATTGATAATCCATCCAGTAATCTAAGCCTATCTTCTGTGGTATCAACGAGCGCAATCGTTACTTTAAATAGCAAATGGGCTGTTGCTATGGGCGGTGGTGGGGTTAACCTCACTCAATTTTATGCCGTTGATGAAAATTTGACCCAAAGTTTAACCTCAACGAAGGTGGTTGAAGTACAAAGGGTATTTAATCTAGATGGTAGTTTTTATGGTTATGTATATGAAGCATTGGTGGATGGAAATGGTGGAAGAAATTCTAATCGTTTTAGAATTGGTTTAGCAAACTCCATTTATCTTGGTTTTGAATCCGTAACCGAAAAAGAGCATGGCAACTTTGGCGATATTATTATTAATGCATTAAAAAATTCCTTAAAAGGAAAAGCTGCCGTTTATGCAAACGCTTGGGAAATTATGATTAGTGCTAATGAAACAGTTGCTGCTGGGACGGCTTCAGAAACCATTAATCCAATCGCAGATGCCCTTGAAGCAATCACCACTCACTATTTGTCACAAATTAATGTAGAATAAAATTAAGGAAACTAAATATGCCAAAACCATTTATTCCACCAATGAAAGGAAACAAATCTCCTTTCTTGCCCAATCAACCCAAGCCTGCCAATCGTCCTGTTGTAACCGTACCGAAACCGATGAATCGTCGTCCTGGTGGTCGCGGCGGATAACGCTCCTCATTTCTTAACAATATTTGGTCATCTTTTGATTGAAAGGATGACCTTTTTTATTTATGATTATCAACAATGGAACGAATCATTATTGGTATTGCAGGTGGCACTGCCTCGGGTAAAACAACGTTAGCAAATATCCTTCTATCTGAATCGGGTAAAGGCAATGCAGTCATTATTCGTTTAGATAACTATTATCGTAATCGTACAGATTTAAGTTTTGAAAAAAGAGCGGCACTTAATTATGATCACCCCGATGCATTTGATGTGGCTCTGGTCATGGAACATTTAAAATCCTTAAAGGGGGGCACGAGCATTCAACAACCCACCTATGATTTCGTAAATCACCTTCGAGCGAAAGACACCTTAAAAACGAATCCTGCACCTGTGATTATTGTTGAAGGGATTCTCACGTTTGCAATTCCGGAAGTATTGGCCTTATTAGACTTTAAAATATTTGTTGATACGCCTGCAGATATCCGTGTCTTGCGGCGAGTGCAACGCGATATTGAAGAACGCGGTCGCAACTTTAAAAGTGTCACCAATCAATATATTCAAACAGTTAGACCGATGCATGATCTATTTGTAGAACCTTCAAAAATTCACGCAGACATTATTGTTCCAGAAGGGGCATTTAATCCAAAAGCAACAGACTTATTGTTAACAAAAGTTGCTTCGTTAGTGTCGGAATTTCATCAAGCAGAAAAGAAAAAGAAGAAATAATTATTTTTGCTTCATCGCTATCTTGTATGCTGCTTCAATTTTCAATCTAACTCTTTCAAATTCTTTGGGATCATTTAGGTCTTCAAGTTCAAGAAATAACACTTTATCTTTAGCAACTTTATAATTCTTATAAATACGATTTAAAACATCATAATAGTGATCATAATGGAAATTTAAATAATCTTCTTGGCCTTTTTCAATCGTTCTGCCACGTTTTCTTACATAACGAAATAATTCGTCTTTTGGTCTGACTAACACGACTTGCATATCTAGATCAGGTAATCGTTTCAAATGAGCATCAGCGATCGCATACGTTAAAGCCACTTCGGTAGCAGTCATGAATCCTTCAAGCCTTAACATTTCTGCAAAGACGAGGTTAGAGTACAATGTCGAATCGCAGATGACATGAGGAAGATCTTTGGTTTTCCACATCAATAAAAATAATGCGCTATAAAAGGCGTTTTGAGATAACAAGGCAAAGGTTTCTTTATCTTCATAAAAATAGGGGAGGTAAGGATTCTTTTCAACTGGTTCTTCTAATAAAGGGTAACGATAATAATCAGCGAGCATTTTTGCTAAGGTTGACTTACCGGAACCAATCGGTCCTAAAATACCAATGCGCATAATTTTCTCCTCTAAATCTTTTAATATTATAGTCACATTGTTGGAAAGTTTTACCTGAGTATCAGAACAAAGAAAAATACCACCTAAATGAGTGGTATTTTAACGCTTCTTTTTGAATTGTAAATTTTATCCTAAATCAATTTTCTTACCCTTAAGTTTAAAGATCACAGCCTCACAAATGTTTTTTGTATGATCTCCTGCTCTTTCAAGGGTGCGAATAATGTTAAAAGTATCTAACAAACTCATAACATTCGTTGTATTGACAACTTTCGGAATTTCATTAAAGGCTTTTTTGAGTTTGGCATCAATAAACTGATCTTGATTTGCAATCGTATAGGATTCTTCCAAAACTGGTTTAAAAAACAAACTAGTCGCTAGTTGAAACATTTTCATAAAATCTTCAAACATTTCATTGATATAAACTTTAAAAGGTTCATAAAGTGGTTTGGTTAAAATAACAAATTCTGAAATCGTTTTGGCATAATCACCAATCCGCTCAACATCATTCGCAACCCTGATCATCGCAATTGCGGTTCTTAAATCTTTGGCGACTGGGGCTTGCGTTGCTAAAAAACTAAGGACGGATTCGTTAATTAATTCATCAAGATTATTTACTTGTTCATCGCGTTTAATCACTTGTAATGCTAATTTTGTATCGGTGTTTTCAAATGCTCGCTTTGCATCACGGTGCATCGATAAGACAAGCTCAATCATTTCTTTGAGATTTTTTTCAATTTCGCGGATTTCTGTTTCAATTAAAGTTGTCATAATGACTCCTATCCAAACCTTCCGGTAATGTAACTCTCAGAACGGGGATCTTTTGGTGTGGCGAAGAAGGTTTTGGTTTCTTCCACTTCAATCAAATCACCCAATAAAAAGAATGCAGTTTGATCAGAAATTCTTGCCGCTTGTTGCATAGAGTGGGTTACGATTACAATTGTATAATTTTTCTTCAATTCTACAATCAATTCTTCGATTTTTGCTGTGGCAATTGGATCGAGAGCCGAAGTCGGTTCGTCCATCAAGAGCACTTCTGGATTCATTGCAAGCGCACGCGCAATGCATAATCGTTGTTGTTGACCACCCGATAATTCTAGAGCAGACTTTTGCAGACGGTCTTTAACCTCTTCATAAAGCGCAGATTTCATTAACGCTTCTTTTACCAGTGCATCCAATTCTTTTTTGCCATAGTTTCGTTGGCATCTTGGCCCATATGCAACATTATCATAAATACTCATTGGAAACGGATTTGGTTTTTGAAACACCATACCAATTCTTTTGCGAATATCAATGACATCTGTTTTTTTGTCATAAACGGATATCTCACCAAACCAAACATTACCCTGAATGGAAACATCTGGGATTAAATCATTCATACGATTCAAGGTACGTAGAAATGTAGACTTACCGCATCCAGAAGGACCGATAAGTGCAGTCACGCTTTTTTCAAATATCGTAAGATTGATATTTTTAAGCGCTTGATTTTTTCCATAAAACAACGATAGATTTTGCGTATCAAAGATTTTTTTCATTAGATTACACCACCTATTTTTCCTTTCATAATTCTTGTGGAAATAAATTTAATTAATAAGTTAAGAACTAAAACAATACCAAGGATAATAATGGCGATGGTAGAAGATAATTCAATATTCGCGGGTTCATCCGTCATCATCGAATAGATATGAACCGCAAGAGATGTGGATTTGTCCGTTAATGTTATTTCATCTCTTACAATCGATCCAATGGCGAAAATAAGCGCTGCAGATTCTCCTACAATTCGACCAATACCTAGTAAAACTGCGGCTAAAATTCCTGGAAGCGCATTGGGAACAACCACTTTAAAAGTTGTTTGAGTTCTAGATGCTCCGAGCGCAAGCGATGCATTTCTATAATCAATTGGAACTACTTTGAGACTTTCTTCAGTAGTACGAATGATAATGGGTAAAAGTATAACTGAAAGTGTTAATGCTCCAGAAATCAAATTACCGCCTGTTGCATCGGTTAAAGCGACGGTAAAAGGGATAAAAATAGCAACGCCTAACAAGCCAAAGATGATTGACGGAACACCTGTCAACGTTTCAATAAATGATCGGATTGCATTTGCGAATTGAGATTTTTTTGCATATTCATTCAGATACAAAGCTGCACCAACTCCTACGGGAATGGCAATCAAGAGTGTTAATCCGATTAACCATAAAGTTGTAATAATAGAACCACCAATGCCTCCGCCCTTGGTAATCACTTCGATTTCAAAGATGGAATTAGAAGATTCGAGTTCATTTATCATACGCTCAACACCTCTTCTAGCTAAAGAGGTAGCACGATCGTTATAGGAAATTTTTTGAATGAGATACTCGGGTAATAATACAAATTCATTGCCCTCAATACCTTTGTTATTTAAGGATGCTAGTGGTGAATTGGGGTGGATATATGAAAGTTGAATTGAGGCTTGTCCTAATAAATCAACCCCTTCAACGAGTCCGATACCCCATTTGGATGAATAAAAAACATTATCCTCTAATGGAATGTTAGGTTCACACATACAAAATTCAGCTTGATTTTCTATTGGTTCACCAAGAATCGTTGTGGATTCGTAGGGATAACGAATAAGGTCTATATTTATCAGAGCCCAACCTTGATTAAAAACAAAGACGAGAATAGCACCTAATGTCAAAAAAGATATCGATGAAAATAAAAAGGTCACGAGTTGTAAAAATAAATCCAGCACATATCTCAAACTAAATTTAGACATGAACTCTTCCGACCTTTGATTTAACGAAATTCAAAATAAAATTAACAAGCAAAATAATCACCATTAACACTAAACCAATTGAAAAGCGAATGGTGTAATCTAAACCAACGGTTTCTTTCATGCCTTGCAGCATCGTTGAGGTAAGTGTGGCCGTGGTTTCAAACAAGGCAAATGAAATACCTGAGCGACGAGATCCTGCCACCAAACTCACTGCCGTTGCTTCACCGAGTGCTCGACCCACACCAAGAATTGCCGCCGTAAAAATACCTGATTTTGCAGAGGCTAAAACAACTTTAAAATTAGTTTGAGTTGGGGTCGCCCCTAGTGCAAGGGACCCTTGAATTAATTCGTTTTGAACGGCGCGTATCGCAACTTCTGCAATCACCGTCATTGTTGGAATGATCATGATTGCCAAGACAATTACTGTGGATAATACAGAAAAGCCAGCTGAGGATTGAACACCCACAAGCAAGGAAAGGTTGTAAACCAAATCTAGGATGACACCTGCACCAAATAATCCATATACGATAGATGGAATGGCAGCTAAAATTTCGGTAATCGTACGCAGTGTATTTCCTAAAAATTTAGGAGCAATTTTTGCAATAAACAATGCAGAAAATATAGAAACTGGCATTGCAATCAATAAACTTAATAGCGCAATATAGAGAGTGCTAATAATTAAATAACCTATGCCATAAGCATTGGAGAGAAAAGTTGGACCATCTAGGTAAACGATACCGGTTAAAAATCTTAATAGATTAACTTGCCCTAAACCATCATTATCAGAAATAAATGGAGACAATCCTCTTTCGATAATTACCAAAACGACAATAACAATAAATGAGGCTGACAATAAAGCCATTAAAAAAAGAATTTTTTCAACGAGTTGATCAATCCATTTTTTTGCTTGGTTATTTTTCATGTTAATAAATAAATTATACCGAGGGGGTCTCCCTCGGTATAAGGTCAAATTTGTAATGATTTGGTTAGAATTATAAGGCAGCTTCTGCAGTTAAAGCTTCCGCCCAAGTTCTAATGGGATTGGTGGAATCTTTTTCGTACATTCTCTTTAAAATATCTGCATTCACATTCAATAATGGGTTATCTTTGTGAACAATGGCAACAATAGCATCCCATGCTAATTGACCATATTGAGCACTTGGTAATGCGACATCTCCAACCTTCTTTTCTGCATCAGTGAAGTTTCTTGAGGCAAAACCAACGTCTTTACCAACGGCAGTGTCTTTGATTGCGGGATCATTGGTGCGCTTGTAAGCGTCGCCAGAACCTGTGTGTTCGTGTTCGGCAACAAAGTTACCACAACGTGGTTTAAAGGATGCTGTGACAGCTTTAGCAACTTTTTCAATTGAGTCTGACCCACCAAAACGAACCGTTACAGCAGTATTATCTTGATTGCAAACTGGATAATTTGCTTTGATATCATCCCAACGTTGAGTCGCTTCTAATGCAACTGCACCGGCACCTGCAATGGTATCTTCACCTTCAATCGTCACCATAAATGCCACAAAAGCTTTAGCAATATCTTCTACGGTTTCGGATGGAAAATCACCATCAGCTCTTAGCATCCAATTAAAAGGTCTCTTTAATCCGTAAGAGTTATCAAGCACTGAATCTTCACTTGCAACGACATTATTAAACTTAAGACCTTTGACGTTGTTGTTTAAAGATGAAAGGGAGACATAACCGATACCGTACTTATCTGATCCACTCATCGCCGTTAAGATAGCGGTGTTATCGGCAATCAAAAATCCATCCGTGAGTAAGTTGTCATTTTTTGCTGCAGCACTAAACCCAATACCGCCCATGAATCCGTCGCGTGTTCCAGATGTTGTATCACGTGTATAGAGAACAATATTATTTGTAGTCGTGAATGCAGGCGCAACAGATGTAGTGGTTGAAGAAGCGATAGACGAAGCGATAGACGATGAAACCGTGGTACCACAAGCAGCCAAGATAACTGCAAGCGACGCAAACAAGGTTCCTTTCTTTAATTGCATGTTCATTGATTTACCTCCTCATGAATTCATACCCCTTCAATATAAAAGAGAGACTTGTTAAGAAGATAAAGTTATCGTAAAGATTTGAAAAGGATTAGGTTAAATGAGGGATGGTCAAGGTAAAGGTTGTACCTTTACCCAATTCACTCGATACTTCAATGGTTCCTTGGTGCGCTTGAATGATTGCGCGTGTAATCGCCAATCCTAGTCCAGAGCCACCACTGACGCGAGTTCTCGCAGCATCCGTTCGATAAAAACGATCAAAAATTCTGGATAAGTTTTTAGGTTCAATCCCTCTTCCGGTATCGGAAAAATAGAGAATAAGACTTTGATTTTTAACCTCGGCTGACACTTGAATAAAGCCTTTATCTGTATAACGAATCGCATTAGACAAAAGATTCGAAAAAATCAAAAAGAATTTATCTCGGTCAACAAAAATATTTAAGTCTTTGGGTACTTTAACTTTAAATTGGAGTTCTTTTTTTTCAAGTTCTAATTGATGCACTTGCTTGACTTCATTTAATAATTCAAAAATAGAAAATTTACTCTTAATTAACGTTTGAAAGCCATGCGTACCAATCTTAGATAAATCAGTAAGTTCGTTAATCAATCGTTGCAATCGTGATGATTCGCTGGCAATCATCTCTTGGAATTCTTTGGTTTCTTGGTTGGTCAGCTTTCTTGTCGATTGATTTAGGATTTCAGAGGCACCTAAAATGGCTGCTAGTGGGGTTTTGATTTCATGAGATATGTCGGCAAGGAAATCACTTTGAATTTGTTCTAATTGACTTATTTTAGTAATGTCTGCCGCCGTCACCATAACGCCATAAAATCGTTGATCAATAAAAATAGGGGTTAAAGAAGATTGAAAAGTTTTATTAGAAAGTTCCCATTGAAATTGAGCACCTTTTTCTGTGGCAAGTCCTTGATTAATGGTTGACCATAGTCTAGAAGCAAGTCTTAAATCCTTCATCGAGATACTTAAGTTAGTATCAATTGAAAAAAGTTCAAGCCATGGGAGGGTAAATTCAGAAATCATACCATCTGCTTGAATTATTAAAATATACTGATCAAGTTGTTTGAAAATATTAGTTAAAAGAGCGGATTTATCGGATTTTAAATTGGGTGTCATTTCCGTTGTTTGCAGAGAAATCTTTGGTAATTTTAAAACGGTGGGAAATAAATAGATGAGTAAAAATAAATTTAAAAGAATCCAAATGGTGCTTATCCATGGTGTGGATGAAAAAAACCAAACCATCGCAATCAAAGCACATAGGACAAAAGTTAAATAAATGAGGTAGAAAAGGCGGGTATTTCTCATCAGGATTATTTTACTTTAAAAGTAAAGAATATCCTACGCCACGAACGGGTTTGAAGAAACAAGCAGAATTTTCAAGTTTTTTCTTTAAATTGTAAACGTGAACATCAACGATGCGAGTGGTTCCATCATAATTAAAACCCCAAATAGAATTTAAAATAGCATCCCTAGAAAGCGCATGTTCTTTATTGATTATAAAAAACTTAAGCAAATCGAACTCCATCTTGGTTAACTCAATGACTTTTCCTTTAATAGTTGCCTTATATTGCTTTAAATCTAAGGCGATATCTCCAAAAGTTAACATGTCACTTTCGTTTGATTTATCTTCTTTAAAGTGACCCAATAATGCCTTGATTTGCGCGATGAGTTCACGATTAGAAATTGGTTTCTTTAAAAATAAGTCTGCACCCGATCCCAAACCTTCAATCGCGTCAAATTCTGAGGTTTTAGCCGTTAACATAACAAAAAGGGCTTTATTTTTTTCTGCCCTTAGCTTTTTAATGAGTTCAATCCCATTCATGCTCGGTAACATCCAATCAATCACCAAACAATCGAATGATTCTTTTTGAACTAAACGGTAAGCTTCTGTTCCATTTAAGGCTGTTTTGACTAAGAATCCGGCAGTTTCAAGGTCAAATTTTAATATTTTAGCTAAAGATGCTTCATCTTCAACCACTAAAATCTTTTTTGCCATGAAGGATCTCCTTTGCTTTTCATTTGCAGAGCAAACTATCCTCAATATTAGAAACATTTTACCAAACTTAAGTTAAAGAAATGTAAAGACTCAGTGAAAAAAATTTACAATTCAACTTTGCTAAAATTTTAGGACTCTTGGTTATAATGAGATTATTAATATTGGTTGATGAGAGATTTGTTTTTCTTGAATGCGGCTAAGTTCATGAAAACCCATCTCCCATGCCAAGGTAATTTCATTTAAAGGAGGAAAAAAATGAAAAAATTTACCACAGTCGCAATGCTTGCTGTTGCAGGTTTTTCAATGTTACTTTCATCTTGTGGGCCTGCTAGTGAGTACGAAATCGCCCTCGTCACTGACGTTGGTGATATTGATGACAAGTCCTTTAATCAAGGCGCTTGGGAAGGCGTTGTTGAATTCGCTGAAGAAAACAACAAAACTTATCAATACTACAAACCAGCTGCTGTTGATAACACCGAATATGTTAACACTATCGATTTAGCCATCGAAGGTGGTGCTAATGTAATCGTTACCCCAGGATTTTTATTTGAAACCCCTATTTTCTTGGCGATGGACGAAAACCCAGAAGTAAGTTTTATCTTGCTTGATGGCGTTCCACACAGTGCAGATTATTCTGTATTCCGCCAAGGTCGTAACGTTTTATCAATCCTCTACGCTGAACAACAAGCTGGTTATTTAGCAGGTTATGCTGCAGTTGCTGATGGATTCCGTTCTTTAGGATTCATGGGTGGTATGGCGGTTCCTGCTGTTGTGAAGTTTGGTGTTGGTTTCATGCTTGGTGCCCAAGCTGCTGCTACTGATGAAAATGTTGCAGTTACAATCCAATATCACTATACAGGTGACTTTGCCGATACGCCAGACAATGCTGCTACCGCTGAAACTATGTTTGAAAACGGTGTAGAAGTCATTTTTGCTGCAGGTGGTGCAGTTGGTTTATCCGTCATGTCCGAAGCAGAAAAAGCTGGTAAGAAAGTTATTGGTGTTGACGTGAACCAAGGTCCAGGTGGTGCAAACTTATCTGATACCGTCATTACCTCGGCGATGAAAGGCTTAGGAACTTCTGTTGTTCAAGCTTTAGAAGCGTTCTATGCTAACGAATTCCCGGGTGGTGAAGTGTGGGTTCTCGACGCATCTAATGATGGCGTTGGTTTACCAACTGACGAAGCATCATGGGGTTTTGAAACCTTTACTGTTGCTGAATATGAAGTCATCTACGGTGAATTAGCTGAAGGTGAAAGAACGGTTGATTTAATCCTTGATGGATCGACTGTGACGGGTGCCGATCTAGAAGAAATCCAAGCTTACGACGAAGCGATGACAAGAGTTGCAGTGACTTTTGTTGCCTAAGTATAATTTCGAGATTTAAGAAACACAGGGTGTTTTGCACCCTGTGTTTTTTGTAAAATAAAGTTATGAATCTAAAACAGCAACCTCCCATTATTGAAATGCTTGGCATTACCAAGGTTTTTCCTGGTATTGTTGCCAATGATCAAATTCACCTTGAATTAGCAAAAGGAGAGATTCATGCTTTGCTTGGTGAAAATGGTGCTGGTAAGTCGACATTGATGAGCGTTCTCTTTGGTTTGTACATTCCTGAAAGTGGCCAAATCAAAAAGAATGGACAAGTGATTA
>JACCDP011374471.1_pt1 | contig 11224 bp, 14 predicted proteins | sample 7445841 | NCBI WGS metagenome assembly JACCDP01 (sample SAMN15323441, study PRJNA562643) | freshwater metagenome | isolation source: river surface water | place: USA:Blue River Watershed | collected 2017-08-17
GCTTGCGATCCAACTAAAAACTTTACGTCGGCGAAATTGACAACAATAACATATTCTCTTGTAAACTAATTGTTTGTGACATAGAATCTGATTTCAGTTGAAAGACATCGGGAAGGTATTTTTTACAAAAAGTTAATTGAATTAGGAGGTCGATTTGGATAAATTCTTACAATTATTTGCCTGAATTTTCCCTCTACTGTCATTCAAATCATACTACTACTTTTCTTCCTTCCTGAAAATTTAAAATTATTCATTCAAAATTAACATTGTATCAATTTTGTCTTTGAAAATATATCCAGAGGTGTGATTCCATCCTGTATGCAGGATATAAAGCAACTTACAGTCATCGGTATGTATTTTAGCTTTAACATTTCTTTTTGCCAACCAACATGTCTTAAAAATGTAATTGTAACTTTCCAGAGGGCAATAAAATGAATGGAGCATCAGTGGTTGCTACTGAAGGGACTTCATGTGGCTGGTGTGCACAAACTGAAAAGCCAAATTCATATATTCTGCCACTGAAACATGGAAGACACACATTTTGCTCTGAGGCATGTTTATGTGAATTTAGAAAAGGAGCATGCTTCCAATGTGGTCAAGTTATTTCTGGTTTTCCATGTCAAAGTGTTGTGAACTTGGTTACCAGAGATTTCTGCAGTGACAAATGCTGCAGAAAGTATAAAAAACGAGAGCAAGCTAAACAAATTAAGCTACCTTCTATAGTGGCCAATTCACAGAATATTCCTAATCCATCCATTGGATCACCTGCAATGGGACCCTCTGTTTTGGGTTCCAACCCATGTTCATTTTCTTGGGAAGATTACCTAGCAGAAACTGAAAGTGTGGCAGCACCTCAACATTGTTTCAAGCAGGTATGTATGATATTGATCTCACTTCTTCAAATATATTTATAATAATATGAAAATTAAACAATTTTTTGGGACTAGCACTCAAATCCACCCTTAAATGAATTTTACTATGGAGTAAAACTGGAAGCGCAAGATCCACGCAATTTAACATCGACATGCATAGCCACAGTCGTTGCAGTCATTGGTCCGCGACTCCGTTTACGACTTGATGGTTCTGATAATAAAAATGACTTTTGGAGGCTGGTTGACTCCAATGACATTCATCCAATCGGTAATAGTTGAAATATTTTAATGAAAAATTATAATGAATCGATATTATTATTTTTCTTAGGACATTGTGAAAGCAATGGTGGAATGTTACAGCCTCCTTTGGGTTTTCGAATGAATGCCTCTTCTTGGCGCACATTCTTGTGCAAGACTCTAAGCGGAGCTGAACCAGCACCGAGTCGTTACTTTAAGAAAGAGCCCCCCTCACCTCGATATAATATGTTTCGAATTGGTCAAAAACTTGAAGCAGTTGACCGTAAAAATCCTCATTTGATATGCGCAGCAACAGTTGGTAAGTCTCAATTTTCGCTTTTAATCTTCAATATCGATTTCCAAACTGATTAAACCTTTTTTTAAATAATATTTTTAGGGGCAGTCAACAATGATAGCATTTTTGTAACATTTGACGGTTGGAAAGGAGCTTTTGATTACTGGTGCCGCTTTGACTCTCGCGACATCTTTCCGGTTGGGTTTTGTGCGATGGTTGGTCATCCCCTTCAACCTCCTGGACAAAAATGTATAAATATTACAATTTAAACTTCTTGTGGATGTTTTATAACTAGTTTGTTTCTCTTCTGTATTATTTTCCCACCTTGATAGTTGCATTAACTAGTGGAAGTAGGTTCAAAGCAAGGGTCCTCAGTATTCCTCCTCCCCCTCTTTTGCACTCGTCGACTATAGGACTAGGTGCCTCACCTCTTTCGTCCTCGAATGCAAGAGCCAAAGCGGAACCCGATGTTGTCGTATCTGTACCAGACACATCTTCAGTCGAAAAAGATACAGCGATTGGTGAGATGTTATTTTTTTCTCGGTGAATTCACATTTAACCTTCAGCATATTTTAGTGAGTATCTACGTGAATCGCTTGTGCAGTTGTGGTCCTCACTTGGAACCTAATAAAGTAAAGCAACTTCCAAGGCCGATTGGACCTGGAACGCCCAGTGAAGTGCTAAAGGAAACTGTTCAGGGTTTGATCGATGCTGCTTTAAAACCTAAGCAAACTTTCTCCATTTTACGAACACGCCAAGGTGATGGTGATGTTGTCATTCGAGGTAAGACTATGTTAGTAAGCTAGCAGTTCTGAATATTCTAACTCTGTTTCTTAGCCAAATACGAGAATCAAATTCATATGCTCCGTTTGCCGCCAGTTGACGATCTACTGGGGCTAGAAACTTACCTTGAACTCCTGTGTGAAGATCTTGGTTACTGTGAAAATTTGATCAGTACCGGCGCTGATGCTAACTGTAACAAATGCATCGCGAGCCTCAATGATCAGTCAGACAAAAAAGGTGTCTTTCGTACTCTTAAGCGGAAAGGTACTAAATAAAGTTAAAGAAGTTCATTCATAAATTTTAAACCACTCTTTCGATTTAGTACGAGAAAATATTAAATCTCCGACAATGATCAAGAAAAAGAAGATTATGATAAGTTCAAGAGCTAACCCTGACGACTTGATGAATACCAGCAGTGGACAAGTTTCTCCACTGCGTGATGCGCCAACAGGAAGTTGTCAGACCTTAAATGGAAACAAAATTAAAGCAACTTCGATAGCAATAGCAACAGATTCGAGTTTGAACTTGCAACGACCCGATTTGCAAAATGCCACTTCAACCACAAGCTATGAAGCTGAGAACGACATATTACCAACAATTCCTAGCGCGAAGGTTCCTTGTATATCCACCGATCCTGCTGAATGGTCGGTCGATGATGTGATGCGTTATCTGACATCTGTTGATTCAGGATTAAGCGTCCATACCCAACTGTTTCAGAAGCATGTAAGGAATTCGCAATTGCTTTATGTACCCGTACTTTATGTAATCCCGTGTATTCTAAATATTTTTTGGCAGGAAATTGATGGAAAAGCATTGCTACTTCTCACCTCCGATATGATGATGAAGTACATGGGGTTGAAATTAGGTCCATCCCTCAAGATTTGTAACTCGATCAACAGATTGAAGGGGCGGCGTCATGTCACAATATGAATTTCGTTCCTGAGACCAACATTGAACTAATGTCTTTGTTTAAAAACATGCTAGACCGTTAAAATCTAGATCCTTCAGCTGCAGGGAGACTAGCTTGCGTATATATAAAGTATATATATATATTTGATCCGATTTGTCTGTGATAAAGCATGAAAATAGGGCGCGAGATCCTTGGCCACTTTTCTTATGTGTTTTAGAAATTTTCTACAAAATGGTATTCAATTTTTTTGTTTTCCTTTATTTGTTTTGAACTTTTAACTTACAAGCATGAACTTCCTGACCTTGTGTTTACAAAATATTCTAATTTAAACTAGAGCTTCTTGAATATTTCTGTTCCTCAAGGGAGGAGCAGAGGATGAAATAAGCATGGTAATATAAAATGTATACATATTCCATAAATAGTGGTCCTTTCCCTCCAGCAATTTTTTGTCAAATGGAACTCGAAAAACAGTATATTTAACAGAAAAAAATTCAATGATTACGTAACATTATGTCTATTGGTTACGAGGAATGTATAGCACGTACGACAACAGTCTAATAGAGAACTTTTATTGCGAGACTGACGACACATAGAGTTCTTTGTCTTCAGGTTCATCTGCAGTAGGGTTGTCTGAAATATAAAAATTAATTATCACATTGGCATTATCTTCTTATTTTCGAATTACCTCGCATCCCTTCCGAAAGCGGACCTCGATTCAGCATCCTCAGCATGGCTGTACCCTCTACATCCACATCCAAAATGCTTGGTCGTGTTTCCTAGGAAACAATTTGGATTTGAAATTCAATTAAGGAAGAATTCTAATAAATAAGATTTTAAGACTATATTAATAAAAATTATTCTAGATTCCAATCCACAAATGCCAATTAGTCTACATAGAAGATTATTTTAGAAGTAATGGAAAATGGTGAATTTGGTCACCTCATGAGAAAATATATTAACAAAGAAGAGCTGCTAGTAGCGTGTGCTTAGAATGATGGTGCGTAAGGCAAGCGTATAAAACAGACCAATTAGTTTAAGAACAAAACAACTAAAATGAGAGTCAAACTAATCTTGAGAAATACACACTATATCGCTGACCCGATAGTCAATCTTCTTCGTCTACTGGTTCGCGCAATCCTTCGCTGTGTCTCTCTTTCCCAATTATATCGAGCATGGCTCTGCCCTCGCGGTTGGTGTCGAGAACACTTCCTGTAGTGTCTCTCCGTCTCGTCTTCATTCAATCCGACAGGCGGCATTATATTTTAAAGAAAAGATCATCATCACTCACGACGACATTATTCAGTACACATATAGATTGCTCTTCGAACGTGATCATGCGTTTGCTACTTAAACACTAGCCACTAACTTGTCCGACTATCACTTTGATAAAAGATTTTTTAAAAAATTTAAATAACGTACGTTTTCCTCTTCATCATCTGTTGGCTCCGGACCAACGGCCCACACTTCAATCATGTCAACTATAAATTCCGCCTTTCCGGAAAGTTGGTGGCAATTGTAAGTTGTACAACTTGGAGAACATTTGCCTTTTCCTGTTTGAATTATTTTTATGTACACAATAACAGATCACGGCCGGTATAGGCATCAAGGGGCTTGGTAATACTATCTACAGCAAAACATGTACAGACATATTTTCATTAAACACTTACCATATTCTGAATCAATCCATATTCCAAAATAGTTCAATTGACCACCCATTCCCTAAAATATGAAAACAATTTGTAAACCATTATTACTTATGTTTCAACATTTTACACAATTATATATATGTACCATTCCATTGGGGAATGTTTGTTGCTGGATATTCAAATATTGATAATGATCATTGAAACCAGTAGTAGGGTAAATAACCATTTCTGGGGCTAATGAAAATATAAAGCTTTCAGTTGTACCTGAAAAAAGTCGGAAGTAAAATTAAAAAGAAAATTAGATTTTCTTGGTAAACATTATAGGTTCTCTTTTTAATACCTTTAAACTGTGGTCCAATAGTCCAACTAACTGCAGCAAAACCACCGAAAATGTGACCATCTAGGTCTTTGATAAAAAAGACAGAAGGCCCTTTATCCACAATATTACCCATTAGGCTACAAAGTAAAATAAAAAAAAGCACACGTCTTATTCTATGTAAATAATATAATTAGCATTTAAAATTGAGAATAATAGAATAATAGTAGAAACATGATAACAACATTTTAAAAACTCAACCTTGAAAAGCTCTCTCCGTGTATACGGCTGGAAAATAAAAATCTCCATTCACTTCGAAATTCGTTCGGTAATGCAGAATTGATGAAAATAATATCCGATAGCGTTAACCACTTGCCCCCCCCCCACATAAAAAATTTTAAAAACAACTTAGTATTTACTATTGAACAAGAGAAAAAAAAAATAAAACAATACCGATGGATACACTCTAGCTGGTAAGCCACGGCACAACGGAAGTAGGTGCTTCCCTCTGCTCATGGGAAATTGGAAAATATGATGCGACATCATACCGAAAAACTCAGTTAACAAACTGCTTTTCGAAAGCCATGAACAAATTGCCTGTTGATCGAAGGTCGCTTCTTTCTCATCGATTTTTCCTAGTTCGTTTGTCAACGATAATGCCAAACGTTTTACGGAATCCTAGTAGGTAGAAGGGTGAGTTATAATATAAGGCCTATTTGAGCACAATTTAAGTTCAATACTTCTTCCAAAGTGCAGAGGTAATTTCCATCCCAGGAGCGGAAAGCTGGTAAATTCCGGATCATTTGGAAAGTTAATTGAATTATTTGCACAGCAAACTGTAATATAAACAATTATTTTATAGTAAGTACAATAAATTTTTTTTATTTCTCACTTCAAAACACTCATTATAGCTTGCTTCACTCTTCTTCCCTTTTATTATATATATAATCTGAACTGCTTGATCTTCTAGCATTCCTTTAATCATTACTGCAGCACAATGAATATATCCATCAAAAGTCACTGTATTATTAGTTGATATTTGACCAGTCATCAGATCACAGACACGTCTAGCCAAAATTTCTGATTCTGGTAGTGACAATAACTGTTTTATAGCATTCTGAAACAAAACAATGAGAAGTAGCTAGATAATAGATTACATGGATAAGTCAAGACACAAACCTCTACAGATTGTCGATCAGTTTTTTTATTACCACCAGATAGTTTTAAAAAATTATCTCTTAGTAGAATCCTTTCTTCAATGGGAAAAAGTTCCAGTTCCTCATTTAAACCTTTACTTTCTCCCAGACCCATCTACATAAACAGGAGAACGATCAGTTTTATTCAAATAATCATCAATACTTTGAAGAAGAAAAAACTGTACAAAAAATTTATTCGCCATTCTGCAACAACAATCCACAACCACTTGTTCTCACAGCTCACACTAATAACCAACCAGCAAATATTCGTTTAGATTTGGCTAGTTCGTACGAGATTTTCACCGTGTACCACTGATCCGATTGCCAAAGTTTGGTCTTACCTTTCAGTCGTCCGTCGTACGTTTAGAATAGAAAGAAATGTGTCTATCTAATGACAATTAGTTTTTTCCAGGTAAATAAACGTTATTGCGTCGTCTGCCCTTCGAAAACGAAGCTTTTCGCCATCTATCGAATCCAATCGACGACAGTCGATCGAACTAAATCCAAAAATGTTCCCAAAATAAAAAATTCATTTACATAATAACTTAAACTGAATAAGATTATTGGATGATGTAGCAGAAAGCCACATTAACATTTGCCTCTTTTACAACAGCGCTGGCTACATATCTTCAATTAATTTTCAGTTAATTCGTTCAACTTATAGAGGGCATCGCACTCATGACACTTCATTTTCATTTACTATGCTATGTCTATGTTGTTATTGTTTAACTAGAATATGTTCATAATCTTTGATGGCATGGCTCACCAGTCATGATTCGTTAAGTCGCCCATCGCATATCCAGAACCAGCTTTTACATATCTACATCTATTGCACAAACTTTGTCGTATACCATTCGAACGATCTCGAGTCAAGTCAAACGTTAAAAAGTAAATATTATCAGAGATAAATTGTTTATTTATGGAACCGTTGAGTCGACACCTCACGATAACTGGGTGAAACAAGCTCTCAACCTTAATTGGTAAGTATTTAGTTCATTTTCTATTAATTACTGAAAATGAACTATTAATACACATTTTGTGAAAATCTCTTAACATATCTCTCTCGCTCAAAATAACATAACATTATTTGTATAATAATAAGGTGTGCTCCATCTATCTAGAGTCTTCCTATCTTTCTCACTCAACACAACATGCAAGTGATGTGGCTACTAGGGATTCTCAAAATACCTGCAGCCTTTGCCATCATAACAGTGTGCTATTTTCACTCTTTGATCTGGGAAACAATCTCATACTTTGAAGCTGACCCCTTAAACATCTATGATTTTATCATTGGTAAATACTGGGATAACTCTCTGATGCTGCAAAATAAAGTAGTTAGATAAAAAGAGAATAAAATATGTAGCTATAGTAGTTTCATAATTATTTTCATAATCTTTCTTGATAAAAGTTGGAGCTGGTTCCGCCGGAGCAGTGATATCGTCCCGGCTATCTGAAGGCGGAAATTTCTCAGTATTGCTGGTTGAAGCTGGAGGACATCCATCTCCGTTAGTTAATATTCCGCTAATTTCAAGCATTCTTTCGTCAACTTCTTTAGCATGGAACTACCAAACTGAACCTCAAAAATTTGGCCATGGAGCATCTATTGGAAAAGTATTTGCTATTTCCTAAATTTTAACCCCAGCTGAAGCATCTTGCACAGCTAATGAAATTATCTATTTTTTTCTGCCATCTGTTTAATATTTACTCTTTTTTTTAGAAATCAAATTGGCCAAGGGGAAAAGCCCTTGGTGGCTCAAGTATTTTAAACTTTTTGTTATATGTACGAGGGAATAAACACGACTATGACCAGTGGGCTGCTTTAGGGAACGAAGGCTGGAGTTACAATGATGTCTTACCATTTTTTAAAAAATCAGAAAAGAATACCGGGCAATTTATTGAAGGTACGATCTGTTTAGCAAAATTAACTCTTATTCTTAGATGAGTTTTTTTCTCATAATAATTAATAATATCAGGTGTTGACGAATAAACTTGTAAAAAATTTTTGCAATGTTTATTTGTTTCTTTCTTTCTATAGAAGAGTACCATGGGAAAGAAGGTAGTTTAACAGTAGAGGACAGAGCTTGGGAATCAAATTTACCCCGAGCTTTTATTGATGCTGGTTTGCAATTGGGATTCCAGCATGTTGATATAAATGGAATTAATCAAACAGGTGAAGTCAAGCATTAAAGGGCTGGTATTTTGTAACTTTCACCAAACTAGTTTCTGAAAACCTTTATTAAAATAGGATTCACAACTCCGCAGTTAACGACTGAAAATGGCGCACGATGGAGCGCTTACTCGGCTTTTTTGAAAAATGCCCAGAAACGCCCTAATTTAAAAATTGTTACGTTTGCTCAAGTACATAAAGTGTTAATCGACAAAGCCAAACGGGCTTATGGCATTCAATACGAAAAACATGGACGGCTTATTACAGTTTCTGCCACAAAAGAAATTGTTTTATCCGCAGGTGCAATAGGATCTCCTCAGATTCTAATGTTGTCAGGGATCGGGCCTAAAGACCATTTGGAACAGCTGGAGGTAAAGCCTAGTTCACACCGGTCGTAAGAAACCTTTAAAAAAATTGTAAAGTGTTTGAGAAAATTTTTGTGTAAGTGCCATTATTCCAACAAGCTAAAATCCTGCTCCAAGACAGGTTTTGAAAGGTTTTTAATCAATTTGTAACATAATGGATAAGTTGACTCCACACACTACAATGAGAGAGCCGTTAAATGTCAAGCGGATCATATTTTCATTTAAAAACTTAAAAACTAGGATTTTTATATTCGGATTACTTAAAACATAGAAGTACATAAGTATTTAAATCCCCATAAGCCAATTTTAACTCTTCTTGTCTGTTATTGAAAATCAGATACCAGTGCAAGCTGACAGGAATGTTGGTGGAAATCTCCAAGATCACAGTAAAGCCATTGTAGATATTTTACTATTAAAGATAAAATTCAAACCTGAAGAATTTTAACTTTGACTTCATTTATTGATAGTATATGTGCCCTTGACCCCCTTGATACATAATGACAGCTCAGCTTCACTGGTGAATCCAGCTGATCTTTTGGTAAAATAACTTTAAAACACCAACATTAGTTTGATTTAATGAACTATGGTCTTTCCTATTTTTTCTTCCTTCAAAAAGACATGGTGGAATTACTTTATCCATGGAACAGGGCAATATACTAGTAATGGAGTAGACGGCATGGCTTTTAAAGCTTCGAAATATTCTGATTTTCCGGATTGGCCCGATATACAGCTTCATTTTTTGTCGTATTCGGCCGCTTCTGACCATGGGGTGCGTTTCTGCGTCCTTTTAAGTAATCTGTACATGGCTTCCAAATTTCAGCATCAAGTATATTTTAAATTGAAGATTTGTGTTCGACACTTGATGGGACTGGACGATAAAGTTTGGCGTGAGTTATTTGAACCACTTTCCTACGTTGATACTGCATCTATCTTCGCGACCCTGGTTCGACCAAAGAGTCGAGGATGGGTTCGTCTTCGTTCAGCAAATCCAACGGATCTTCCAATTATTGATCCACAATACTATAGCCATACCCAGGACGCTTTGGTCATGCTTGATGGTATTTTTATTATTTTAATTTTAATGCGCGTACTCGGTATCTCTCTCGGATGCGCTGCGCAATTGTATTACCGAATGGTAAAACAATTAAAAAAAGAGAAGAAGAAAGTGTTCGCTCACCCGAGAGGACCTTATGGGAAAATGGCATTTGCGGACGGCCGCTACACGGCGTATTTTGACTGCCGAGTAGCGAGAATTTTTGAAAGCTCATTTTGTTTGTAGAAACTTCAAGCCAAATAATAGGCCGGAGGGGAAAAAAAGGGGGGGGGGAATGTGTGTTTTTGGGGATGGGCTTCAAATCTAAACATAATATTTTTTAAAATTTTAATCTCACTAAAAAATTATTAGATTTTGACAAACAAAATGAGCATACAAAAAAATTCTCACTACTTGGCAGTCAAAGTTCGCCTTGTAGCGGCCGTTTCCTATATAAGGCCGTTTTCAAGTTTCTCTCGGATGAGCGAATACTTTCGTGCCTACTGTAATAACTGCGTTCTTCTACGTACGACCTGTAGTTGTAATTGTCTTTAGTTCTATGACTTTAGTTTCAGTTGTCATGTCTTCAGTTTTTATGACTTTGACTATGACAAATTTTTGCTCTTTAAAGTATAAGCTGGCAATACAATTGTATCATATGTTAAAAATTAACACTCTTAAACTAATCAGCCCTTAGATTTGCCAGAGAAACACTGAATACACCATCAATGAGGAAACATGCATTTTTATACAATTCGCGCCACCCATACTGTCAAGACTTTCCCGTTAGCACGGATTCGTATTTGGAGTGCCTCATAGACAATATGTCCGCTACATTGCATCACCCAGTCGGGACCTGCAAGATGGGACCATCTACAGATCCAGAGGCCGTAGTAGACTCCCAGTTAAGGTATGCCAATTCACTTGAGTATACTTAAGTAACATTTTGAATCAGAACGTTGTTTTTATTATAAACGAAGTTAAAAGTTTTTTGACAGGATTTGAAAAGTGGGTGCTTATATTTCACACCACTTGTAGTTGGATTGAACAAAACCCTCAATTACTCTTTTAAAACGGGTTAGGGTAAGAAAATAGGTACCCTTCGCCACAGAATACCGGCGCATGTAAAATAAAAGTGCACACTAAAAAAAAATCCTGTCACGAAACTTTCACCCGTTATTAAATAATGATTCAAATGTAATTCCACCCCATTACAACAAAGGGTCCATGGAATTCAAGGGTTACGAGTTGCGGACGCCTCGATTATGCCTGTTATTCCAAATGGTAACATTAACGCACCTGTGATGATGATTGGAGAAAAAGCTGCCCAAATGATTTTGGAATATAAAAAAAAAAATGACGCCATCGGGAAACAAAGCCAAGTCCATACTTCTGCAGATGAAC
>JACCDP011485411.1_pt1 | contig 11222 bp, 6 predicted proteins | sample 7445841 | NCBI WGS metagenome assembly JACCDP01 (sample SAMN15323441, study PRJNA562643) | freshwater metagenome | isolation source: river surface water | place: USA:Blue River Watershed | collected 2017-08-17
GGCGAGGTGGTGGGCTACAAGGTCCGCTTCCAGGACCGGCTCTCGCGCGACGCCTCGGTCAAATTGATGACGGACGGCATCTTGCTGGCCGAAACCCAGACCGACCCGCTGCTGCAGGCCTATGACACGCTGATCATCGATGAGGCGCACGAGCGCAGCCTCAACATCGACTTTTTGCTGGGCTACCTGCGGCAGATCCTGCCGCGCCGGCCGGATTTGAAGATCGTGGTCACCTCGGCCACCATCGACGCGGAACGTTTTGCGCAGCACTTTGCCTCTATCAGGGGCCCGGCGCCGGTGATCTATGTTTCGGGCCGCACCTTTCCGGTGGAACTGCGCTGGCGGCCGTTTGAAGAAACCCGCGAGAGGGGCCTGAACGAAGCGATTTCTGAAGGGGTTGACGAACTCTGGACGGGGCATGCCGGGGGAGACATCCTCGTGTTTTTGCCCGGTGAGCGTGAGATCCGTGAGGCCGCCGACCACCTGCGGGGCCATCTGGCGCATAGCCCCCTGACCCGCGGCGCCGAGGTCATGCCCCTGTTCTCGCGCCTGTCACAAGCGGAGCAGGACCGGATTTTCGAGAGCCACACCGGCCGGCGCATCGTGCTGGCGACCAACGTGGCCGAGACCTCGCTCACCGTTCCCGGCATCCGCTACGTCATCGACGCCGGCACCGCCCGTGTCAAGCGATACAGCTATCGCAGCAAGGTTGAACAACTGCTGGTCGAACCGATCAGCCAGGCTGCAGCCAACCAGCGCGCCGGCCGCTGCGGCCGGGTGGCCGACGGAATCTGCATCCGCCTCTACGACGAAAAAGACTTCGCTAGCCGGCCGCGTTTCACCGACCCCGAGATCCTACGATCCTCTCTGGCGGGCGTCATCTTGCGCATGAAGGCCCTGGGCCTGGGCGCGGTGGACGATTTCCCCTTTTTGGAGGCGCCGCAGCGCCGCGCCATCACCGACGGCTACCAGCTTCTGGGCGAACTCGGCGCGGTGGACGAGGCTGGTGACCTGACCGAAGTGGGTCGCGAGCTCTCCCGCCTGCCGCTCGACCCTCGGGTGGGCCGCATGATTTTGGAAGGCCGCACCCGCGGTGCACTGGCCGAAGTGCTGGTGGTGGCGTCCGCCTTGTCGGTGCAAGACGTACGTGACCGGCCGCTGGAGGCACAAGCCCAGGCCGACCAGCAGCACGCCAAGTTCGACGACGAAAAAAGCGAGTTCTCCGGCTACATCACCCTCTGGAACTGGCTGCATGACGCGCGCGGCGGCCACCATGGTGCGCCCAAGGGCGCCAGGCCTGCTGCGGGCCAACAAGGGCAGCGCCCCCCCGCCGCGGCAGCGGGCAGCGGGGACAGCCACAAGCTCTCCAACCGCCAGTACGAGCAGCTGCTGCGGCAGAACTTCATCAATGTGCGTCGGGTGCGCGAGTGGCGCGACATCTACAGCCAGCTGCTCACGGTGGTGACCGAACAGCGCTGGCCTCAGAACACCCAGCCCGCCAGTTACGAGGCCCTGCATAAATCCATGCTGGCGGGCCTCCTGGGCAACCTCGGCTGGAAGACGGAGGAGGGCGGCGGCAACAACCCGGCCACCGGCGCGCGGGCGAGTGGTCCTGGTGGTCCGGGCGGCAACAGCGCCAGCAGCGAATACCTAGGTGCGCGTGGCATCAAGTTTCACCGGCACCCCGGCGCACACCTGAAAAAGCGCCCGGGCCGCTGGATCGTCTGCGCCGAGCTGGTGGAGACCACGCGCCTGTTCGGGCGCGGCATTGCCAACATCGAGCCGCAGTGGGTGGAGGAGGTGGCGGGCCACCTGCTCAAAAAGCAAATGCTCGACCCGCATTGGGAAAAGAAGGCCGCCGAGGTGGTGGCGCTCGAGCGGGCCACCTTGTATGGCCTGGTCATTTACAGCGGCAGGCGGGTCTCCTTCTCCCGGGTCGACCAAGCCGGGGCGCGCGAAATTTTCATCCGCGAGGGCCTGGTCGAGGGCCAGTGGGACACCCCGCTGCCCGTTCTGGCCGCCACCCGCAAGCTGGTGCGGCAGGTGGAGGAGATGGAGCACAAGTCGCGCCGGCAAGACGTGCTGGTGGACGACGAGCTGATCTTCGCTTACTACGACCAGCAGCTTCCGGCGGATGTCTGCAGCGGCGCCACCTTCGAGGGCTGGTACCGCACCGAGTCACGCAAAAACCCGCAGCTTTTGCGCTTGACCCGCGAGGAACTGATGCGGCACGAGGCCGCTGGCATTACCACCGACTCCTTCCCCAAGACCCTGCGCCTGGGCGGAGTCGACTGCGCCGCTACCTACCTGCACGAGCCCGGTGACAGCCGTGATGGGCTCACCGTGATCGTGCCGCTGTTTGTTTTGAACCAGGTGAGCGAAGACCGCTGCGAGTGGCTGGTGCCAGGCATGCTGAAGGACAAGGTGCAGGCACTGCTCAAGAGCCTGCCGCAAAAGCCCCGGTCACGCTTTGTGCCTCTGCCCGAATCGGCGACGCGAATCGCCCAGGCGATGGTCGTCCCCGAGGCCTTCGGTCTGGGCTCGCTCACCGACGCCTTGCTCAAGGTCGTGCGCGACGCGACCAGCTTGGACGTCAAGCGCACCGACTTCAAGTTGGACATGGTGCCGGCCCACCTGTTCATGAACCTGCGGGTGGTCGACGAGCATGGCCGCCAGCTCGGCACCGGCCGCAACCTGGGCGCGCTCAAGGCCGAACTGGGCGCGCAGGCGCGCGGTGCTTTTCAGGCGCTGGCGGCGATCAAGACGCGATTGCCGCAGGCGCCGGGCCCATCGGATCCAAGTGGCGCCAGTGGCGAAAGTGGTGCCGACGCCGGGGGCCGGGACGCAGAAGCTGGCGCGCAGTCGGCCACACGCTCTGGCGCACCCGGTCGCGCAGGCGGTCCGCAGGGCGGTGGCAGCGCGGTGCCCCTCGGGCGCGGGGCGGTGGCCGTGGTCAAGGCGCCCAAGGCCGCCCCTGTGCCCGACGCCGCCCAGCGCCACACAGCCTGGACCTTTGGCGAACTGCCTGAGCTGATGGAGGTTCGCAAGGGCGGCCTGTCGCTGATCGGGTTTCCGGCCTTGGTGGATCAGGGCGATGCAGTCACCTTGGAGGTCTTTGACGAGCCCGAGCTGGCGGCCGCCAAGCACCGGGCTGGCCTGCGCCGTCTCTTCGCCCTCCAGATCAAGGACGCTCTGAAGTACCTCGAGAAAAATATCCCCGACCTGCAAAAGATGGCGGTGGGTTTCATGGCTTTGGGCACGCTGGAGGATCTGCGGGCCCAGATCATTGATGTGGCGTTGGACCGGGCCTTTCTGCAGGCGCCGCTGCCGGTTGATGAGGCCGACTTCAAACGGCGGGTGGAGGAGGGCAGGGGCCGGCTCACGCTGATCGCCAACGAGGTGGCTCGTCTGGCCGGCACCATCCTGGCCGACTACGCCACCGCCCTTCGCAAGATCAAGGACACCAAGAACGCGCCCGAGGCCACCCAGGACGCCACGCAGCAGCTGCAGAGGCTGGTGGGCAAGCGCTTTTTGCTCGACACCCCTTGGGCATCACTCCAGCACTTCCCGCGTTACCTCAAGGCGGTGACCCTGCGTCTGGACAAGTGGCGCGCCGACCCCGCCCGTGACGCCAGCCGCCTGGCCGAAATGCGGCCGCAAGAGCAACGCTATTGGCGCTTGGTGGCCGAGCGCAAGGGCGTGGCAGATGCGCGGATGCTCGAGTTCCGCTGGCTGCTCGAGGAGTTGCGCGTGAGCTTCTTTGCACAGGAGTTGCGCACACCGCAGCCGGTGAGCCTCAAGCGGCTGGATAAAGCTTGGCAGCAGCTAAATAGTTGAGTCCAGAGCCCATGGAGTCGGGCGCTCATGGGAGCCCGGTCTTGTGCCGTCCATGGTTGAAGCTGTCAAAATGACCTCGACCGAACAAGCGGAGCTTTCTCGTGCAACGACGCAACCTGCTGGCCTACCTGACCCTTTCGGCGGCAACGCCTTTGGTCCCCGCGCAGTCGCCCACCCCGATTGCCGATGCCCACAACCACCTGGGCCTTCTTCGGAAGAACACGGATTCGGTCCCGAGGCTGGCGACACTGATGCGCGAATCGGGTGTCCACCTGCTCTCCTGGACCATTGTTCCCGACGCGCCTTTCTTGCGCACCACCGCCAGCGGCATTGAGCAGGCACGGCCGATCAGGGCCGGAGAGCTTTTGGCGTCCTATGAGCGGCAGATCTCCAATGCCACGGCTGCGATCAGGGGTAACGTCACCATCGTACGAACGCTTGAGGATCTGGCCAAGGCTGGTACCGAGCCCTGCATCGTTTTGACTACCGAGGGCGCTGACTTTCTGGAGGGCTCGCTCGACGGTCTGGCGCCTGCCCATGCGCAGGGCATTCGTCATTTGCAACTGGTTCACTACGTGCAGAACCCGGTCGGTGATTTGCAGACAGAGCGCCCGATGCACGGGGGCCTGTCTGATTTCGGTAAGCGCCTCGTCCGTGCACTCAACGACCAGGGCATGCTGGTCGACCTCGCGCATTCGTCGGGCAACGCGATCGACCAGGCCCTGGAGATATCCCGCGTGCCGATGATCTGGTCGCATGGCTTTGTCACTGGCAGCGAACCCAGCTGGACCGTCGGCGGCTGGAGGGCTCGGGGTCTTGCGCTGGCCCACGCAAGGAAGATCGCGGGCAAGGGCGGCTCGATCGGCTTGTGGGGCTTGGGTTCCTCCTTTGGTGGTGGTGGCCTCGATGGCTATGCCAGCGAGATCATCCGCATGGTGTCGCTGCTGGGCCCCGAACATGTGATGTTTGGCTCCGACGAGGATGGTTTGCCCTCCGGCGCGGTGATCGACCAGTTGCTTGATCTGCGCAAGGTCGTTGACATCCTGGCCCGGCGGGGTGTGGAGGAGAGGGTTCTGCGAGCGGTCGCTTTCGGCAACTACCAGCGCTGCCTGCGGCTGGCGATGGAGGGACGCAGGGTCTAGCGCTCCCGCCCTGCACAAGGACCACAATCGGGTTCATGACCGTCCACACCATCCTCAAAATGGGCGACCCGCGCTTGCTGCGCGTGGCCCAGCCTGTGACCGAATTCGATACCGACGACCTGCACTGGCTGGTACGCGACATGTTTGACACCATGGCTGCAGCCAACGGCGCCGGGTTGGCCGCGCCGCAGATCGGGGTCGATTTGCAACTGGTGATCTTCGGCACGGACGCACCCAACCCGCGCTACCCGGAGGCGCCCATCGTGCCCCGCACGGTGCTGGTCAATCCAGTGATCGAGCCCCTGGGGGTCGAGGAAGAAGAGGGCTGGGAGGGCTGCCTGTCGGTGCCAGGTTTGCGCGGCGTGGTGCCGCGCTGGAAAAAGATCCGCTATACCGGTTTTGACCCGTTCGGCGAACCTATCGACCGCGTGGTCGAGGGTTTTCACGCGCGGGTGGTACAGCATGAGTGCGACCACCTGCAGGGCGTGCTCTACCCGATGCGGGTGCGCGACTTCAGCCGCTTCGGTTTTACCGAGGTGCTGTTTCCTGGCTTGGACGCCGGAGAAGACGACTGACGCCCGTCCTTGGCATTGCCGTCGCCGATGCCGATGCCGTGGCCATTTCCATTCCCGTTCACGTTCACGTTCCCGTTCCCGTTCCCGTTCCCGTTCCCGTTCCCGTTCCCTTTCACGAGCGGGTCATGGCCCGCTCGCAGGTCCAGGGTCAGTGGAACGCTGGCTCCAAGGCCACACCCTGCACCATGAGCCGAATCAGGTAGCGGAACTCCTCGGGGTCGTAGTCGGCGTTGGCCTGGTGCATCACGCTGCGGTTGTCCCAGATCACCACGTCGCCGACACGCCACTTGTGGCGGTACTCATACTTGGGCTGGATAGCGTGCTCGTACAGCCTCTCGATCAGCGCATAGCCTTCGTCCTCAGGCATGCCCTCCACGCCCTCCATGCGCCCGGTGTTGAGGTAGAGGGCCGGGCGGCCGCTGTCCGGGTGGCGAATCACCAGGGGTTGGCGGGTTCGTGGGATCTTGGCCAGTTGCTCGTCGTTCAGAGCAATGAAGCTGCGGGGGCTTCGGGGGCTCTGATGGACATGCACGGAGAAGCGTTTGTTGCACTCGGCTTTGGCAGCCTCGTCGAGGTCGTCAAAGGCGCGACGCACATCGACAAACTGGGTGTCGCCGCCATAAGAGGGAATCTCCAGCGCGTGCAGTGCGGTGGCCTTGGGCGTGACCGGGAAGTTGGAATGGTCGGTGTGGTAGTTCTCACCGCGCACTTGGAGCTTGCCGTTCTTGCGGGGCAAGTCCTTGGTGGAGTTGAACCCGACCATCGGGTAGTCCGGCAGCGTGAACTTTTCATGCTGCTGGGGCATGAGCGGGCCAAAGTTTTCAATCGCAGCCATGAACTGCGGCGGATCGAGCTGCTGGCCCGGAAAGCACAGCACCGCGTGTTCTGCCAGCAGCCGGTTGACCTCGGCGCGTTCGTCGGTTGACAGCGGCTTGGAAAGGTCCAGGCCCGTTACTTCCATGCCGATCACCGCGTCCGCTTTTTTCGTCTGGATCGTCATCCCCGCAAGCTCCTTGGCATTCGACTCAATCGACCTTGATGGAAGTCTGCTTGGCAACGGCCGCCCAGCGCTGGGTTTCGTCGGCCATCAGGCGGGCGAAGTCGGCCCGCGACATGGGCGTGGGATCGGCGCCTTCACCGGCCAGGCGCTTCTTGATGTCGGGCGAGGTCAACACCGCGTTGATTTCCTTGTTGAGGGATTCGACCAAGGCGGTGGGTGTGTTGGCCGGTGCGAGCAGCCCCCACCAGTTGCCCACTTCGACGTCGATACCGCTTTCTTTCAGGGTGGGTACATCCGGAATCAGATCGACGCGCTTGGCCGAGGCCACACCCAGCAGCTTGACCTTGCCCGCCTGCAGCATGGGCTGCATCTGGATGTAGCTACCCAAGGTGGCCTGCACATGGCCGGCGGCAACGTCGTTGAGGGCCGGGCCGCCGCCTTTGTAGTGAATCAGGGTGATGTCGGCACCGGTCTTGGTCTTGATCAACTCGACGGCGAAGTGCTGGAAGCTGGCTGCACCCGAGGTGCTGAAATTGACCACGCCCCTGTTCTTCTTGGTGTATTCGACCAACTCTTTCATCGTGTTGGGCGGGAAGGCGGAATTGGCGACCACCACGCTCGGGCCCATGCCCAGCATGGCGATCGGGGTGAAGGACTTCACCGGGTCAAACGGCAGCTTCATGACGGCCGAGTTCATGGTGAAGGTCGACGAAATGAGCAGCAGCGTGTTGCCATCGGGTTCCGCGCGCGCGGCGTTGGCAGCGCCGATGCTGCCGCCACCCCCGAGCACGTTTTCGACCACCACCGAGCGCTTGAGGCGGATTGACAGTTGTTGGGCCAGGACGCGTCCGACGATGTCGTTGCTGCCGCCAGTGGCGAAGGGAATGATGATCTTGATCGGCTTGCCCTCTTGCGCCAGGGCTTGGCTAGTCGGCCAGGCGGCCAGGGCCCCGATGCCGCCCGCGAGGGCCGATTGGAATTGGCGCCGTGTGAGGCGGGAGCTGGACTGGGTCATGTGTGGGTCTCCTGTAAACGCTTGTTGGGGGCGAGGCCTTAGGCACCCGGTGCGCATAAGATGTCGGAATGGACAGCGAGTGAATTTTGACCCTCGATGTATACCTCGGCCGCGTCTGATCCGTACCTAGGATTTTCGCCAACCGGCTGCAGTCACCCTTGTATCGACTCGACCATGAAAAAGATCTACGTGCTCGACGCCTTTCACCCCGCGGGCCCGAACTGGCTGGCATCCCGGGCGGAGGTGATCCCCTTCAACGACCCGCGCTCGGCAAACTGGCATGAAGACGCTGATGGCGTGATGATTCGCATGAAGCCGATGACCGCAGACGAGATGCAGCGCGCCAAAAAGCTGCGCGCCATCGTCAAGCAGGGCGTGGGCATTGAAGCCATCGATTTAAAGGCCGCAGCAGCCAAGGGCATCGTGGTGGCCAACACGCCGGGCATCAATGCGGATGCCGTCTGCGAAATGACGCTGGCGTTGGCCCTGGCGGTCTCCCGCCGGATCGGCCAGCTGGACCGAATGGTGCGCGCTGGCGATCCGATCGAGCGCCCCAAGTTCCTGGGCATTGCGCTGCAGGGAAAGACCTTGGGCGTGATCGGCATGGGCAATATCGGCGTTCGTGTCGCCGCCACGTTCCAAGCCGCCCTCGGCTGCAAGATCCTCGCCTACGACCCGTTCTACCAGCCAGCTTCTCCCGCGCGTGACCCCTGGGCTGCGATCCCTCATGAGCGGGTGCACGACTTGGCCGCCCTCTGGCCGCGCCTGGATGTGGTCAGCGTGCATGTCCCCCTGACCGATGTCACGCGACACATGCTGGGCCGCGCGGAGCTGGCCGCCATGCCCCCCGGCGCCATCGTGGTGAACGTCTCCCGCGGCGGTGTCGTCGACGAGCAGGCCCTGTATGAATCCATCCGCGACGGCCATACCTTCGGTGCCGGCATCGATGTCTGGGAAGAGCGTGAGCCTCCCGACGCCAGCCATCCGCTTCTGTCCCTGCCCACCGTGGTGGCCACGCCGCACGCGGCTGGCGGCACGCGCGAGACCCAGGAGCTGGCCTCACTGCAGGTCGCGCAGGAACTCCTCAAGATTCTCGAGGGCGGCGAGCCGCTGTCCCGGGTCGCCTGAGTCCGCCCGCAATCCAATCACCCCCCAAAAGTCAGACTGACCATGCCCCAACTTCTTCCCGTCAATCCCGTCAAACAACGCCTGCGTGCAGGCGATGCCGCGCTTGGCATGAACATCCGCCTCGGTCGCTCGGCCGACATCGCACGGGTGGCCAAGGCCAGTGGCCACGACTTCATCTTCATTGACACCCAGCACTCGGTCTTCAACCTCGAGACCATCCATCACATCGCGCAGGCCGCGCTGGCCATCGGCATCGCACCTTTGGTACGGGTCAAGGGCATCAACGACCCGGACGTCTCTTTGCTGCTGGACAACGCCGTCACCGGCATCGTCTACCCCGATATCAACAACGCCAAAGAGGCGCAGAAGGCCGTTGACGTCTGCCGCTTTGCGCCTTTAGGCAAGCGCTCCGTGGTGGGCGGCTACCCTCATTTCGACTACAAGTCGGTGCCGCTGTCGCAGGCCGTCGAAGAACTCAATGAGGCCTGCCTGTTGGTGTGCATGATCGAGACCGCCGAAGGCTTGGCCAACATCGAAGAGATTTGCGCTGTCCCCGGCATCGACGTGATTCATATGGGCACCAACGACTTTGCCGCCAACATTGGCAAGGCCGGCAAGTTCGACGACCCCGAGGTGGTGGCTGCGCAGGCCCGGGTGATCGAGGTGGCCCGCAAGCATGGCAAGTTTGCTGGCTGCGGTGGCAACCGGAATGTGGAGCGCCAGGTCAATGCCATTCGCAGTGGCGCCCAGTTCGTGACGACCCAGACCGACATCAGCTTCCTCATGGCCTCCGCCCAGGAATGGGTGGGCGGTGTGCGCGAAGCACTGGCCGCGGGCAACAAGTAGTCAGGCTGGCGAGGCCAGCGTCTCGAGCAATTCGGTCTCGATCTCGATCTGTGCCCGGCTTTGCTGCAGCTCGGGCCCGTCGATCAGGAAAGTGTCCTCGACGCGCTCTCCCAGGGTTGAAACCTTGGCCAGTTTCAGGTTGATCCGGTGCCGCGCCAGTACCCGGGCCACCGAGTACAGCAGACCCACCCGGTCGCTCGCCGAGATGGACAGCAGCCAGCGCTGGGCTTTCTCGTCGGGGGCCAACGTGACGCGCGGCGCGATCGGGAAGCTCTTGACCCGGCGCGACACGCGTCCGCGGCTGGGCCCCGGCAACGGCCCAGCCTCCGCCAGCACCTGACCGAGGCCGGCTTCCACCATTGAGACCAGCTCCCGGTAATGGTCTGGCAGCGAGGGGCTGACCACCTGGAAGGTGTCCAGTGCACGCTGGTCCTGGGTGGTGTGGATGCGTGCATCCAGAATGGAAAAGCCGGCCTGATCGAAGTACCCGCAGATGCGGGCGAACAGGTCGGCCTGGTCGGGCGTGTAGACCAGCACCTGCAGACCCTCGCCCAGGGGCGACACCCTGGCCCGCACCAGCGGATCGCCGGGGGCGCCGCCTTCGAGGCCAGCCAGGTGACGCGAGACATGCCGGGTGTGCCAGGCGATCTCGCTGGCGTCGTGGCGCATGAAATAGCTCACGTCCAGCGTAGACCACAGCGTTTTGTGGGCGTCGTGGGGCAGGGCGTAGAGGCCCAGTTGCACCAGCGCCTCGCGCTGACGGGAGGCGACTTCGGCGTCGCGGTCCGGTGCCCGCCCGCCCAAGGCGCGGACGGTGAACCGGTACAGGTCTTCCAGCAGCTTGCCTTTCCAGGCATTCCAGACCTTGGGGCTGGTGCCGCGGATGTCGGCCACCGTGAGCAGATAAAGCGCAGTGAGGTTGCGTTCGTTGCCCACGCGCTGGGCGAAACGCCCGATCACCTCGGGGTCTGACAGGTCCTGCTTCTGCGCGATATGGCTCATGGTCAGGTGCTCGCGCACCAGAAACTCGATCAGCTGCGCGTCTTCGCGGCCGATGCGGTGCTGCCGGCAGAAGGTGCGCACCTCGTACCCGCCCAGGTCGGAGTGGTCGTAGTCACGGCCCGTGGCTATGTCGAGGAACAAGGCAGCGACAAACAGGATCCAGGGGTTGTCCCTCCCGCCCGCCAACTGCGAGCAGAAGGGGTACTCGTGGGCATGCTCAGGGATGAAGAAGCGTCGCACGTTCCGCAGCACCATCAGGATGTGCTGGTCCACCGTGTAGACGTGGAACAGGTCATGCTGCATCTGGCCCACGATGCGTCGGAAGGCCCACAGGTAGCGCCCCAGGACCGAGGTCTGGTTCATCAGGCGCATGGCGTGGGTGATGCCCTCAGGCTCCATCAGGATCTTGCGGAAAGTCTCCCGGTTGACGGGGTCGGCGCGAAACCGTCCGTCCATGACCCGGCGCGCGTTGTACAGGGCGCGCAGGGTTCGCGCCGACAGGCCATTGACGCCCGGGGTGGTTTGGTAGACGAGGAATGTCTCCAGGATGGCGTGCGGCTCACGCAGGTAAAGGTCGTCGGCGCAGACCTCGATCAGGCCCGTGATGGTAGCAAAGCGCCCGTTCTTCGTCCACAGCACGTGCTCTTCCGCCCTTAGCCGCTCCTCTATGGTGAGCA
>JACCDP011462236.1_pt1 | contig 11221 bp, 19 predicted proteins | sample 7445841 | NCBI WGS metagenome assembly JACCDP01 (sample SAMN15323441, study PRJNA562643) | freshwater metagenome | isolation source: river surface water | place: USA:Blue River Watershed | collected 2017-08-17
ACGTGCAGGTAGATCATTGGCAGCTTTCAAAGAAAATGAACACATATATAATGAGCTAAAGAAGCAGAACCCTGAAGCGGCCGCTACAGGTAGAAATAACGTCAATCCTCAGTCTTTGTTCACATTTGGACCTGAAGATGATCGTATTGTTAATAAAAATGAACTTAGCGAAGCAGAGTATCAGGGAAGAAAAGTTCCTCTTGGTAAACCAATGCAAGGAGACGTAAAAAAGTCGAAAGTCTATGTAAAGAAGCCAAACGGTAAAGTTGTAAAGGTAAACTTTGGTGATAAGAATATGCGTATCAAAAAGTCTAATCCTAATCGTAGAAAATCATTTAGAGCTAGACATAACTGTGCTAATCCCGGGCCTCGCTGGAAAGCCCGTTATTGGTCATGCAGAGCCTGGTGATTGTGCCTTTTATTATTGACTTGTCGTTCTATAATAAGTAGAATATAATATGGCCAATCAACCCGGCAAAGACAATTTACGCTACGAAGTAATCACACATGAAGCCGACGACGGATCAGGAGATTTAATTCTCCCTATTCCTCCCCACTTACTAAAACAAATGGGCTGGAAAGAAGGTGACGAACTTGACATAGGCGTAGGGGAAGATGGCCGCATTTACTTAAAGAAGGTATATAAATGAGTCAATATGATTTAACGAAAGGATACAGCTACGATTTATTTGATGACACAGTGAGCACAGTAAGCATCACTAGCGGTGCCGGCGGAGGTGGTGGAGCTTACATTACTCCAAACGGTGGGTTAGGTTTAGGCAGTGCGATTGGGATTGCGACAGGAACAGCAGGACAAACTTTAACTTGGAGCGGTGTCAATACTGTATGGACTGATAATACGTATATTAGAACTCCGTTACATGTTAACGGTGATGCTGAAATAGACGGTGATCTTAAAGTAAAAGGTAAAAGTTTAGCAAAAGCAATAGAAAACATTGAAAAGCGATTAGCTATCTTACATCCTAATCTAGAACTAGAAGAACGTTGGGAACAGTTAAAAGCATTAGGCGAACAGTACCGAGAGCTTGAAAGAGATATCTTGGAAAAAGAAAAGATTTGGGAAACACTTAAAAAATAGGAGCAATAAGAAACCACTTATATGGCAAAAGAAGATACACTGAAATTAGATGGGGACATAGTAGATGTTTTACCAAACGCTATGTTTAAAGTCAAAACCGAAATGGGACATACCATCCTCGCACACATATCTGGCAAGATGCGCCAGAATCAAATTAAAATAATCATGGGCGACAAAGTAGAACTAGAATGTTCACCTTATGATTTGAATCGCGGAAGAATCACTCGCCGAAAGTAACTTAATTCTCTCTTAATCATAAATACAGATTATGAGAGAAATTATTACAATCCTTGAGCAAAAATCTAAGCCTCAAGACATAGAGATCATAAAGCGTAACTTTACTGATAGTGAAGTTTCGCCTGTTATGAGCAAGGATACTATAGAACTACACTATGGTAAACTTGCTCACGGTTATGCTAAACGATATAACGCAAAAGAAGGTGATCCTGATTTCAACTATGCAGGAGTCTTTCTCCACAACTTGCTATTCACTCAGTATCGTGAAGTAAGAAATAATAACAAACCCAACGGCCCCATGATGGGCTTTATCAACAAACACTTTAAAAGCTATGAAAACTTTAAAGATGGGTTTTTAAAAGAAGCTATGACTATACAAGGATCAGGCTGGGCTTATTTGGCTTATGACGGCAAGATTAAAACAATCAAGAATCATGAAGTCCGTGACGATATATTGTTAATCATTGACTGGTGGGAACATGCCTGGATATTAGACTACGGTACAGACAAAGAAAAGTATTTAAACGAACAGTGGAAGATTATCAACTGGAATGTGATTAATACTAGATGGGGCCGAAGTCTATGAGGGCTAAAGAGTTTATAGCAGAAGGCTTGAACCATCCTGTTATCGTTGTTGACGTCCAACCTGAGTATTGTTCCTATCAAGGCGGGGCATATGAACCCGTATGCTGGGATGTTATTAGCTTTGTAAATAAACAAACGGGGCCGGTTTTGATGTTTGTTAATGCAGAAGATACTGGAGTATCTGTAGATAGTACTTATGAAATAAAAGATTATTGGGAAGAAAACGGGTTTGATCCCGATAATTGGAAAAGAGTAGAATTAGTTGATAAAGGGTATGGATACTTTAGAAGCTGGATGGATCGCGGCGCTGACCCAGCAGTTATTATTCGTGCGATTAGAGAAATGTATCAACAAAAAGTTAACGACAGTAGAGACTTGTTCGGCGGAGAAAATAGTCCTGAATATGAAGAAAAGATGCAAGCACTAATGGGCCGCGACTATATAGAGTTTGATTTGGATGACTCTATCAGCGTTAACTGGACTAGTATTGCGCAACTAAAAAGATTCAACGGAGCCTACTTAGTAGGTGGCGGTAGAAGTGAATGCTTGAGAGAAGTAGAGCTATTGATGAATGCGTTTAATATCAAGTATAAAAGAATAGATAGTTTGGTATACGGATAATTATGACACCAGATGAAGAATTAGCACAGTGGAAAAGAATAGCCGGTATAAAAGAAGTCAAAGAACAAGCTACTGCTGAACAACATAAATATAAGATTGGGTCACCTGAGTGGTTTAATAGACCAGTAAACGCTGAAAATTTACCCACAGGATTTAGAGGAAGAGTAAAGAAAAGATGAGAGCTAACGAGTTTATAACAGAATCAGTCAGTTATTATATAAGTCAGATTCCAGCCTTACAATGGAAACCAGTATCAAGGTCTGTTTGGATGACTATACAAGATGAAGGGTTAGATGAAGAACAAGATGCATTTGATCCTGAAAATTGGAGCATGGCTACATTACAAGTAACGCCCGATGATGCTACGGGGTTAAAATCGTTTGATGACGATGCTGTTAACAAGTTTAACTCTTTCGACATAGAATTAAAAGACAGGTATCCCGGTTTAGTGGACTTGATAGATTATGATCGCGGTGTTGTAATTATAGTAAAAAACAATTTAATGGTTAATGAAGCACCACTACAAAGTTACGACACCATGGGTGATTTTAATAAACCGGGTCCATTCAAAGGTCCTGATAAAAAGCTAGTTCCTCATCCTACAAATATCTTAAAGACCCAAAGATTCTTAGAACAAACTCCCTACGACTTTAGATTGTTCTTTAGCAATATATCAGGTACCGGCAAGTATTCTGAATATGGACCAGTAGATGCTGCCAAGCTACAAGAAATATTTGGCGATGAAATAGCACAAAAAATAATCGCAGGTAGTGAAGATGCTATCACTGTAGTTTTTGTAGGTAACGCAGGTGATTCTAAGGTACCAATGACTCCTTGGATTATGTCTCACAGATTTGGTCATGCTATTCAAGCTGGTGTTAGAAAGAACAGACAATGGAGCACTTGGGGAGAAGCAGAAAAGCATTTCTTTAGTCAAGTAAACTCTATGCTAGAAGAGTATTATGGTAAGGCAACTCAAAGACGCGGAGGATTCCAATCAGCATCAACAATGCAGAATGATTTAACTCCAGAATACAATGCACTATTCAATGCTATAGGCACTCAGCGTAGTAGCAGAAATAACGAAATAAGAAGACCTTATGAGTTCTTATATGAGTTGTTTGCTCAATATTTAGGTACAGGTAAAGTAACTTTAAAGCCACTACCTACTAATCTAGGTTACGGTAGAAAAGTATGGGGTAATCCTACACGATACTTGAACATGAAACCTGAATACAGAAACAACGAAGACGCAAAAGAGGCAGCAGAAATATTAGGCAGAGACATGGAATATATGTTTGATGATGTTTTGTCTAGCTCAGTTGGTAAAATCTTTGTAATGTAGGCAAGTGTCCTACCATCTTCTTTTAGTCTATAAATGATAAATACATCATATAGGATTAATAGAAATGGCCATACAAGGTTTACAAGAAATCAATATAGGATTACCTAACGAATCTACGGGCAGTGATTCTCTTTATGCTGCCTTCAATAAAACTAAAAACAACTTTGCTAATTTATTTGCTAACGCTAGTCCTACACCTTTAGCTGGTAATGGCATAGCAATCAGCAATGTGTCTAATGTTATTACTGTATCTGCTAATCTAGTAGCTGGTAACAACGTAATACTTACTACCTCGTCAGGGGCTATAGTAATAGACTCGTTAGGTGGCAATTCTTTAAGTACGATAACAGGCGTGATTGCTGGCACTGGATTGACTGGTGGCGGATTTTCAGGTAATGTTACTCTAAGCTTAGCTAACTCAGGTGTAACAGCAGCAGTTTACACTAATCCCACAATAACAATAGATGCTCAGGGTCGGATTACAAGCGCATCTAATAATTCAATCGCTGGAACAGTAACTAGCGTAGGTTTAACACCCGGCAACGGTATTAGTATTAGTGGCGGACCTATAACAAGTAGTGGTAATATTACAGTTACTAATACAGGTGTAACTAGATTAACAGCAGGTACTGGAATCGCTCTTTCAAGTAGTAACGGAAATATTACTGTGAGTGCAACTCCTCCGGCAGCAGTTACTTCAGTGGGTATCAGTAGCTCACAATTAGTTGTATCAGGTAGTCCTATAGTTTCATCAGGAACTATTTCCGTTAACTTACCTACTAGTATTACTCTTTCTGGAAGATTAATATTAAGTGGAAGCGAAGATTTAGCAAATGGTGGTGCAGCCAATGTATCATTAACTGCTAGTTACTTTACTACAAGCGCAGCAGAAACGGCTACTTTAGCCGCAGGTACTGAGGGACAAATAAAAACATTTATGATGAAAGCCGACGGCGGAGACATGGTTATAACTGTAACTAATGCTGGTTGGAAGACTTCGGGAACAGGAACAATGACATTTGATACTATAGGGGATTCTTGTACTTTACAATACATATCTAGTAAATGGTTTTGTATAGGTAATAACGGTGTAGTATTCGCATAATAAGGGGTTAATAATGACTACAAGTATAAAAATAACAGCATTAAATGATATAGGAAATAGTATAGCTTATACTACATTAGTACCGGTTGTTGATATGACAGGTACTCCTACAACAGAAAAAGCAAACTTACAAATAGTAGGTAATTTGATTTTGGGTGGCGCCGGAGGTTCTTATTTTTCTGCTGCTGCTCAAGCTATTAACGCGCAAACAGTAAGTAATGCAGCACAACCTGCAATCACATCGTTAGGTACGCTTACTGGTCTAACGGTTAATGGTGTATCAAATTTAGGACCTGTGAGCAATGTTACTATCACAGGCGGCACTAACGGTTATGTATTATCTACTAACGGTACTGGCACTCTTTCTTGGATAGCTCCCGGATCCGGGGCAGCAGGTGCCACCGGTATATCTGGTTTCAGTGGCTTCTCAGGTATATCTGGTTATTCAGGCTTTAGTGGTATCAGTGGTTATTCAGGCATAAGTGGCTTCTCAGGTATAGATGGCGTATCTGGTTTCTCTGGTGAAACAGGTGCTACCGGTGTAAGCGGTTTCTCAGGTATTTCTGGTTATTCAGGTATAGATGGCGTATCTGGTTTCAGTGGTTATTCAGGTATAGATGGCGTATCTGGTTTCAGTGGTTATTCAGGTATTTCTGGTTATTCAGGTATAGATGGCGTATCTGGTTTCAGTGGTTATTCAGGTATTCCCGGACCAACAGCATTATCTATTACTAACTCTGCCGATCTAGGTAACTCTGCGGCTACTATAAATACTACAGGAAAAGTAGCAGGATCAATAGTGTTTAACACAACCGACAAACTTATCTATGTTACTGAAGGCGCGACTACTACTGATCTATGGTATCCATCTGATGGTAGTACTGCAATAACACCAGCACCGTAATTAAATTTATCTACTTAAATCCTGCTATAAATATCTTTAACTTTATAGCAGGATTTTTAATGTCTCAAAAATTTAGATTTCACATATTAGGTTTACCGCACACTGTATCTAGTAAAGAATACTCAGCATGTGCCTATACTCAAAAAGTAGTTAAATTTGGCAAGATGATGAAAGCCAGAGGACACACGATTATTCATTATGGTCATGAAGATTCTGATCTTATATGCGATGAACATGTTACTGTCATTACTAACAAAGATTTAGAAATAGCATATGGTAACTATGACTGGCGTAAAAACTTTTTTAAGTTTGATGTAAACGATCACGCATATCAAACATTTTACAAGAATGCTATAAGAGAAGTTGGTAAAAGAAAACAACCTAATGATTTTATATTGCCATTTTGGGGGTCAGGTGTAAGACCCGTTTGTGATGCACACCCTGATATAATTACCGTAGAACCAGGGATAGGTTACGCGGGCGGACACTGGGCACGTTGGAAAGTATTTGAAAGCTATGCTATCTATCACGCTTACTGCGGATTAGGTAATGTAGGTACTTGTAAGCAAGATTGGTACGATGTTGTTATACCTAACTATTTTGATCCGGACGATTTTACTTTTCAAGAAAAGAAAGAAGATTACTTTTTGTTTTTAGGTAGAGTATATTCAGGTAAAGGTATTCATGTTGCGCTTCAAGCTACTGAGGCAGCAGGGCAGAAACTTATCATAGCAGGTCAAAATCCAGATAACATCAAGTTCCCTGAACATGTGGAATTCGTAGGTTACGCAGATGTAGAAAAGCGCAAACGATTAATGGCAGGAGCTAAAGGTGCTTTCGTGCCGTCAATGTATGTAGAACCTTTTGGTGGGGTGCAGATTGAAATGCTTATGTCAGGCACACCTACAATCACAACAGACTGGGGTGCATTTACTGAGAATAACATTCATGGTGTGACTGGATATCGTTGCAGGACTTTTGATCACTTTGTCCATGCTACTCAAAATATACACCTGATCGATCCAAAGAATTGCAGACAGTGGGCTGAGAACTTTACGCTAGACAAAGTAGCGCCTATGTATGAAGAGTATTTTCAAAACGTTTATGACGTACACACCAATAAAGGTTGGTATCAACGTCACGAAAGAAATAACTTAGATTGGTTTACTAAAGACATTCCAAAAAGAAGCCCCAGTTAAGGGGCTTCTTTTACCCTTAACGGATTAGCCAGTTACTGCGCTAAGTACATCTTCAGCAGTAGTGGTTGCTTTGCGAGTGCGAGACTTGATAGCTTCAAGTGAAGGTTTTGCTTTTACACGCACTTTTGTTTCTTTAACACGATCTTGCAACGATTCATTGATAGTTGCCTGATCAGCAGGGGATGCAAACTCGGGACGAGTGAGCATATAATTGAGTGCTTCAACCTTAGTCATTTCATTGGGCAATTCAATGAAGTCACAACGAGTTGCGCCGCCCTTAGAGAATTGTTTTACACGACGGATGAGGTCATGAGTGAAACGAACTTTAGAGTCGTTGCCATGAGTTGTAATGCCTACTACTGTAAAAGTCTTGCTTGTCATACAAAATTACCTGTGTAATTTAAAGTTAAAGTTAATGTGCAATATGCACAAGTACATGATAACATAATAGAAAACTAATGTCAACTATTATGTTTCCCAATTTACATTATCCTCGAGCCGCTTCTGACATTAAGCGATCACCGTACATAGCCTTAAGCATTTCGTTGGCTTCGAACCAAGAACTGGCCTGAACGGTTACTCGGATAAATCCTGCGTTTGATGTTTCAACAAAAGCCCAAAAAGTTTGCATCTTATATCTCCTAAAGTTAGTCCAACAAAGTCATATATTCAGAGGGAAAGTTTTCAATGAACCAATCAATACCTTGACGGACTGTGGTCCAATCTCCAATCATTTCCGCTCCCTTGATTGTGTCATATACTGCTACTGCTTCAGGAGTCAAGACACAGGACTCACCTGAAAAAGGGTTTGTAACTTCTACCGGGTGTTCATCAAGAACCAAACACTCAAACGGAAGTGCAATAGTCATTTCTTTCTCCTATTAACCAAGAACCACAACACGTTCAAACTTGTCGTCAAACATACCCAAACCTTGAACCGGAGTCTTGAAAGTTGCAGATTCCAGATCATACTCTTTATTTTCGCTAACTGCCTTGATTACCCGAGCAGTGATGTAGTTATTTTCAACGTTGACTACTTTACCGATAATGTAGCAGTTCAACATGTTAGGGAAGTCGTAAGATTTGATAATGTCGCCAATTCGTACTTGCATGTTTGCGCTCCTGTTTATTCACTGTATGATGTTATTATAGCAGGTTTGGGCAAAGAGTCAAGCCTTTTTCTTAAGAAATTTGAGAAATAATTCGGTTGTAAACATCGGCTTTGGACATGTAGTATTCGTAATCACGCTCATCGGGACGGAAGTTACGCCATTGATTTTGTTGAAGATTATTCAGCAGATCGCGCTTCAGTTTGCCCGGAGTGCTATACGCACCAATAAAACCATAGAGGTTATAGTGCGCGATGAACCCTGAGCACAGATACAAGAAGTTGTACCCAGTGCGATTAAGCTTGTTGATGTCCTTAACCGACTTCACGACATTAGCTACAATCAGTGATTTTTGCTTTTCAGTAAGAGGGGTAAGTGACATACTTTTGCTCCTGTTCATTAACTATACGACTAGTATAGCAGAAATTACCCGAATGTCAAGCCTTTTACAAAACAAGATCAATTTGATAGTCTACTGCTACTTTTTTGGCGCCTACATACACAGTTTCCTGTGCTGCATATCCTCGAAGATTACTGGAGCCTATAAGTCTAAGGGCAGTATCAACTACTTGTCGGTGTGCAGTAAAGATGATATCATCCAATGCCCCGGAAACGGTAGTATAAAAGCCCACACCATTGATAATAACACGAATCTGTTGTGAATTGTTCAAACCCGGGATCATTCGCATTCTACGCATGTTTTGCTCCTTTCATTGACTATATGATTAGTATAGCAGGTTTGGGTGAAAAGTCAAGCCTTTTTCTAAACTATTTTGCAGCACCACTGAGCTAAGTGATTGATTTAACTGGGGTTTTTCCACGATAAATCAATCACTTACACACAACCTATACATTTAGATTGAATTCACGAGCATAGACGCTAACCAGCCAAGAATTCCAGAATTCAGTATCTACATGCTCAGGTAAGTTGCTGTTTTCACTCAACATTTCAATTTCAGCAACCAAGCTTTCCAGCTCATTTGCTACTTGATCAAAACCAAGCTGACCTGTCTTAACTTGCTTTAGGAACTCAGTTTCCTTGAGCGGGTAGCTAAAGTCACCCTGCTTGTAGATATCACGAGCCTGATATCCAGCCCTCAGTGCATGACTCATAGCTTTCCAGTCAACTCCCTCATTCTGTTCAGCCAGCTTTGCACGAGGACCATAGCCGTCATACATTTGCTGCAATCTGTCAACAGTGTACTGAACCGTGTTTGTACTTTAGCACATCTTGCCGTTGACAAAGTAAAACTCGTTATCGTGTACTGCTGAGGGTTTGGGCTTTACTTTCCATTCAGCGTATTTACCAAAGTATAGCTTTTCTCTAACCTCACTGAGAATCAAGAATGGCTCAGCCCCTTTAAGAGAGTCAATAGCACCCTTGATATCAGACAAACGCGAACCCTTGACGCCGTACTTTGCAGCCTGTTGCTTTACGTAACCAACAAAAGCTTTCAGGTTCTTGCTGTAAAACTTTGTGCGATTGGCTACCAACTCGTCCCAAATTGGAGTTGCGAACACCGGTCTAACACAGTGCAACATGTCAATAGCAAACGTTTCCCCCTGGCAGGCGTGTTTGATGAACGCGGGCAGACTGATAACCTCAGTGTCTACGTCATCGGCAGAGTTCTTGGCATGCTCTGGGCCAGTGCTGGTTACGATAGTCTTTGGGTAAGAGCCCAGCAGCAGTTCTTCTAGCATGGGCATAAAGATGCCCTTGTAATCAACGTCACTGTTTGGGGTGTTTAGACCGTATAAGTGACTGCCAAACTTCATATTTACGATATTGGGTGTTCTCATTATGCTTCCACAATGTAGGGCTTGTTCCACTTGCCTACGTTTACGTCAACGTAATAGGCTGTGTCGAAATAATCAACCATAGCATCTGAACGATCATACCAACCTGCACCTTTCATAGCCGGGAAGATTTCATCCAGAAACTTTTTAGCGATACCGTCATGATGATCCTGATACCAGTAGGGGTTCACATCCATGTAACCAGTAGTCACCGGGCGGAAGCCATTTGAAGTCTGGTAGTGACTAGCTCCGCACACACGGTTCATGTTTCCAATAAAGTCAATTTTGCCCGACTTCAAGGTCAGAACGATAGTGCTATGATTGCGAACGCTCAGCGAGCCCTTGACGCCATACTTAGCAAGGATAGGCTTTATTTTAGCTGCAATGATTGCTTTCTTCTCTTGTGACATATACGACATGATTCATGCTCCTGTTTGTTGACTATATGTATATATTAACAGATTTGGGTAAAGAGTCAAGCCTTTTTCTAAAAAAGTTTTCCTAAGTAAATCAACAACTTACATTGACCAATACGATTCCGAAGCAGGGGAACAGTAGATGGGAGTGTTTACGCTTTCCTGATATTCGATACCAGTCATGAGGTTCTTGCGGGTTACGGTACGCTCGATTTTTGTATAGTAGTGCTCGATTTCAGCGATACCATAAATATACTCAGGATACAGGGGATTATTGGGCATCAAACCTGACTTCTTACAGAAGCGAGTAAGAGCGGCGCGGGCAGCAGCCATACCTGCATATCGACCGGGGTTTGTACCGATCTTGAGAATTGCTGAAGTAGCTTTGTTGTAAATTACAAAAGTTGCTTTGCTCATTGTCTTGCTCCTGTTTAGTGACTATAATGATAGTATAGCAGATTTGGGTGAGAAGTCAAGCCTTATGATGAAAATAAATCTCTTTATAAATCAATAACTTAGATAAACGCTCTGATTATCCCTACTACACCCAGCGAAAGTGCTACTATATTTACCAACATCTGTGGCTTATTTCCCACACGAATCGTCCAAACAAAAAATGCAATCGTACCAAGTAGAAACGCTAATATGTTCCAAGGATGAGCAATAGGACCCACACTGTTGAGGGCATGTCCTGCAATTATGAACACTGCCCCAACCCATTGTAAAATATCGTTTATTTTCAACCGCTTGCTCTCCTATTCATTAACTATATGTATATAATAGCAACTTTGGGCAGATTGTCAA
>JACCDP010911737.1_pt1 | contig 11220 bp, 13 predicted proteins | sample 7445841 | NCBI WGS metagenome assembly JACCDP01 (sample SAMN15323441, study PRJNA562643) | freshwater metagenome | isolation source: river surface water | place: USA:Blue River Watershed | collected 2017-08-17
TACGCAGTCTGGCCTTCCGCATCACCTTGCGCAGCACCGAACGCACCCTCAGCGACGAAGAAGTCACCAAGCTCCGCGCCAAAATCATCCGTGGTGTCGAACACGACAACGGCGCCAAAATCCGCAGTTAAAAGAGTCAACCACATCCGTCCACGGCGCTCATGCCGTGGACGATTTTTTGTGTCGCATTCATAGTCAACATACATACATGCATTACTCATGAATTCCTATTGACAAGCCATCTGTGCATCGCTATACTCTATTTAGTGAGTTGATAAGATTACTCGTGTATGAAGAGGCCGCAATGACTCCAGCAACATTCGATCGGAGCGCACAGCGCTTCACCCAAATCACGTTAATCACACTATTGGCTGTCGGGTTTATCGCGGGGAGTGCCCTCAGCATGGTCATCGCTGCTGCCATGCTTGGAGTGACCCTGATCGCTCCGTCATTTGCACCACAGTTGATCGCGTACCGTGCACTGGTGCGAGCCAAAGTGCTCCATACCGAACGCGTCAACGAAGACCCTGCGCCACACCGATTTGCGCAGCAGGTGGGCTTTGGCGTCCTCGTTATCGGTGTCGTCGCAACCAGCCTCGGTGCGCTGACCGTGGCGTGGGGTGCAGGGCTGCTGGTGTTGACATTGGCACTCATCAACGTGACAACGGGCTTTTGCGCAGGCTGCTTCATGTATGCGCAATTGGCGCGGCGACGGGGGTAGGTATGATCGAACGTCTCTTGATTTTGGTTGGGGTCGTTGGTGTGGTCGTACTGGTACGGGCGTACATGAGCTATGTAAGCCGGCGTGCAACGACACAGACCATTGATATCCCAACGGACAATCGCGGCAAGTCGGGTGTGATTGCATTGTCTGCAGACGGTTGTGTGCAATGCGAAAAGCTCCAGAAACCCGCACTCACGCGCTTGCGCGCGCAGCGGGCGGACTTATCGGTTACGCATTTGCGCATCGAAGATCATCAAGACCTCGTCAAAAAACTAGGCATCTTCACCGTGCCGACGACCATCGTGCACGACGCAACCGGTGCGGTGCGTCATGTCAATCTCGGCTACACCGATGATGTGACCCTCTACAATCAGCTGGCTGTTGTCTCGGCACCTCCGCACTGCCTCTAGCGTGCGCATACATACACCGGATGTGCGTCGGTACAACGCACATCCGGTGATTTTTGTGCATTCTGTGTGGACAGGTAATAATCACTTCTCTTTGTCTGCATCAAGATAAAGAAAGGCGGCCTGCGGAAACGCAGGCCGCTTCCCTCTTTCTGAAACAACAATTCCTCGTTGAAAGCCCAAAAATGCTACTTCGCTGCTGCCTTGCGCAGTGCGTCGGGGTTGCGTTGCAGTTTCGCAAATGCCTCGATGAGGTCGTCGATGCCAGACCGACCAGCGCGGAAGATTGCTTCGTCGAGATAGATTTGCTCGGCATGCGCTGCACGTTCGGCCACAGGGAGCGACCATTTGCTCGGATCAAGCCGATCTGCATAGGCTACCGCCACCGGCAAGCGAGAGAGCTTCGGTTGGAACAGGGGGTATTTGCTCATGGGATCATACCCCTCCCAACAGCCAATGCCTTCTGCATCGAGTGCATCGCAGACCACAGCGTTGGAGACCCCGCCGAATGCTTCGGGATTGATTGCCACAATGAATCGATAAAACGACAGGCGGGTCACCCGTTCATCGAGGTGCAATGCGCGCACGCCGTCGAGTTCCTTCAGGCGTTCCATGAAGTAGCGTGCGTTTTCGGCGCGTTCGCGCATTTGTGCATCGAATTTTTCGAGCTGACTGCACAACAATGCAGCGTGGAGTTCACCGAGGCGATAATTACAACCAAACGTGTACTGCTGGCCGGCAGGGTCTTTGGGGCGACCGCAGTCGATAATCGAATGTGCACGTTGGGCCAGCGTCTCGTCGTCGGTCAACAAGCTCCCACCTTCACCCGAGGTGAGGATTTTGGAGCTTTGATGACTAAACGACCCAAAAGCACCAAAGGTACCGACACCACGGCCACGCCACATTTTGCCGGGGCTGTGTGCGCAGTCCTCGATGATGTGCAGATTATGCTTGGCCGCAATCGCCGTCAGTGCATCCATGTCACAGACGATTTGGCCGGCATGGACCGGGATAATCGCGCGCGTCCGTGGGGTAATCGCTGCCTCGACTGCCTCAGCATCGAGACCCCAGCTCTTGGGCTCGATATCGACCACCACCGGCAACGCACCAGCAGCCATGGGTGCATACGCAGTTGCGGCAAACGTCAACGCAGGAACAATGACCTCGTCGCCCCAGCCGATTCCGAGGGCTTTGAGGGCGACCTCCATCGTCACCGTACCGTTGACCATCAATATACCGCGTTTGGCCCCCTGAAAGGCCGCGAACGCCTCGCAGAAGCGTGCATTATACGGCCCCGGCTCGGGGTAGCCACCCCAACGCCCGCTACGCAGGGCTTCGAGCAACACTGCCTCGTCTGCTTCATCATGGACAGGCCATTCCGGGTACCCGTTCGCACGGACTGGCGTTCCTCCAGCAATTGCGAGTTGATCCTTCATCGCGCCTCCTTTGGTGTAGTAGACGTTTATCCATCAGCGGAGCTGATTCGCACAGCGATATCCGCGGTATGCGACAAAAGAATCGGGGCACTCCCCGCCCAACCAAATCACGAAATCACTAATTTGTAATTGCTGCTAGTGTCGCTGTGTCCGCTGGAACAGGTTGATCGAATCAACCGAAATACCACTGTGAATCCGTTGAATCACCTCGGCCAGGAGCGTCGCGACCGACAACACTTTGATGTTTGGGTACTTCTCGACGCCAGCAATCGGCAACGTGTCAGTGGTGACAAATTCTCCAATCGGGCTGGCTGCGAGGCGCTCAAGGGCCTTCCCGGCCATGATTGAGTGCACAACACCAGCCGACACTGCGGTTGCACCACGTGCCACGAGGAGCTCGGCGGCAGCAATCAACGAATTGCCGGTGGCTATTTCGTCGTCAACGAGGATGCAGTGTCGACCCTCGACGTCGCCGATGACATTCAACGCCTCGACATGGCGCACGTGCTCGTTCGACGGGTGGATGTGATCAAGGTGCCGCTTTTCGACAATTGCCAACGGCACTCCCAATTGCTCGGCAAAGTTACGGGCCCGCTTGGCAAAGCCCATATCGGGAGCGACCACCGTGTAGTTGTCGACATGCTTTTCGCGGAAGTGCCGGACCAGCAACGACATCGCACTCAGCTCGTCGACCGGGATCGAAAAGAAGCCTTGGATCTGCCCCGCATGGAGGTCGAGGGTGATGACCTGCTGTGCACCAGCCGTCTGAATCATATCGGCCATGAGACGGGCAGTAATGGGTACGCGTGGCTGATCGCGCTTGTCGGTTCGCCCGTATGCATAAAACGGCAACACCGCAGTCACCCGCCCTGCGGCAGAACGTCGACACGCATCCAGCATGATCAACAGCTCCATGATGCGATCACTCAACGGCGCGGTCAGCGATTGCACAATGAAAATGTCTTTTTCGCGCACGCTCTCGTTGAGCCGTGCAAACAAATTGTCGTTCGGGTACTTGGTCAGCGTGATGTCACCGAGGGTTACACCGAGCCGATCTGCAATGGCCTGCGCAATGGCTGGATTGCCACTGCCACTGAAAATCCGCATCTCGCTAAAACGGCTGCTCATGAATCCCTCGTCGAAATAGTGTTTTGTTCTTGTATTGTAATCTCTTTCATTATCCTCGGCAATATAAAGAAATCTGGCACACACCGTGCACTCAGATTTTTGCGTTTTCGCCGACACTGTTGCTGATTTTTGTGGTGCTGTGTCAGTCAATCGCACTCAGTGATTGCATCCCGACAATGCACCGAACAGCACACGCTTTTCTTTTCCATAACTCATCGTAAACATTACGAGAAAATGAATACGAGTGACATTAGTATTTATACAAATATATATAGTTCATGAAAAAATCAGAAATACTGCCAACGCTCGCCGTCGAACGCTGGCAGTCTGCTCAAAAATCAGGCGCGGGGCTTGATAGCAAGGACCACGGCAAACGCACAGACGATGGCTCCAACGCCAAACCATCCGTCGATGACATTCGCTTCGAAGAATGTCGGTGTCGACAGGACCGAATTGGCATATCCCACTGCGACACCTGCATAGAGGTTGTTGACGACATGGATCCCAATGGCACGCTCAACTCCATCGTCGCGCAGACTCACCCAACCCAAGCCGACACCCATCAAAAAGTAGTTCAACGCCATGGGAACCTGACCACCCAGCGCATTGCTCATTTCGGGATTAGCCAGATGGGGGAGCATAAACAAGACCCCTGAGGCAAGTACCAAAATGAACGGATGGGCGCGCAGACGTGCAATTGCCTGCATCAGATACCCGCGGAAGAAGAGCTCTTCGCCGGCAGCTTGGAACGGGATAAGCAACAGCACCAATGGCGCAATCAAAATCCACCGGTCGAAATCGAACGACCAACTATATCGATCGGGGTGCAGCAACCACTCCACTAGCGTAATGAGTATCCCCAGCACCAACCAGATTCCCATACCCTGCCACATCAGTGGCCAGCGAAATCCATTGGCACTCAACAACGCGCTGAGCGAACGGCGATGCACCAGGCGCTGTGCTGCCCACACACCGACAAAGAGCATCACGGGCGAAAACATGAGCAGGACGAATTGGATGGGTCTTGCCGAACCACCCATCATACTCCCACTCCCATCGAGTTCTATCAACCCAGTCGCTGCACCAATAACCACAGGGATTACGCCCACTCCCACATAGAAAACCAGAATGACCACAATCCCGACCCACCAGCTCCACCATTTGCTGTTGCCAGACTCTGTGTTTGAGACCCAATTCATACACGCGCTCCTCTCGTATTACCAACCAGCTCCTGCGACACCCGCACCAACAAAATACCCGATGCATGCGCCACAAAAAGCAAACACCACGGCATATACCAGTCGACTCCACTGCAATGTGTATCCACTGGCTCGCAGCCGATAGGCACTCCATGGGAATGCGGTGAACACCCACAACGTCCCGGCAAGCCCCACCAAAAGAACACCCACCCAATAAATAGTAGTCAACACGGCGCGGTCGACTGACGCTGCCAACCATGGCTGTCCACTGAGCAGGACAACACAGATACTCAGCCCCAGCACGACACTGCTCCACCATGCTGGTCTCGCAAACATCCGTGCAGCCCGATCATATTTGACGATCGCATCGTTGGCACTAAATATCGACGGCGTACCGGGCGCTGCACAAAAGAGATGGATGTGGTGTTCGACCGAGAGCACGTGTGTCCAACCAGCAGCGGTGCAGACTTCGAAGTACTCTGGGTCAGGATTTGCTTGGTAGTCAATGGCAAAGACACGCTGCTCGGGTGGGGCCTGCTCGAGCACCATGTACAAACCGCGGATCTGCACCAATCGCCACCCCTCGGCTGCCCAACGCGCTAACCGCTGCAAATCGTGCTCTTCGGCAAATGCCAGTCCCGAGCCGATTTCGCGACGGGTAATCGGGAGAATCTTCTGTGGTGTACGCATCACCGATCCCTCTCTAGTATGCAACCAGCCAGCCACACAACGCCCCTGCGACGACACTCAACCCGTCAACACACATCCGTGCACGCTGCCGCGACCAACGTACGTTCACTCCATACCGACGCATCTGGTACACCACCCACGGTAGTGCGGTGTACCAGACCATCACCATCAAGGCGTACATGCTTACAAATGCACTACCCACCAGCACCCACGCAAGCACTCCATCAGCATGTGATGCAATCCAAGGCCATACCAGTGCTGTTACAAGCCATACCACGATGATGAGAGCGAGACCACTCAACAACACTGTTCGTTGCAATCGTTGTTGTGCCCTGATCACCATGGACGTATCGTGGGCACTAAAGAACAATCGCGTGCCGATGGGAGCTCTAAACAGATGAATGGAATGTGACAGCGACACCACATGCGTCCATCCGGCCATGCGACAGAGTTCGAAATACTCGCCATCGGGGTGGCGCTGATAGTCAAGTGCAAATTCGACTTGCATGGGGAAGGCGCGTTCAAGCACCACACACATCCTACGTACCTCAACAACCTGCCATCCCTCCGCTGCCCACCGACTTAGTTGGTGCAGATCTTCATCCGCACAGCACGATAAGCCAGCAACCAACTCGATTCGAGAAATCGGGATGAGCTTTTGCCATGCAGATTCATTCTTTGCCATATCACCCTCACCATGCCGTCAATAACACAAAGGCCACCACAGTGACCAACGCAATGGCAATACGCATGGACGACAAGACCACCTGACCAGGACCACGCCACCCACGTAGTCGATAGGACAACCACGGCATAAACGTAGATATGAACAGCGTTTGCACTGCCACAACCACACCGAACATCCCCAATGTGCCCACGAGCAACAACCATTGCGGCTCAAGCTGTGCGCGCCACGGTTGCCCCCACTGCACCATGGCCCACCAGACAAGTACCGTCACCATCGTGCTCACAATCACCGGCACAAGCAACCGCCGTTGCACTCGTTGAACCTTTTGCTGTGACTCAGTCGTCGAAAACATCAGTGGTGTGCCTGGTGCTGCCGTGAAGACATGTATCAAGCCATCCATTGTCACCACGCGTTCCCACCCACTGGCACGACAGAGCGCAATATACGCTTCATCTGGCTCGTACATATAGTCCAACGCGAAGATCAGTTGCTCAGGCGGCGCTGGCTCGAGCACATAACGCAATCCATCGATCCCAATCAATCGCCATCCCTCAGCAGCGAGGGTACTGAGACGTTGCATGTCGCTTGCCTCGCCAAAAGCAGCTCCTTGACTAGGTTCATACCGCAGATTTAGATCATTCATTTCCCGTCCTGCCCTCCAGTATGCGCTGCGCAAATTCCACCATCGCCCGCTTGCGTGCAATTTCGTTCACCAGCCGCCGCCGTCCCTCTGGTGTTATCACATAGACTTTGCTCACCCCTTCGGATGCACAGCGCTCCAACAATCCCGCCTCGACGAGTTGATGCAGCGTCGTATACAGTGTCGCAGGACCGACATGGGTGATTTGATCCGGAACATCCATCAACAGCTGCATGACCGCATACCCGTGTCGCGGTACAACGAGGGCAGCCAAAATATAGAATTGCGAATCGTTGAGCTCGCCATTACTCAGCGCAGCACGTCGTGACATCGTTGGCTCCCTGTTACTCTGCGACCGAATATATCATATATTGATATAGTATGTCAATATATGATACACAACAGTACGGGGGGATGAGCGGAGTACCGTCGCTGCGATGTATCGCACAAAACGTGGCGAGAACGCAACGCAGCACCCGACGCCTAGCGGCATCGGGTGCTGCGTATCGAGGATATTACGATTCGCCTTCTGTTTGGTTCCGACGGGGCTCGGCACAGACGACGAGCTGCTCGTAACGCAACCCTTTGACCGTAAACGGCGCTTCGTAGGTATCAGGAACTGCTTCAATACAGGTTATTTGTTCGACACGGGCTGCGATTTCGGTCATCAACGTACGCGCCACCAGCCGTGCATGCGCATTGCCGAGACAGCTGTGTGGTCCGCTACCAAATGCGAGATGCGGATTTGGCTTGCGATCAATTACGAACGTGTCGGGATCGGCAAATACCGCAGGATCACGATTTGCGCGGCTGTAGCAGACTGCAATGCGTTGTCCGGGTGCGACCTCTACGCCATCGACCGATCCACCATGGGGACACACCCGCGTCAACACACCGAGTGGCGACAGATAGCGCAGGAGTTCTTCGGTCGCCGATGCAACAAGTGTCGGCGTCCGGCGTATCGCAGCGAGCGTGCTTGGTTCGGTAGCAAACAACGCGATGATCCCGGTGATCAATCCGATCAGGGTATCCCGTCCACCGGCAAATGTAATATGGGCGAACCCGAGGCGTTCATCGCGCGTCAACGGGCGACCATCAATGGTGAGCCTTTTGAGTACGCCAAAGATCGAATCGGATTGCTCGGTTTCTGCGCTGTCGGTTTGCTGCTCGAGGTAGCTGACCAGCGCAGCTTCTTGACCTTCCTTGAAGACATCAGTACCAAACTGCATCCACACATCGGCTTCTGACGAAGGCATTTCGAGTAACACCGCCAACGCCCGAGATTGCAGCGGCAACGAAAAATCGCGAACCACTGCAACGTTATTGTATGTAAGCAGCTGTGTGACACTCGTGCGGACAACATGTTGCACACGAGTTGCGTAATCACTCTCGAGTGCACGTTTATAAAACGGCTCAATAGCAGCACGGTAGGCGGTATGAAGCGGCGGATCGAGTTCGAACGGATATTGACGGAATGTACGCGTCTTGTCCTGTGGTGTCAACACCAAAAATCCATGACTATCCGAGCTAAACGTCCGCCAATCATTCAACGCTCCTTTGAGCGCGCGAAAGCCCCGTACAAACACGACGTCTTCATCGCCACTCGGGTCTGGGCGACGCACGATAACCGTCGAGAGATCATGCATCATGCACCTCCTGGTATGTACACTTCAAGTCCGTCAAGACTCGGGTGAACTGCTATCTGACAACTTAATCGGCTCAAAATGCTAAAATTCGGTTCATATTCAAGCATGGTCACTTCGTCTGGCGTGGCGCTGCCAATGCGTGCGATCCAATCTTCGGGGATGTGTATGTGACAGGTCCCGCACGCCACGAACCCCCCACATTGCCCCTCAATCCCACGCACACCTAACTCTCTCGCCAGTTCCATCAACGTTCCTTCTTTGGCGCTGCCGCTCGTGAGCGTACCATCCGGAGTTCGAAACGTTACTACACACCCCCGCTCTGTACGCTGCTCCATCGTAACTCCTGCTCTCGCGCAACTCACGGTATACTGTTTGTGTCAAAATCGCTATTGCAAATACGGACACAGACTAGCCCAACGGATTTCGTTGAAAAAAGCCTGTCGTTTCGCACTCTGCAAAGCCTCAAATGATGCCACACGTTCAACCATACCGTGATACAGTCAACTGTTGTAGGTTCAATCATCAGAATTTTTTGTACAAAACGCTTTTACCGGTTGACGCATACACCCGAAAGGCTCACGGCATGTTCCCTGCACCGGTCGTACCCTACATCCGCATGGCAGACTATGCGGTGCGCACACCATGGCGCACCGGCGAACGCCGTCTCCTCGATTATTTGCTTGTGTACTTCCAAGCGGGTACCTGTACGGTGACAATCAATCAACAGTCATACGATGTCCCTGAAGGATCGTTTTGTCTCATCCAACCCAACGAGTTGCATACGTTACACGGCAAAAGCAACACCATTACTCCATTTGCCCACTTCGACGTCTTTTATAATCCGCTGCGTGAAGAAAGTTTTGTGACGCACTCAATGACGACCAGGCTGGATGCCTATGCGTCTTTTCTCCAACCACGACTCAATGACGTGGACGGAGTATCCATTCCATCGGTATTTGTACCGACAGACGTGTCACATTTTCGGGACCTCTTTCTAAAAATGATTGGGACATGGAAGCAAGGTACCGCTCTAAGCAACATCCAGAGTCAACAATATGCGCTTGGACTTCTCGTGACGCTCCTGCAACAGTTCAGTCCCCTCGCGCACCCGCAGATTCAAAATCCCGAATCACTCAATTGGGTAACCGCATACTGTGCATTCCACTTGAGCGAACCGATTTCTGTGGCCGACTTAGCAATGCGCTCACACATGTCTCCGTCATATTTCTCACTGGTGTTCCGAAAACGCTTCGGTATGTCTCCACATCAATACATTCTGCATTTGCGTGTACAACGTGCACAAGAACTCTTGGAAGAGACACAGGAATCTCTGCTGAACATCGCTGCGGCATGTGGTTTTGCCGATGTCCATCATTTTTCGAAAGTTTTTTCCCGACGTTCAAAGTGCACACCGAGCGCATATCGCGCGCACCATCGGCAACTTGTCGCGAGCACACAGATTCCTAACATCCCGCCACGAGAACGAGTCTGATGCGCACGCACAAACACCATGAACATGTAATGCACACAAGATCCGACCGATACAACTCCAAACCCATCCGCACCGCATCTATTCGCACAGACTGTCCACAGAGGAACCTATGCCATTTCTGAAAACAATTTCGACTATTCCTGGTTCACAAACCCCTGGCATACATCCGTACACCATTCCCTTTATCGGCACGGGATTCCAGCTTGATCTCCACAGTGATGTAACGTTTTTTGTAGGCGAAAACGGATCTGGTAAGTCGACTCTGCTCGAGGCGATAGCATCGAAATGTGAATTTCATGTTGCAGGAGGTGGGCGCAATCAACGATATGAACATCACCAGAGCGAGTCATCATTTGCAGATTCGCTACGACTCTCATGGTTCCCGAAAATTACAGACGGGTTCTTCATGCGTGCAGAGAGCTTTTATAACTTTGCAACGTACGTCGACCAAGTAGCCAGCGAAGACGGGGCCATGCTCGAGAGCTATGGTGGCAAATCGCTGCATCATCAATCGCATGGAGAGTCTTTTTTGAGCCTTTTTGCGAACCGATTTCAAAAAGGGCTGTTTATACTCGACGAGCCAGAAGCAGCATTGTCCCCACACCGTCAACTGCTCTTTATGCGAATCATGCATCAGCTGTGCAAATCTGGTCGTGCACAATTCATCATTGCAACGCATTCGCCGATGCTTTTGTGTTATCCGGGGGCCGAAGTAATCAGCACCGATGGCGACACACTCAGCGTCATTGATTATCGTGACAGCGAGCACATCCGTCTCACACGCGACTTCCTGGCGAAACCCGAACAATACTTTCGGCAACTCTTTGCAGACGAATAGCACAGAAAAACCCCTTCTCTGCATATCATCAGAGAAGGGGGTATTGGTAGCGGCGAGCGGATTCGAACCACTGACCTTTGGGTTATGAGCCCAACGAGCTGCCACTGCTCCACGCCGCGTCATTCCTCTAGTATACGCCTCAACGGCGCGATCCATATGAGAATCATATGATAGAAGAGCGTGACTTTTGCAATTAACCCAGCTCAACGTCTGTGCTTGACGGAAGACTTTTTGCATGGAAATGCGGAACCCCTCTGAGTGAAACACTCAGAGGGGTTTGCTACCGATTGGTAGCGGCGAGCGGATTCGAACCACTGACCTTCGGGTTATGA
>JACCDP010697920.1_pt1 | contig 11219 bp, 12 predicted proteins | sample 7445841 | NCBI WGS metagenome assembly JACCDP01 (sample SAMN15323441, study PRJNA562643) | freshwater metagenome | isolation source: river surface water | place: USA:Blue River Watershed | collected 2017-08-17
CAACAAATTATGCAAAAGAAGGCGATTTTGTAGTTAAAAATTTACACACTGAATGTCAAGAAGAATATATTGTTCCTTGTGATATGCTTTTCAAAAGATATAAGTTTTTTTATTTCTTTGAAAAGGGGGCAGTTTACATTCCTCAAGGTAAAATTTTAGCCTGTAGATATTATGGTTCCGAGTTAGAATTTATTGCTAAATGGGGCAGACTAATGACTCTGAAGCCTGGTGATTATATAGTTGCTCCATCACCTAATTATTCTGAAGTTTACAGAATCGCAGCACAAGAGTTTTTTGAAACGTATGAAAAAATAAGCCCCTTATCTTAGGGGCTTATTTTTATGCTGGTTTTGCTTGAGCAGAATATTTTCTGATTCTATTATCAAGAGCTGTGATTGCTAACTGTGCATTGATATTCGGATATATAGGTGCTAAGTTATTGATTTTTGTAATAATTTGATCTCTGTAGTTTTTCAAATTTTCCAAAGTTATATTAGTCGTTTGTACTGTATCAACATATGCTTTATATAGTAAATCATTGTGATTTCTTAATTGTTGAGATTTTTCTGGCTGTGCAGATTGCTGTGCATTATTGTATACAGATTGTCCTGGTTGATTAGTTGCTCCTGGAGATGAAACTTGCGCCGGACTTTGTTGAGCACGTAATGATTTACTGAGCAATACAATATTTTTTCTAAATTGGGCATTTTTTGGATCCGCATTGTTGTTTAGCCAAGGATATTTTGCAAGCATAGATTGATCATTTATTATATCAATGATTTTTTTACCACTTGAAAGTAAGCTTTTAGAATTTTCTAAAGCTGACACAACTTGAGGATCTAATTCTTTAGCATTATAACCAGCGTCAAATGCTTCTTGTTGCTTTCTTTGTTGGGATTTTTGCTTGAGTGTTTTGCCAAAGAGTTTAAACTCTCCACCCTCTGCTGCATCACCAGCATCTCTGGCAACATCAGCTCCAACATCAGAACCAATACCAATAGCTGCAAGTGCTAAAGCAACAGGAGTTAATGGACCTGGTGCTAATGATACTGCTGCCGAAACTGTATTTGATATAGCTCCAATAGCTTTTGCTCTGTCGTATGGATCGTTCCAGATAGATTCCCATCCTTTTTGATTGATTTTATTGACTAAATTCATCATCTCTGGTATTGAAGCGGCAAACCCTAAGAATGGAAGAACTTTTAAGAGTGGTCTAAGGGCCCCTAAAGTAGTACTAGCTTTTGAAAGTGCAGAAACAATTTTAGCTGTGGATGGATTATTTGCAGCTTTAGTGGCAAACTGTGATGCTTTAGCAGCTGCAGCAGCAGCTGCGCCTCCACGACCTGCTTTACTTCCTGCACTTGCTGCGTCTGAAACAGCATTTTGTGCTTTGCCTAAGTTTCTGTAAAATCTTTCTAATTCACTCAATTGAAGATCGTTTAAATTTCTTGTCCAATTTCCAGTTTTTGGATCCAATAATCCTCTATCAACAAGCATTTCAAGTCTTGCAGCAATTTCAGGCCTAAGGCCAGGTTGTGACAAAATCAAACGTCTATATTCAGCAGCATTTGCTCCGGCTTTTATTGGATTGAAATTTTCAGGGATTGGATCGAACTTGGGTTTTGGTCCAGCATAACCGCTTGGTCCTCCAGGTTTTGGACTGGCTCCACCTGCAGATGCACTTCCACCTGTTCCACTAGGTCTTGAACCTGCTCCTGCACTGTTAGCAGTACCAGTACCTGTATTTGGATTTGGTCCACCTCTTCCTGCACTACCTGATTGGTTAGCGCCTGGTCTTGCTGAGGATTGTCCTCCAGGCTGCTGACCTCTTGATTGTTGTGGGCTTGATCTTGGGCCACCCGTTAATCTTTGTTCATATGCATTTGGACCGTATAGATCATTAAATTTTTTAACAAACGATTCTTTATCAGCGCTGTTTTTCAAAAAATCATCGAGTTGTTCGGGGGTTTCAAATCGATTTAACAACTGTCTAAAAGCTCTATCACTCATTACTTGAGATCGAACATTTGGATTTACCTTTGGCATCCTAACTTTTGGACCTGCAGGTAATCCCTGCTGAACTCTTTCAAAATCAAATTTAAATTTGCCTGCCCCATACTGAGCGTCATAAGCTGTTGCAAATTCTTCTAAATTATATCCATTTCTTTCTACATATCCAAGCATAGCTTTCATATCAGCGTTATTGGTTGCTAAGAAATTTACCAATTGTTTAGGAGTGAACCTTGAAGCTGCTGCCGCAGGTTTTGCAGTTACTTGTGGTGCAGCGGACTGAGGCGCAACAGGCGGTGTACTTTGGACTGGAACCAATCCTGGTGAATTGGGATTTAGTCTTGCTCTAATTTGTTCTTGCGTTAGTGGTCTGGGTCTGTTATCTCTTGGCCTAGCTCTACCTTGAGTTCTTCCTCTTCCATCAGGTGCTGCTATTCTAAGCATTGAGTCATAAACAACATCAGACTCAACATATTTCCCTTGAGAATCCAGTAAAGAAGCTAACTTGTATAAATAATTAAGATCCATTGCAAAAATCCTTGTAAACTGTTATATAATTTACAAATAAAAGTTTCTTACTTCCTTTTTACATTATGAGCTACACAACTTTAACCTTTGAACCAAAAATAGACAATAAAACTAATCCTGAAATTATTTTATGGAAAGGACAAGTTAGTGCTCCTCAAAATCATAAGTCGATTATGATTACTTTACTCGAAGACTTGATTGTGTTAAATAATAGAAGAACTTTGTCTCAATGGATTCAGATATTAAAAGAAAATAATTTTGAATATGAAGTAAATTTTGACCATGAATCTTGTAAAGAGTATGTAATTAGAGATAGTGATTGCTTATCATATTCTCTTCAAATATTTGCTTGTGATTTATCAGAAGGGCAAAACAAAGTCGAAATTTCCAATGAACACATAATTCCAATGTTGTTTATATTAGATTTACAAAAAAATAAATCTTACAATCCAGTTGTGATGAGTAAAAAAATTGAAAAGGCATTAGAATTAATATCAGAAGCTTCTACAAATACTACAAATCTTGCTATTATTAGTAACTTAAAAATATTAAACAAACTTGTACTTGTTTGCATAGATTATGAAGTTGATATAAAATGTACAATTGAAGTAAGAACATAATTCTGCTTTGGAGTGTACAATATCTTTATGAAAATTTTATATATTTCTGGCAATCAAAGATCCGCTCAATTTCCTTGGCTTACAGATTATCAAGATGACTGTTTATTGCTTGGTCTCAAGGAATTGTTTGGTGATGATGTCGTTGATTGTAACAAGCGTTATCACTTGTATTCAGATTATTCAGATGCTGATTTAGCAACTGAATATGGCAAAGGATTTACAATTTGCCGCAATATTACTTCAGACAATACAGATCGTGAAGATATTATTAGAAAGATTAAGAATAAGTTTTTTGACTTAGTCGTTTATGGAAGTATTTGGCGTTGTCAAGATCATCTTCAACTAGTTTTAGATACATATGACAAGAAGAAGATTGTATATGTTGATGGTGAAGATACAAATTTCTTCAACGACAGAATTAAGGATGAAACAATCTATTTTAAGAGAGAGCTTTATCCAGATCAAAAGCAAGCTAATCTGCAAGAATATATGAAGAATGTACTTCCAATCCAATTTGCTATGCCTACTAATAAAGTTTCTAGTGGCGCAAATAAGGAACGAAGAATTGCATATATTGATCCAAAAAATAAAAATACTTACGTTTATAATACTGAAGTAGATTATTATCAAGATTATAAATTTTCAAAGTATGCTCATACAACTAGAAAAGCTGGTTGGGATTGTATGAGGCACTATGAGATTATGGCAAATGGATGTATTCCTTTGTTTGATGACATTGCAAACTGTCCTAGATTTGTAATGATGAGAGCACCTAAAGCTCTTTGGACAAAAATTGCATTCTTTGAAAAGAATGATCCAAAATGGATTGATAAAAATTACGAGTATTTCCAAAATGAAACAATGGAACATTTATTGAAATACAATACTACAGTCAAGAATTCTGAACATTTCCTTAAAGAAATCAGACTTCACACCAAGTAAGAAAAATGGAGGAACTATAAATAGTTCCTCCATTTTGTTTCAAATGCTTGTTGTAATCCAAAAGTGTGTTTATACCAATCTTCTTGATTCTTGAATATTCCATGAGATGATTGTCCAAAATGATTAACTTTAGAATTTCCAACTAGAGCGTGTTTACATCCATTTTGTTTTAATCTCATAATGATATCATTGTCTTGAAAGAAGAATGAAAACTGTTCGTCTAATGGAAATAACCAATCCTTTACTTCTCTCTTCATCACCCAGCACCAACCACAAAAGTTTACAATTAGTTCAAATCCCTCTCTGACCATTGAATCTGGAGTATATCTGTGTTTGATTTCAGCGTGAGGAACGATGCCTTTTTGAACTGTGGGAGATTTTGGCGATGCAGTGTCTAAATTGTGTTTGACCATAGCTTGCTCCATCTTGTGCCACCAGTCTTTGTGGAAGTTTACATCATTATTCACTATACCAATATAATCAGAATCACAATTTTCTATAGCAATATTTAAGTAAGTATTGTAATTAAAATCTACTGGTGGTTTAAGATAAAAATTAACATGATCATACTTCCAATCGTGATCTTTATTTGATTCAACTAAGACTACGTTAAAATTTGCTGAACCTATAGACTCGTGCAGTGAAGTTAGCGCATTTTGGGTCATTCGATAAATATCTTCATTGACAGTATTTGTCAACATGATCATTGATAGGGTACTCATAAGATTATTATAAACAAAAAACCAGACTTAGTCTGGTTTTTGTGCTATACGATATTCTTTTAAGTTGAATGACTTTTTCTTACGTTTCTTAGGTTTTTTACGTTTATTGTATTGTGAATATGCAATTGCCCAAGCAGTAGATTCTCTATCTTTTTTATCTTTTTCTGGATAAAACTTAGGATCATCTAATAAGGTTGTGACTAAGTCATCTACTGGTTTTGGCATTACGCTTTGAACACCGTAAGTAATGCTAATGGTTCTTGTTTACCCCTATTAGCAAAATTCCATTTATTAATAGCAATGTTGATAGGTCTTAGGTATTGAGTTATTTCAGTATTTTTGGGATATTTATTCAAAAATTGTTGCTGAAATAAATCTAATAATCTATCAATTTCTTTTCTATCATTACTTGATTTTAACTGACCAATGATATCTCTTGCTGCAACATTATAGTCAACTACAAAGAAAGAATTTCCAGCAGATGTAAAACCTTCAGGATTGAATGCTTTTTGATAGTTGATTTTTGCTTGTTCTAATCTACGTTTGATTTCAGAACCTTCCTCTATCGAAATGCTGTTTTTCTTTTCATTATAGGTATTAACAATAACTTCGAATAAATCTTTAAACTGCTTCTTATATGCTTGAGGATTTTGTTCAAACAACTTGTCTAAATTATCAATTAATTGAACAACTATTTTAGCGTCTGGAGAAGTAATTTCAAATACTTGATCTCCTGCAGAAGGGAATTTACCAAAAGTGACAGGTTCTAAGTTTGGTCTTGCTGGATTTCCTGCTTCTGTTTTATTGTTAGAAACTCCGCCACCTTTACCACTAATTTTTTCATCAAGTTTCTTAACTGCAGACTCTAGTAAAGGTGGAATATTTGGATAATTTCTTTGAATATAAGGTTCGTTGGCAATCCTGTTGAGTTGTGCTAATAATTTTTCTCTATTAGATTCTGTGTAAAAACTATCACCAGAAAATCCAGGAGTTTTAGTCGCAGCAAGATAGAGAAAATCGTTGCCATTCTTGATTTTGGCTAGATAAGGATAAAGCTTGTTAGTTTTTTCTTTCGCATTATTATATACGCCATCAGAACCTTTTGGCGGAGTTGCATTTGTTCCTGATGTTTGAGACATATCTGAATCGTTATTAGATGGATTTTGAGCCAATCTTACATTGCGAAAATTATTAAAAAATTTCATAACTTTACCCTTATATAATTTTATATGTTATGAAAAAGGATTATTCCTCTTCGTATTCAAAACCAAATTGTTTCAAATACGCCCAACAAGGGTCACTATCTTTTGGTTGAGGTTCTTTACCAGCCAAGAGTGGAATAATCTTTTCTGATATGAATTTTACAAAATCATCTTCATTCCAGGCATATTCGATGTACTTAAATTCACCTGAGAGATTAGCAACTCCTTCCGAGTTCATATCAAATGAATTTGGTTGAAACACAAACAAGCCAATTTTGTCATTTATATCAACAGAATAATCAGATGAAGAATTTGGATGCCTTAAAGCAAAACTATAGCAAGATAACTGCCTTATATACTTGCTCAAGGTTGTTTCTGATATTTCGCAGGTTTTGAAATCAATAACACTATGACTCATATCAGGAAATCTTAGTAATCCATCTATCTTTCCTCGCAAACAAACTTCAAAATCAGGATATTCTGGATTTCGAATGGGCTTACTCTTTACCCATTGATCAGCATCGACCAGTAAAGCGTCAGGAAAACTAGAGTCAAAATTAACCATACTCTTGTTTAAGAAAGTCATCTTAGTTAAGACATCAATCGTTGTAAAGATTTTTGGAATGATTACTGGAGGACGCTTGATATTCGATGAATATTTTTGGTAAAATCCCCAAGCGCTTTCTTCATAAAGAAAAGCTAAATCTGAAGGGCTGAGTAAAATTGTTTTCATTTTTTCAATCTTTCTGTATAAGATGAAGTAATCATACCAGAAATGTTATTGAAAATCAAATTTACAAAACAAGAAGTTTCAGGTATTATATGTTTGATCAAATGATCTCGAGGTTATATAACAAATGGATGAGAATGCAGTAGATTCAGACGTCGTAGTAAGCGAAGAGCAACCTTCGATCACTCACGATGAGTATCTTGAACTTGTTTCGATGCGACAGTCTTTGCTTGAGCTTAAGGCTCAAAAGGCAGATGTTCTTGAGTTTGTAAATGTTGCACAGCAGTATGCTTCGCAGCTTCAGCAAGCACAGCAGCAGCTCAATGCTTTAAATGAAGCATTGAATGAAAATTCAACGGCTCTTCAGGATAGAATGAAAGAGATTGTTACCCCACTAGGTATTGCTGGTGAGTTTACAATTGTTGATTCTGAGCCTCACTACATTATCTCTAACTCACAAGGTTAAAACAAAAAAGCAGACGAAAGTCTGCTTTTTTTATACCTTTATAACTGGATAAAACTTTTCTTTAGTTATCAATCCAACATTATTTGATTGATCTATGTCAATCCCCCAAAGTCTTGAATATATAAGTTGAGTCTTTCTTATATCTAAATACTTGCAAACAGTATCACAATATATGTCATTCAACTTCCATAACTCTGGCAAAGAGTCAAAATAATTACAGACTCCTAGTGTTTGCCATAAATTTTCTAATAGAGGTGTTTCGGAAAAATCATCATTGACTCCGAAATTTACTACAATAATCATTTTACAATCCGGTTTTTTTACTTTCCCTTGCTTTTTTTCTTTCTAGTTTAGCAGCTTCTTTCTCGTCTCTTTCTTCAGTGTAGTCTTCATAAAGATGCTTGTATCGAAAGATTGTAATTTCTATTCTTGGATTTTCCTTATCTATTCCTTGAAACCAATGCTCACGTTGATTTTCAGGATCATAATCAGTCCAGTGAATGTACTTGTCATTTTCAACTACACCCCATTTTTCCAAAATGTCACCGATAGATTGTAATATTCCAACGTGATCTGGTAAAATCCAACGTGAAAGCCAAACCTTAATTTTTATGGCTACACCATATTTCAAAGGTTCATTACCTTTGTTTTTCCAAACATCTAGGCAAAATTGCTTACAATATTTTTCATATTCTTCATATTGCTTAGAAGGAAATATTCTTGGATATCCTCCAACTCTCATAATTCTCTGATGAGTTTTTTTAGTTACAGGATTGCCAGGGATAGTAAATTTTAAAAGTTCGTCCACAAATTATTTGTACACTAATAAGAGCGTCGAACAAAAGCTTGAAATGAAACTCTTGCTTGATTCATTTGATTTGAACGCATATCAAATTCAACTCTCGGTGGAACTAAAAAACTACCAAAATCAAATATTCTATTACCACGATATGAGTCAAGTAAAGCTAAACCTATAGCATTCTGAAAGACATAAAAATATCCAGGTGCTTGATACAATTTGAAACTGTCTAACTGAGATGGCATAATAGAAATAGTAGCATCACCAGAAATAGAGTATCCAGTTATTACAAAATCTGGTGTCACATTGCCGTTATAAAAATTATTTCCAATATTTGTGACTTTGTCAGCTACTACTTTTATGTTGATAGTTGCCTGAGTCATTGCATAGTGATCACCAAATAGTCTAAGTCCAAAATCCCAGAACTTTACAACCCTTCCCATTACTCTTGTTTCACCGTAAAGTTTGCTAGCAGTAGATGGACTTAAAACATTAAAATTGTTTGTTGAAAATCCGTTAGGATATATACTTGTAAGAGTTGCAGTTGTGTTAACTTCAGAATTGTTAATTGATATTGTGGCACTATCTATAAAGAAAGGAAGCAATTCTGGAGTAAAATATTCAGAACCATTACTTGATAAAGGTCTGATTATCATATTTAAATTATCTAAAATCAAGTCAAAGATGTCATATAATCCAGTTGGTTGATTTCGCTTACTTTGGTCTTCATCTCCAGCATAAATAAGCTCTGCGTCAAGATCTTTTAATATCAGTATAGGGCCAGACATTGTAGCTTGATGAAAAGGATTTGAAAATTCTACAACTCTGGAGCCAATATCACCTTGGATAAAAGATTTTTCTGAAACATCTTGCTGAAGATTTTCGTTCCAAGATTCCAATATATATCTTCTTAAATTGCCGTCTTTGTTTAGCAATATTGTATAGTAGTTGGATATCAGTTCTGTTGATAAAATAGGCATTATAGTCTGGCGTATCCTTTGAAAGATATATTTGCTGTCATAATTCCCTCAGACATAGAAAATTCAATTTTGTCCTCAACAAGTACTTGTCCTAATCTCAAGTATCTATTGCCTACTAATAATGAAAAGTTTGTTTTCTTAGGAGCATTTGTATTGTCAAACATATATTTCAAATCATACCAATTTTTAGCTGGTATCTTAATACTCCCACTTACATCATATCCATTTGGTCCATATAAAGGATATTCTGATTCTTGATTTAAGATGTAAATTTTTGAATAATTTACATTGATAGAAATGTCAGCTGAAAAAACTTTATATGTAGTAGTTGGATCATCGGTTACAAAAAATTTACAATCATAATTTTTAGCTGTTCTTGCTAAAAAATCATAGTTTGGTGGAAAATAATCTGCATATTGAATTGAAACAAATTGATCAAATAAGCAATTATAATTCAAACCACATCTAACATTATTCGATATATTGATGCTTGCAGAAGTTAATAAATTTCTTGAACCCAAACCTGTATTATAAGTAAGATTGTTGTATGGATTGAACAAAAATATAAATGCTCTAATTCTATCAAAATCTGTTATTAATAAATCGAATGGATCTCTATATAAATAAGTAGATTGCATAGGAGCTTCTGATATATGAAGCTGACCATCATCTATATTTCGATTCTTGTAAGTATCTTTAAATGAGTTTCTTAATAGTATGTCAGAAGAAATAGAGACAGTATTTTCAATGCCATTAAATCCCATTACGTGAGTTCCGCCATCTCCCATAATAAGTTTTTTTGGCTGAATATCTCTTTGTATGGCACTTGAAAATTCTTGAGCTAAAACTACATAGCCATCGTACTTAAGCCAATGCCATTTCCCAACATGATCTGAGGTATAGATTCCCATTTTTATAAATTTGGATCAGGTACAAAACCAAAAATACCCTCATCTATTTGCAACATTATTTTTCTAACATTGTCTATAGTTGGTTCAGTTTGTCCACTAAGTACAAGTTCCCTTAATTGATTTAGTTGATTTATAACACCAGCTATTTCAGGCTGTGATAGCGTTTCATCAAATCTTTTTTTGAACTCATACAAAGGAGATTCTTCTAAAGTTCTAATTTCTACTTGGATTCTTTCGATTTGTTTTTGAGCAGTAAATTTTTGCTCCATAGTAGATGTTCTGCTGTTGAGAATTCTAAGCGCATTTTGATTATTAACTTTAAGCCCATCCATATATTCTCGGTGTGCTTTCATTGTTTGTCTGTCAAATCCAGGTCTACCAACAAATTCATTCTTTACTTTACGAAGAACTTTTTGAAACTTAACGTTCGTAATTACACTATCAATTAGTCTTACGCACTTATTTTTTTCATCATATACATTTCTTCTATGATATTCAGGATTATTTAAGTTTTCTCTAAGCTCAAATGCAAGACTATTATCAATCATCTTTTTAGCTTTACAGAGATCGTTTGATGGTGAACATCCTGAATAATTATATATAATGTCTTTGTCATCTAACTTTTTAGCAATTGACTTATATGGAATCTTGAGGTCAGAATCGTCAAAATACAAAGCATCTGCACCCATAATATGAGACACTGTTTCGTAAGTAAATTTTTTCCATAAAGTTTTGAGATCATAAATATGACCTTCTCTTGCCTTCTTACCAGGCTCAAGTGGATCGTATGTTTTCAGTACTTCTCCGGTTACTGAACTTATTTTGGGAGGTGGAGTATAAATAGACCCATCAGGTGTAACCCAAGGACGACCTCTATCTACAATTTCTCTTTCCTTGTCGCTCTTAAAACCAAAATACTCTCCCACAAATACAGCTTTTTGTGTTATTTTTGGCTCGAATGTTTCAGGATCGATATAATCTAAAACATCAACAAAAATCATAAAATCGATATCAAAATTGTCTGTATTTGTTGGGCAATCAGAAGGTACAGGTATTAACACTGGAAAAGGAACAGCATCAATACCAAATTGGTCTCTCAATACTTCTATAATCTTGAATTCTTGATTAGAGTTTACTGTAAGTCTTGCCGCTTCGTAACTCGGGTCTACTTTGAGTCCAACTTCATTCAAAGCACCATAATGTTCTTCAAGACCTAAAGTTCTTAAGTCTCTTAAGAATATTTCTCTATCTCTTTTGCAAATAACTCTGAAATAAAATTGGATTGCTAGGCCTGTTTGATCAAGAACAA
>JACCDP011501941.1_pt1 | contig 11218 bp, 9 predicted proteins | sample 7445841 | NCBI WGS metagenome assembly JACCDP01 (sample SAMN15323441, study PRJNA562643) | freshwater metagenome | isolation source: river surface water | place: USA:Blue River Watershed | collected 2017-08-17
CCAAACAGAAGTTTTACTGATGATCAACTTGAAACCAATAGACAAACATTAAAAGATTATGGGTTTTCTCCTACACAAGCAAATAAAATTTTATTTAATATATTAAAATATGCCAATACAGAACCAATTGTTGATCCAAACTTTTTATTTAAAACATTAGAAGAAGAAAAAGATTTTGATAGATTTTTGGAGGAGCAACAATAATCATGTATAACAGATATCAAAATACAGAAAATATTTTAAATATTGATGAATCTTATAAAGAAATATTTGATTCAAAAAATATTAAAAATATATTGCAGAAAAGCACATTTGATTTTAAAAATTTAAATAAAATTATAACAAATCCAAGATACAATAAAACATTATATGTTTGGGAAAATATCGATAGAATTGATCTTGTATCTCAAAAATTCTACGGAGTACCAGACTATGGTTGGTTAATACTATATCTAAACAGACTATCCAATCCATTTCAAATTAAAACTGGTGATATAATCTTTATTTATTCTCCACTCCAAGAGATACTAAAGGAATTTATTAATGGCGGCTAATAACTCCGTAAGTGATGTGCTACAAAAGTTTTTGATTAACTTTTCAGATGATATTAGGGTTGTCAATTTAGCAACTAAAAATGCTTCTTATAGTGAAATTGACAGCCTTGATGTTAGTTTGGGATATTCTTTAGGTGGTGTTGAATTTAAAGAGGAAGATAAAAATATTTATAAAAATGAATATGAAAACTTAAGTCTTTGCGCTATTCCAAACGAAGATAGAAGTGGTAAAGAAACTAAAGAAACTCTTTTATCACAAGAACAAAATTTATTCTCTGGAACTCCGCTTGATAGTAAAAAATTAAGTTCTTTATTTATGCCAGCTGCTAGTGAAGAAATTCAAAACTATATTAAAAGTCATACTATTTCTTTACTATGTTGGGATATTAAAGATACTAACTCTAGTAAGCCATATAGATTTGAATTATCACCAGAAGTTTTAAATTCAGCTGCTGGTCAATCACCTACGAATGGAGTTTATTTTAAACTTCCAGTAGATACTACGATTGAAAATCGAAACTTATATCAAGTTATTGGAAATATGAAAATTTCCATAACATATAGCGGTGGTAACACTCTTACAATAGAAAACAACCTAGCCATAGATATTTCTTTTGAAACAAAATATGAAGAAGATATAGAAACTATTTTATATTTTAAAAGAGGCGACAAAACAAAAGAAATAAGTCTTATGGATTTTAAATATAAAACCCAAGATCAAAACAATTTATTATATGGTTTAGAAATAAAATATGAATATAAAAAATCTGGTCTAGAAAACGATCCGTTTTATATGTCAAGTTTAAATAATGTAACAAATATAAAAACATATGTTTTAAATCAATATAAAATTCCTTCAGAAACATTCAATCAAAAAGATGACTATCCATATAAATATTCTATTTCTTATCTTGGATCTGTTCAAAATTTTCAAAATGAAGCAAATTTGTATGATTTGTTGGATAATGAAACAAAAAACAATTTTATCAACATTAATAACGAACTATCAACAAGTATACAAAATTTTAATAAAGAATCCAATTTAACTAACAAAGAAAAACTTAAAAAAACAGTAGAAGAAAATAAAAAGAAAAAAAAAGATATAGAAAAACAAGCTAAAGAAAAACTTGTCAAAGCAATAATAGAAAAATGTAACATATATCAATTAAATGTTGATAAAGAATCATTGCAATTAATTCAAGAAGATTCTAGCAATGCGGTCTGGTGGATAACTGGTGGTGTTATATTAGGTTTAGGATTGCTAGCATTTCTTGGAGTTGGTGTATTAGCAGCTGGTGCAGTAGCGGCAACAGAAACAGCAGCCGCAACAGCCGCAACCGCAGAAGCAGCAGCTGCCACAGCAGCAGGCGTAGAATCAGCATTTGTTACAGCAGAAGTGGCTGCCGCAGAAGCAGCAGCAGGTGCAGCAGCTACAAGAGCAGCTTTAACAGCCGGTGCAGAAGCAGCTGTTAATGCTGGAATCGGCGCAAGAGCTGTATTTACTGGAAGAAACTTCCTTCCTGCTCTTGCAGCTGGCGTAAGATCTAAAATTGGATTTTTAACTACTTCAGCTTCTTTTCTTATTTATCCTTATATTACCAATTCCGAAGCAGAAGATTTTAAATTAAATTATGAATTAGCGTTATTTGATTACAATAATCTTAAAGAAAAAATAAAAGATATTATAAGTAAAACTGTTCTTAAATTTAAAGCTAATTTAGATGATTTACAAACAAACGTTGATTATGAAACTTTAAAACAAGATATAACTAGAGAAGAATTAAATACAAAAAGCGCAAGTGATAGTAGCGAAAGAATTATATTTAATTTTACTTTTATGGGTGACATCATTAATGCTTTAAATTCGCAAGGTTTAAAAAAAGATGCGAATCGTTATTATTCAACAAAACCAACAGATATTCTTCAAACTTTAGAATACAATCCAGAACCTGTACTAGTATTGGGAAATTTTAATTTAGAAACCATCGCTAATGTTGATCAAAATAGCAATCAAGTAACAAATTATAAAAATACAATCATTAACATAGCTGATGTTCCTGTTTTAACAACGGTATTGTTTAAGGTATTAGAAGAAAAAATAAAAAGATCTTCAAATTTCAGTTTGTCAAGAGATGAGGTAATTAAAGCACTCTATGAGTATGTTTTTCAAAATGTTTTAGCTGGAGACACTAATGAAGGAAGTAAAAAATTAAAGAGTTTATATAAATCTCCATCATTTTCTGCAAATATTAAAACAGAAACATTTAATTTGAATAGCGATTCTATTAGTGATTTGGAAAGTTATTTTTCTTCTAATATTATAAGAAATAACGATGATGACAATATAGTTTTTGCAGATAACTATGAAAAGATATCAAATATTTTTACTAAAAACGATTCAAACGTTTCATCTGTAATACCTAAAACTTTTAAATATTTAGGATTAAATGGTGTTGATACATTAACTGGGAATGCTAATAGCCCAAATTTTGTTAGAAAATTAAAAGAAACTTCTGATGCAAATAATGATTCTCAACAAAACATAGATAAATATATTAAAATAAATAACAACATAGTTACACCAATTAATTCCAATTCTTCATCTTCAATTAATATTAAAACTGGAGAAAATACACAAGATGCAGAAAGTTCAGAATCAATAAAAAAATATTTTACTAATATAGCTACTTTTTTAAAAGCCTATATAGATACATATAAAACTCCAATTTTATATCCTACAAATAAATCAAAAATTAAAAGAGATAATCAGTATCCAATAACAAAATACTCATTTCCAATCAAAAAAAATACAGAAGTCGTTTTTACAGCTATTGCAGATAATCAATGGATAACTGCAATGATTGCATCAAACTCTACAATACCTGCCACTTCCTTGAATTCAACAGAAATAACTTTTGAAGGTTTTATGTTGCCTTTTATTTCAATTGGAACAATTATTTTTATGTCTCCTAGTAACATTACTAAATTTTATAATGTTAATGAAATAAGCCAAATAATTGATAATAATAATAATAATAAATACAATATTAATCCTAATCAAGCAAAGGGAGTTCATAAAGTTGGAAATTACCAAGTTATTGAAATGACCTATGAAGTAACATTGCCATTTTCAATGTCAGCATCCAAAGAAGCCTACAATAGACAAATATTAGAAAAAGAAACATTTAAAGTTAAATTAAATCAAAGAGATTTTGGATACTCACCATGATAAATAAATTTTCAAACATAAATTTAACTGGAAACGAAAATGAAACAAAAAACTTGTTTGATTATAGGCAGAATTATACAAAAAACATTATGAATGTTGAGACATACACATATGTTGCAGATCTTCTAGAAACTCATATTCTGTACGGTAAAGTGGATACTAACAATAAAGTCATTTTCCCATCAGAAGTAGGTTTAAAACCACTTACAAATGAAAATCTTAATAATGTGCTTGTACAAGATTTCATTGCTGATGCATTTAATGATCTTAAAGAATATCAGAAGCAGTATGCATTTACCAATAAATTTTCTAATAAAGATAATTCGTTGTTTCTCCTTAATCCAACAAAAGCACAAGAAAATGTGACAACAAATTATATCGAATACATCACAAGATATTATTCAACATTCATCAAAAATTTTGTGACAAACTCTGTCAAGCAGAAAATAAAAACATTTGAAGACTTTGTAAAAACTCTACTAGAATTCATAGACCCTTTAATAAGTTCAGTACCTTTGAACCGTAGTGAATATATAAAATCTAGATATAATGATCCATTTACTACTGGACTATATATAAAAATACTAAATATTTCAAATGTTGCTGATGACAGAGTTAAACTGAATCAAGCCATCCAGAATCCAAACTTTCCTATATTTGTAGAAAATGCAAAAAGATATGGATTCTTTGTTGACAAGTACAATCCTTGGAGAATCATTGCAGATCTTAAGTCTCCACCAATGATTCAGTATATGAACAGGTACGGTATAAAGGATACCAATGATTTGTTTAACAAACGATATTATTTGGCACAGAATACTGACATTGTTAATTTAAAAGAAATAATGTTGGGATACTATAATTCCTATGTTCAAGATAATCCAGTAGTTCAGTTGAAAAATTACTTCAATAACTGTGGAACAGGGTATGAAATCTTTGGAAATAAACCAGTTTCCAAACAGTTTATTGAGCAGAAATATGGGAATGAATATTTTGTAAGATTATACTTCTACATCAAGTGTCGTGAAAATAATTCAAAAATTGATCAAGAACAATTTGATAGATGGGTCAGAGAGGCACAAAACATTTACAATTATGTTGGAGAAGAAACCTGCATAAATTACATCAATTCAAAGTTTCCAATTCTCTCCCAAAAGTCAGACACATCAAACCTCTTGACAAACGAACCAGACTTTGATACCATTGTAAGACAGTCGGATAATCCCAACGTCTTTACTCCGTACAGATTCTAGGTGAATAATGATATTTCAAACACTCGATGATAAAAATGAATGCGTGGCAGTTTATTGTGAAGATAAGTTAATTTTCGGAGATGTGCCAGAAAACGTTTCAAAAACTTGGAGTTATTCACAATTCCTAAAAGGCAAAGATATTGATTATGCCAACTTATATTGTGAAGGAAAGTCTCTAGAAGAAATATGTCCAGAATCTATTAAACCAGAACTCACAAGAGCGAATAACATGTTAAAAGCATTTATTCGCTCTTTCGTTACTGCCAAGGTATCTCTTAAAGATAACTGTTTCTTTGAATTGACACCCAACAAGTTTTTAGTTGAATATTGTAAGATTAAAAACAAGATCACACAGCATATCTTTGAAAACTATAAGAAGCCAGCTCAATATGACTTTCTAAAAGATATGACAGAGTTTATAACTGACATCTCGTTCAAACCAATCAACGTTAATCTAGAAAAATTGGAAGAACAGATTGTAGACCAAGACTCGCTTGAGCTATACAAAAAATATAAAAATTACGGCAACGTGGTTAAATACGATTTGTTTGGTACGGTTACTGGTCGATTGTCCTCAAGGGAAAACAGTTTTCCAATCTTGAGATTGAACAAAAAACATCGCGCAATAATTGAGCCAAATAATGATTGGTTTGTTGAATTGGATATCAATGCTGCTGAAATGCGAACAGCAATTGCTCTATCTGGTGGAGAACAATTCGATGGTGATCTGTATTCTCACATAAATTCAACAATTTATAATGATATTTTGACCAGAGATGAAGCAAAGAAGAAAACAACGCTTTGGTTGTATAACAATAAGTCGCATAATTACGATGAATACAACAAAAAACTAGAAAATCTCTTCAAAAAAACAAAATTATTGAAAGATTTCTACAAAAATGGTAAAATTTGCACTCCTTATGATCGATGCATTGAAGTGGAAGAAGAAAAAGCTGTAAATTATCTCACTCAAAGCACATTTATTGATCTATTTCATCGTCAAATCCTAAAATGTTACAAATATCTTGGTAATCATCAAACTTATATCCCCTTTTTGATTCACGATGGAGCATTTTTAGACTTAAAAGATGAAGAAAAGCGGATTTTACCTGAAATTATTAGAATTCTGTCTGATACTCCCTATGGAAAGTTTAATGTGGGAGTTAAAATTGGCAAAAATCTTGGAGAAATGAAAAAAATCAAAATTAAGGTATAATATGGATAAAATTATAGGAATAGGAACAGCTGGTTGCAATATTGCATCTCAATTTAAGAAATATTCTCAATATTCAGTTTATGGTATTGACTGTGAGCAGCATGACCAAGATACAATCGTTATTCGCAAACAAGATTCACCAGAATCATATGAAAGTGAGTTTAAAACTCTGCCAGAACAGTTAAAAAACCTATCTGGAGAAACATTATTGATTGTATGTGGCTCTAGCATGATCTCTGCAATAAGTTTAAGGTTATTGTATCTTTTAAAAACAGATAATGAAAATAACAAGTTTAGCGTACTATATATTAAACCAGAGAGTTTTAAGGATGAATCCAAAAGACTTAATGAAAGAGTTGTATATAATGTTATGCAACAATATTCAAGATCTGGTTTATTTGAACGCCTCTATATTGTCAGCAATTCAGTAATAGAATCAGTTATTGGAGATTTACCAGTAATTGGTTATTATGAAAAGATGAATGAGATGATCGTTTCAGCTATTCATCACATAAACAAAGGCAATCATATAAAGCCAGTTATTGACAACCTAATCCCAATAAAAAATCACCATCGTATATCAACAATTGGAATTTACAACCTCAACGAAAATAAAGATTTTTCTTTATTTGATATTGACATGGCAGAGGAAAGATGTTACTATTTCTTCATTAGCAAAAAGAAGCTGATGTCGGACGGTAAACTTTTAAGAGAGATAAGAGAAAAGATACAAGCAAAAAACTCTGAAACTCTTAAAAACGGATTTGCCATTTATTCGACTGACTACGAAAATGACTACTGTTACACAATAGTCACAAGCAAAAAAATTCAAGCTTGACACTCGGACGAATATCGGATATGATGTCTCTATCAAATGGAGGAAAGAAAAATGGTAACAAAAACAACTATTCATACGGCTACATTTACTAAACAAAATGGCGAAAAGAGAACAATGAATTTTGTAAGACTTCCAGACCTACCAAAAGAATTTCTTTCTGACGTTATTAAAAACTCTTCAAATGCGAAGATTATGAAAGAAGGCAATGAATTGGTATGGGATCTCGATAAAAACAACTTCAGAGTCTTCAATTGGAACGCAGTTGAAGGAGAAGTAGAGAAAGACCAACGAGAAGTAACAATCGGAAGTTGAAAAAAGAAAGTTCTTGACAGTCGCACTAACTTGCAGTATCATACAACCCAACGATAGGCAATATTTGGTCTATCGTTAACTAGGAGAAAAACACATGGCTATCGATCTAAAGAAAATGAAACAGAAACTAACTGCACTAAACAACAAAGGTGGAGGCAAGACACAATTCTGGAGTCCAAAAGAAGGTCAGAATTATTCAATTCGCATTCTACCAGATGCAGGTGGAGATCCATTCCGTGAATACTGGTTCCACTACAATGTTTCAAAGAGTGGCGTTCTATGTCCAAAGAAAAACTTTGGAGAAGACTGCCCAATCTGTAACTTCGCTGCCAAGCTCTATAAAGAAAAGACAGAAGAATCAACAAAGATGGCAAAGACCTTCAATCCTCGTCAACGCTTCTTTAGTGCAATCGTAGTGCGCGGAGAAGAAAAAGAAGGTGTTAAAGTTTGGGGTTATGGTAAAAATGCTTACCAAGATTTGCTAAATCTTGTCACAAATGATGAATACGGTGATATCACCGATACAAATACAGGTACGGATCTTAAAGTGTTGGCTTCTAAAGCCGCTGGACAACAGTTTGCAGTAACAAAACTCACACCAGCACGCTCTTCAAGCAAGCTCTGCAAAGATCCTCAAGAGTGCCAAGACCTTCTAGAGTCTTATCCAGTATTTGAAGAATTGCACAAGCGAGTAACATTCGCAGAGGCTCAAGCTGTACTCGATGCCTATATCAATTCAGACGCTACAGATGAAGACGCAGAGGCACAAAGCACAGAAACAACAAAGTACGGAACCAGCACTAAATCAAAAGCTTCTGATCCAGTAGAATCAGCTTTTGAAGAACTAATGGATCTATAAAGATAATTTGAATGCTTGCAGGGAGCATGGTTTATTGCCATGCTCCCTTTTATCATAGGATAACAATATGGCAGAAAAAAAAGAAAAAGTTCAAAATATTGGTAAAATCGATCTAGATAAGATGAGAAATATTATTAATAAAAAAGTTGGAATGAATGTTGCTGTAAATCTAGAGGAAGAAGATCCTTCAAAAGTATTAGATTGGGTTAGCACAGGTTCAACATGGTTAGATAATATCATTGCTCAAGGACAGGTTGGTGGAATTCCAGTAGGAAGAATTTCTATGATTGCAGGAGCATCTTCTTCTGGTAAGTCTTTTATGGCTGGTATTGTTGCAGCAAATGCACAAAAACAAGGTTATGATGTTGTGTATTTCGATACAGAAGCAACAATGGATTCAGAATTCATGGAAAAACTTGGATGCGATACAAATAGAATTGTATACATTCAGCCAACGCACGTTGAAATGATTTTTGAAACAATTGAACAACTTATCACAATGACAGACAATAAGTTGTTTTTTATTTGGGATTCATATGCAAACACTCCAACGAAAGCAGATGGAGAAGGCACATTCAATCCTAACGAGACAATGGCACTAAAACCAAGAATTGTTGCCAAGGCTTGTCAAAAACTAACAATTCCAATGTCGCAGAAACAAGCAACGTTGCTAATTGTAAATCAATTAAAGACAAACCTTACAGCAGATCCAAAATATGCCAAGTATAATGAAAAATATAATGCTCCCGGTGGAATGACACTAAAATATGCTCTTTCATTATCTCTTTGGATTTTCCCAACAGGTAATAAAGAATCATATATCCTAGATGATAACGGTTACATTGTTGGCTATGAAATGAAAACCAAGATTGAAAAAAGCAAATTTGGTACAACTCATAGAGAATGTTTCTATAAGATTATGACATCTGGCCCTAAACTTGGAGTATGTGATAATGATTCATTATTTACAGCTCTTACAGCCAAAACAAGCAACAGCAATAAATTTATTAGAAATGGTGCTTGGTATACTGTGAAGTTTGATGATGGAACAGAAAAGAAATTCCAATCAAAAGATTGGGATGAATTAATGGCACAAGAAGCATTCAAGAAACAAATTATGAAAATTGCAAGAGAAGAATTGGTTGATAAGTTTGCCAATAAAGAGGGAGACGCAAATCAATTCTATAATATTGAGAACCTAGAAGAATCACAATTATCAATTGAATAATAGAAACCTGTATACTATTTATCGTAGTATACAGGCTTTTTATTTGGAGAAACAGAATGAAAATTACAAAACAATATCTTCAACAGATTATTAAAGAAGAAACTCAAAGAGTTATGCAAGAAGTTGACACTATTGGCCTTTCCAGAGCCAGAAGAGTAGCAAGAGAAAGAGGAACAGGTGGAGAATATGAGCCACCACAACCACCACAAGGTACTGGAATGGGTAAAATGGCAGCAGCATATGCAGCTGGTGGATTAACAGCAATTGCTGCTCCAAAAGTTGCAGATAAAGTATTGGATTATTTTGATCCAAATCATTCTCGTGTTCAAAGCTATCAACAACCTCTCGATCAAGGAGAAGTCAGCCAAAATGTTGATATAGTCAAGAACAAAATTCAAGATTTTTATAAAGACAAAGAAAAATCATTTGGAGATTCTGTAGCTTTAGAAGAAGCAATCAAAGAAGTTTTCAGAGAACAAAAAATCAACACTTCAGAATTAACAACACAAAATTATATAGATATTTTTAAAGCATATGATAGAATTACATCTGAAGTCTTTAAAGAAAGCAAGACAGTAAAACTAAACAGAGCAATTATTGAAAATCTAGTCAGACAAAAACTAAAAAATTCATAATTTATAATTAATAAAACATGAACCCTGTCAAGCAAAAACTTGACAGGGTTTGTTTTTTATATGACTATTTATATATGCAGGAGAAATCAATGATTAAAATTAAAATAAATAAATTGCTAAATGAAAACCAACAACCAGTTGGAGACGATCAACAAACTAGAACCTTGCTAAACACTTATTTGCAAAAAAATAGATCTATGTATCCATATTCAAATCCTAAAGGAATAGATTTTATTATCAATAATGTACAGCCATTACAAAATAATAAAATAACTAAATTTCTAGGTGGTGGTTTGTATGGTATTGCTTTTCAATTATCCAATGACCATGTTTTAAAACTATTTGTTGATTCTTTTAGTGGTAAAGATCAAGCATATTATTCAGCATATAAGAACGCTTTGTTTTCTAAAAAAGGTTCACCATATTTGCCAACAATTTATACTACTGGCACAGTAATGTTCTATAACATTCCTTTAAGTTATGTTGAAATGAATAAAGTTATTCCTTTTGAAGAGTGGCTTAAAAAAACAGGAAGAGGCGGAAGAATAAACGTTGCAGATCAAGCATGTTCAGAAGTGGCTCCAATTATGTATGATATTGAAGATCTTGAAACGTTTACTGGCAAAAAAATTACAAACTTTAAACAAATAAAACAATATTTTGGTAATAAACAACCAAGTATACAGCCATTAGTAGAAAGAATAAGATTAAGTTTAAGATCTATTTATAGTCAAAAAATATTTACAAAAGAAGAAATAATGGGAATTATGAAAGCTGCCATAGAAATGAGAAAGCTTGGAATTCCTTTGAATGATTTGCATACAGGAAACTTTGGAGTTGATCCTGTTTCTCAAGCAATAGTGATATATGATAATTAAGGATGGTCGCAGTATGAAAAAACTACTATTAAGTTTGTTATTAATACCAGCAATTGTATCATGTGGTGATGGAGATCCAATGTCATCACTAGAAGGCAAGACTTCGTTATCTTCAGTAAGTGATGCGCCAACCTGTTCAATAGGTGGTAACATGGTGTCATTTGGTGTTGATGACAATAAAGACAAGGCATTACAGCCAGATGAAATTGATCACAC
>JACCDP011230610.1_pt1 | contig 11216 bp, 19 predicted proteins | sample 7445841 | NCBI WGS metagenome assembly JACCDP01 (sample SAMN15323441, study PRJNA562643) | freshwater metagenome | isolation source: river surface water | place: USA:Blue River Watershed | collected 2017-08-17
ATATAAATGTCCGTAATTCCTCGGACACCAAATCAAAGATTGTATCAACGTCTTCTCGAAGATATGACTACACCTATAGTTGTTGCTGTCGGTCCGGCTGGATGTGGAAAAAGTCTTTTGGCGTGCCAGGCTGGTGCTACCATGCTTTCACGTGACAAGGTTTCGCGTATTGTTCTCACTCGACCGGCTGTAAGTACAGAAAAGCATGGATTTCTACCAGGTACACTTGAGAAGAAGATGGATCCATGGGTCCGACCACTCTTTGACGCACTCCGTCGGTTCTATACACCCAGGGATATTAAAAACATGATGGAAAATCAGATTATTGAAGTGTGTCCAATTGCTTATATGCGCGGTCGTACGTTCGACAACTCATGGATCATCGCAGACGAAATGCAGAATTCTACACCGGCTCAGATGCAGATGGCGCTTACACGTGTAGGAAATGACTCGAAAATGGTGGTGACTGGAGATCCAAATCAGTCTGATATTATGTATGATGGTCTTCGTGATATTATTTTGAGACTCGACCAAAAGGAACTCACCAGCATCCAGTATCTGTGTATGACAAATGCGGATGTTCAGAGATCGGCAGCTGTCCGTGAAATTCTAAAGCTTTACGGACAGTAAACAATATGGATAAATGGAAAACTCCAAAAGGACCAGGAACCCACGTTCTTATGGACGGTGGGATTCTTGACGTTCCAAACTCTGAAACCCGAGAATTTTACTCGGAATGTGTACACGCCATACGAACTGGATCACGTTTGTACGTCGTGGAACAAAAAACGGAAATTTTCAAATTTTTTGTTGATCTTGATTTCAAATGTGAAAAGGCTTTACCAGATGACAGTATTCTGGAGCTGGTAAACATCATGTCGAACGTGGTCGGACGGGAATATCGTTGTTGTATAGCTCGGGCTGAACCTAGACAGGTTGGATCACTTGTCAAAACTGGTGTTCATGTTCACTGGCCTACTGTCTTTGTTACAAAGGCGGAGGCGTTAGCATTCAGGACACGCATTCTACTTGAACTACCGGATGATCCTGAATGGGGTCAAAGAATCGATGCAAGTGTCTATGGAGGATCGGGTCTTCGAATGCTATGGTCGTACAAAAAGGAAAAAGGAGTTGATTCAGGGCCGTATATTCCATGGAGAGACCTGTCAGGATTTGAGTTTAGTTCGGTTCCTGATCCGGATATACTTGAGCTGTTTTCTGTACGAACAGACAAACTGTCAAAGGAACAAGTTGTCGAGTTTTTGAAAAGTGAGCCACTCGAACATTACATCAGAAAATATATGAAGGGGCACGAGAATGTCAATATTCGAAAACTGATGCGCAAAGGTCAAAATCGCATCATTGTCCAGACTGATTCACGGTACTGTGAAAGGATAGGTGGATGTCACAAGTCGAACCATGTTTGGTTTGGTATTCAGGGTGGTAAAATTTGTCAACTATGCCATGACGACGAATGCAAAGAGGCCAAGTTTATCGGAAAAGAATATAATCTTTCTCCGAGTATAGTAGCCGAATTACGCAGCAATGTTGCTGTGGATAATTCTACTTATGTGTCTATTTGTGATTTTGTTCCCGACTTTTGGTGGTCCGAGAATGCGAATAGTCAGCGAAGTCCATCCGTACTCGGGACTCAGTCCAGACACGTGGGAAGCATTCCTCAGCCACATAGATCAGTTTCAGGATCAAAAAAACCCGTTCGAGGTAAAAAGTCGAAATTTATATTTGGCGATTGAGGATATCCGCAATCTTACATTATTTATTCGTCGGGCCGATGATCACGAACACCAAGAAAAACTGGATAGTATAGCTACACGACTCGGTATTGAGGGTGAAACGATACTACTCAAGGAGGCGGAAGAAAAGGGTATATACTTCTTTCCAAAGTACTTAAACGATATCATACATGAAGATATAGATGACTTCAGAGTTGGAGCAGCCATCGGCGATGGAGGACGTCATTTTCCAGATCCAAGGTCTCACGGTCAATGATAAAACCATCAGGACTCGCAGTGGCCGTGTCGTGAAAAAGCCGGACCGGTATAGTCCTCAAGAGATATGCGATGATGATTATGCTGCCGAAGATTACGATTCTCATGAATCATCAGACGTTTCGTCCGAAGTGTCGTATGATTCAGAAGATGTATCAAGTGAGTCTGATGCAGACGAAGATGGGAATCTGCGTGATTTTGTTGTTGAAGATAAAAGCAGTAGTGAAGTAGAAGACAGTGACGATGGATCGGATGTTCGATCCGTCTCCAGCGAGACCGATGTTCCCCCTCGAGGAAAATCAACCCCAACCGGAAATGGAGGTCGAGGCCGAGGCCGTCGAACGACCCCAAAGCAGATACTATAATCATTATGTTCTCCCGAAAGAGACTGAGTTTCTCAGTAGTATTTCAAAAGAGACTATTATTCTTGTTTTTGCAGCATTTTTTATAGGGTTGTTGATGGGAAAGTCGATGACTCCTGTAGTCCTGAAACACTAACAGCTGTATTCAGGGGCTCTGGTGTCATCGGAGGAATCACAGGTTCTTCAGGTATTGGTGGTAATGTATCCCCTAATAAAGGAATTTCACGCGAAGTTATATTCGGTATATATTCTCCAGAATTTTCTGGAGTAGTTTCTAATTCTCCGCTCTCTGGAATGACGTACATTGGCGCATTTCCAGAGCTCGACTCCAAACCTACAAAATTTCCATAATCTGTTCCGGCAAGTGCATTACTTTGTAAAAACTGAGTCATAGGATGTTCTCGTTGGTTTAGAAAGCCTCCAGCATCCATAAAGACATCTGTCTGACTATCCGTCACGACGGCATTACTTACCGCCTCTGTGTACGGAGGGAGTGTATTTTCGTCACGTGGTGGGGCATACCCAGAAGTTCTAACCTGCCACAGAATGATGAGCACCAGAACTGCAAGGCTTACCCACAAGCCCCAGTGCATTTATATTAATGGAGAAGATTCTGTGCACCGGTACCGGCACCGACTGGCTCTGGTACTGGAGCATCAAGTGTCACCTCTGCTGTACCTTCTTCGATCGTCTTGAGTCGCGAAGCCTCAAATTCAAGACGGCGTTTCTCAATCTCCTCTGAAATGCGCTCATCCGCCATCTTTACCAGCTCAGGCATCTCCTTGTCCGGGAACTCCTTCTTGAGATCGTCAATCAGCTCAGAAGGATGAGGAATTGGCGGAACGTCCGGGCGGTTGTAGTACTTTGAATTCTCATCGCTTGGGTCAATGTATGGTGTACTCGAACCCTCAAGTGGCTTGGCCATCATATCCCGCTTACGCTTTTCGAACATCGCAGATGCTTCGCGCTGGTTCTGGCGATACTTGGTCATAATCTCCTCCAGCTTCTCATTCTGGTAGTGCACATCATCAATCTGGTCGCGATCAGGGGGAATCAGCAGCCACTTGTACATGTCAACAACATAAATGTCAACCACTGAATCCTCCTTCTGAAGACGCTTGGCATGGCTTGCCGCCTCCTCCTTTGTTGCGAAACACCCACGAATCTTCAGTCCCAGCTGATCATTCTTCTGGGGCATATCAGGACCAACAATCGAAATGAGAGCATACAGCTGTCCAGGAACAGTCAGATAATCCTGCTCGAGCGACATTTAAAAGTATAGGACGTTTAAGTTTTAACTATATGGACGCGCTACGTCGCCGTCACAATCTGGCCAAGCGCCAGCTCATCGTCACACACGTCAAACCAGGAAGTCGTGTGCTCGATTGTGGATGTGGCCGTGGGGGTGACTGGCACAAGTGGCAATTGGTTGGCGCGCGTGTATTTGCCATTGATCCTGATGAAGAGGCTCTCACAGAGGCTGAAACACGTGCAAATGAGATGGGTCTCGGTGTATGGTTTTTAGGCAAGGGTGATATTCGTCAGGCTGCATTTGCCGGACCGTATGACGTGATCTGTTATAATTTTTCAATCCAGTACATCATAGGTTCTCATTTTGAAGATTCCATCAAAGCAATCAAGTGCTCTTTGGAAAAGGGTGGATTGCTCATAGGAATCACGCCAGATAAGAAGCTTATTCCACGCGTGAAGAGCCCGGACCCGCTCGGAAATACGTTCGAGGTTATGGATGATATGCTTAGGGTTAGGTTGGTTGATGGTCCATTCTATGCAGATGGTCCAAAGGATGAACCTCTTATGGATCCACTCGTACTCATAGAAGCACTCAAGCCTGAGTTTGTCTGTAAAATTTGGGAACCGATGATGAAACAGCCTACCGGGCTCGTGTCTGATATTTATTCACAGTTTGTATTTGTCCGAGTATAAATTTGTTTCGTGACACCTAATAGATGAAGTTGGGTCCGACAGTGGCTCTGTTTACAGCAGGGGTTGCCGGTTGGTCTTTTGCTCTTACCAGCATTCAGCAAGAAACTCCACTTCTCGCTGAATTACGCCGAAGGTATACTATACTCGTCGAACACCTCAATGCAACTCAAGCGGTCGATCCACGCTTTGTACCACTACGAAATGTATCAATCATCACTGGTATCGACGGAAGACGTATGAATCGTGGAACGATAGGATACAATGTGAATAAAGGATATGAAATTTACATATGCCTCGAAGGTACAGATATCAATTCAGCGATGAACATTCTTATTCACGAACTTGCACATGTAACTGTCCCAGAGTATGATCACACACCAGCCTTTTGGCAAAATTTCAAGGACCTCAAGGAGCTATGCAAAATACTTGGAATCTATGAACCCATCGTAGGTGAAAAAGAATATTGTGGAATAAAAATAAGAGACTAATGTCGTCGAACCGAAAAATGTTGATTGCGGCACTTGGCGGTTCGCCTCAAATTCGCAAAACATACAAGCACATTCCGGCCAATCAGGTGAATCGCATTCTACAGACACATCCAATGTCAGGTCGGTTTGCTAATAATATGGCTGCACTTATTCATAAGCTCGAACTGAAAAATAAAAACATGAAGCCCCAAAACAATTTGGCCAACATGCTAGCCGGTATGGCTCTCAAATCTAAACCGCCAAAAAAGACGAGTCCGTTGGCCATGTCTGGGTTGCTTGCGGCAATTCCTGTGATCCGCAAAGTTCCTACACGTGGACGAAAAGTTGTATATGTTAAGAAACGTGCCCAGCCGAAACGTTCAGCTGCAAATCAGGCGCGCTATGAAGCCCTGATACTTAACCAACTTCGCAAACCCCATAAAACAAACTTGGCCAAGCCAATGAACGTGGAAAAGATGTAAGTATATAGTATGACTCGGAACATTGCACAGGCCTATATGGATATGGTTCGTCGTGCACCACCGGCGGCACGGCTTCGGATGCTCCAGACACTCAAGAAGAACTCAATAAAATATGCATACAGTCCAAAAAAATTTGAACAAGTGATTCTGGCCCGTGTACAGACTGGTATTCCTCGGCGATCCAGTCTTGGGCGACGTATTGTTGCTCGCAGAGTTACCAAACTTCGACGTCCAAAAAAAGCTGTAGTGGCTCCCCCGTCATTAAATAAATTATTTGCAACTATTAAACTATGAGTGTCTCGAAGGTTTTCGAGCGTTACATGAAGCTCCAGAAGGGTGCGTCCAAAGCAGAACTCAAGGCACTGAACGAAATGCCAGCAGCAGTTGTTTCACGTGCCCGTTCAATTCCAAATATTCGTCGTAAAATTTATTACGACGTATACGGCCGGTCCACAAAGCCAAAAACTGGACTGGCCAGACGTCTTGCGATAGTACGCTCCAAGGCGTATATGAAAAAGGTCAAGTCGCCCAAAAAGACGTCGGTCAAATCGGCTATTGCAAGTCGTGCACCAGTCAATAGCCTTTCGAACATGTTTACAAAATTCAAAATGTAAGTATACTATATGGAGAACATGAAGCGTGAACTCGGCCGTGGATTCCGTAACGGATTCGCAGGTTACAAACGCCTTCACCTTACCGGAGTTCCAAACTCTAATATTCAGGCGATACTTAGACGCCATCGGAATAGATGGCCTGAATATGATCCTTACGGAAATAATACAGTTAATCTTGCAGTCGAAAATCTCAACAGAAATTTGAAACAGCTCAAACTTCGACGGGCCATACTGGAAAAGCGCATGACTGCCAACGTAAACAACCTCGCCAGACTTTTGAAAACAACAAAGATTAAACCACCCCCGCCTAAAAAAAAGAGGACCGCGTCAGTCATGTCGAAAAGGATCATGGCTGTTCGTGCACGAAAATATCGCAAATATTCTCTCGGTCACTAGTAAATGTCTGGTGGCATTGTTCAGCTTGTTGCGACAGGAGCTCAGGATGCCTGGTTGACAGGTAAACCCGAAGTATCCTTTTACCGCTCGAGCTACAAACGCTACACTCATTACGCTGCATCTACTGAACGTCAAATTATTCAGGGGTTCCCAACAGCAGGTGGCATATCTACGATTCGCTTCGAGAAGAAGGGTGACATGGCAAACTACGTTTACTTTATCGCCAAGGATTCAACTGGTGCACTCATCCCAACAATCACGTGGTCATCAGTTGTTGACAAGGTTGAACTTTTGATTGGAGGCCAGGTGATTGATACACAGGATATCGTATACATGTCAAACATTGAACCAGTCACTGGTGCCCAAAACTTTTCACAGCGTCTTCTGAATAACAATACAGCCGGACCCACCAATCTTCTGAATGGATTTCTGCCACTCAAGTTTTTCTTCTGCAAGGATTGGAATGTATCGCTGCCACTGGTTGCGCTGCAGTATCATGACGTCGAAATCCGCATCACGTGGTCATCGGCTCTTACTGGTACGAACCAGTATGAAGCCTGGGTAAACTTTGTCTACTTGGACCAGGCCGAGCGTGATTACTTTGCAAAAACCCCCATGGACATTCTGATTCCACAGGTTTCACGTATCCAGATTGCCAACCAGAATATGCAGGAATTGGCACTGGCCCATCCGACAAAGTTTTTAGCCTTCCAGTCAAACAACTATACGGCCGCCTACGCACTGCGTGCGACAGATGTACCGGCTGTCAACTACCAGTTTAAACAGCAGATTAACGGTGTGGACATTGGTGATTCGCGCTCAATGTTCCAGTGGACAGATGTCCCACAGTACTACCACACACCATTCGGTTATAATCATGCCAACCAGACAGCCAATGTAGCAATCATTCCATTCTGCCTGGATACATCCAAGCTCCAGCCAACTGGCACAATCAACTTTTCACGTATTGACAGCTACCGACTGGTCGCACCTGCCGGTGTAAGCTTCCAGACTCTGGCTGGACGGGTGGGTTCCTACTTTTATGCCGTAAACTATAACGTTTTACGTATAAAGGATGGAATGTCCGGACTCTTATATAGCAATTAGTTTTTCATAATCTTGAACAAAATATAGTATACGACTGCAGCGACCAGAGCGCTGACCACCATACCAGTGGTGGTCAGATCTCCTGCATCCGATAAGAACTTTGGAACCAAATCAGACAACTTACCCTGGATTGGCTTGGAAAATGCAATCACGGCAGAAAGACCTGCGACGGCAGCCTGGAGCTGTTCGTCCGTCAGGCCAAATGGATTCTTTTTGGCCGAAGGTGTATCAGCCACAAGGTTGTCAGCAGACAGGGCTGTTACGCGCTGGGTCGTAGGAGATTTGTACGGACCCTGAAGAGGAGATTCGTTGTCGAATGAAGCGGATGGGACGACATCTGAAATTGGTGTCGAAAAATCCATTTGTATTTGCGCAGGAATTTTTTCAGTCTCATTCGGCACAAAGGGAAAGTTTTCAACTTGGTCAGTCCCTTTGAATTGTGGTGTCGGAGGAGGAATTACATCCTGAGGCATTGATTTTTCCTCATCCGGAATCTCTGGAATGTACTGAAGGATGTCACTCGAACCAAAATCTAAATTTTCAATAATCATTCTAGTCTGTAGTCAGAAAGAAATCAAACTTTTTTGACGCTCACCCCAGACGATCTACGATTTGACGGTGTACCAGACTGATTGATAGGTGAAGTTGAATGCTTTGGATTGTAGTTCCGCTGGTGAAACTGCCACATAGCATCTGAACCAATCCTAAAACCTTTGCGTATCGGAGCCTTGTAATAAAATACACAGTCCTCGATCCGATTCGATTTGCTTGTATTATCTAATACAAGACATTCATAGTTTTCGGTACAAGCATTCATCACCTGACAAAACATTTCAAAACTAGGGAAGACACCAAAAAAGGCTTTATACAGACGTTCACGATTCTGGATGACATTTTCGCGTAACACAAATACATAATCAACATTCGCACGGAGATCAGGTGAAAGATCCATACAGTACTGCATAGTTAGCATGAAGAATAGCTTCCAGTGACGACCGTTCATAAAACATTGACGAATACAGGTATCCTTCATAAATGCTTTGTCATACATACAGTCGTCCATGAGTAGAAATGCACCAGATGGTTTACCAGCACCGACCAATTGACGTTGGCGCTCCAGCACCTTTTCGATAGCACCTTTGTTGTAGTCTCCGTAAATAAAGAGGTCCGGAATAAACTGCCGATAGTAGTGGTTCCCGTCCTCTGTTCCAGACATGACAATTCCTACAGGCAAATGTCTTTTGTGGTACATAATATCAGTCACCAGGGTCGATTTACCTGTACCTCTTTTTCCAATGAAAACACAAACTTTGTCATCCCCAATCCTTGAAGGATCGAACCGTTTCAATTGTATGTTCATTCCTGATAATCAATGTGATTTTTTCGAATGTCAAAAATTCGCAGCTGATCATAATGGAGGATATTTTTCTTCCAGTGATAGAATCTGCAGTGGTTCTTGCGAGCCACTATACAAAGGAGTGTGGCCGAGATTGTGTCACTGGAACAGATATGATATATGGCCTGATGTACTCAGCACGGCATGTGACTGGTAAACAACTAGGATCGCTTTACCCAGAAATATATGAAGAAGATGAAGAAGATGAAGAAGATGAAGAAGAAGATGAACCCGAAGCCCAGTTTACAAGATATATGGGATCAGAGGATATATGTGTAAAGATGAATGAATGTTACGATACCTGGAATGATTGGATTCCAGAGACACCAGCCGAACAAGCGTTTAAAAACGCGGTAAACAAAGCATGCGAACAATATGAGACAATGCTTCCCTATACAGTACGAAACTGAATCAGATGACGAACTTCAGCCGAGTGTAAAATATTCAAACGTTCTTCAGAAGGATGAATATCTGTCAGACAGTGAGGAGGAGAATCTCCATCAGCCGGTTATGGCGTTTTTTTCTCTGCACACTATAAAATGGCAGCCGTCGTCACAGATGTCACAACCCAATTCACGAACATTGCCTCCCTCGGAGTCGTAGGTGGCTTTGCCCTTGCTAGCGCAATTGCCTGGATGGACCTGGTCCGTTTCATTATCCAGCAGATTGTCCAGGTGAACAAGAATGGTGGTTCATTCTACCTGCTGAGTGCCATCTTCACGACACTGCTGTCTGTTATCGTCTTTATGGCGATGAAGCGCCTGACTGGTGTCACTCCTCCTCAGCCCGTCCTCGCAGTAACGGGTCGTTAAACATTTCTTGAGTTAAAGTAAAATGGGTGGTTTTGGTGTACCGTTCGGTGACCAGCCAGAGTCAATTGTTGACGCCCCCAACTCTGTCGAGCCCGACACAGTTGAAGACGTTGAAGATGTTCCAGTTGCTCGTTCAGCAGCTCTGATCGAGGAGGCTCTTAATGCTAGTATAGCTTCATCGGAGCCTGAACCGGAGGAGGAAGTGGCTGAGGAGCCAGAAGACGCTCCTGCAGAGGCTGTATAATTCGTACATAACCAATATACATCAAAACTAAAAGAAGAATGATAACAATTATGACCCATCGGCCAAATGCTCTCTTTTCAGGCGGAGGCTTTGGTGGAGGCGGGGCATGGGTCAAGGCATCCACAATTCTTTGAATCTGGACATCCTGTAGAGGTGGAGGTGGTGGAGGTGGCTCACGGTATTCACAGTGAAAACGAAGTGTAAATGCATTCTTCTCAAACCCTTGAAAGTTCAACAATTGGTTACGATGGTCAGTCCATCGAATAGTCAATCGTTGAATTTTGGGTATAGGTGTTGTGAAAATCACGTACTGATTATAGTCGGTCGTTTCTTTATAGTTTTTTATTCCACCTCCAGGCACATCCATAGGTACCATACCAAATGTAGTTCGGATCGATGTACCTTCCGTGGTTCCGTTGATCAATTTTTTACCATCCAGTACACTTGTGGTTCGTAGTTCTTCGATATCCAAAAATACATATTCATTGATGGCCAAATCCGCTATTCTGGTCGTCTTGTACAACGACCTACAGCCATAGTTCAGATCCATAGCGTATATCGGTGACGACGAAGCCGCAAAGCTACTATGGACACCTGGATCGATTCCAAATGCTTTTCTGAATTCAGCAGTATTACCTTCGACTGTAAATGTCGCAAGGTTACTGGATACAAGAAACTTGCCCTCGTCTGAAAGAAAGTCGACTGCGAACAAAAATCCAGATGCATTCGCAAGAGCTTGGGCAAGACCACAGGCAGAGTAGTACCCTGGTGGAATGCTTACATTTGAGGTGATGGATGTGTTTGAAAATGTAAGAACATTGGAACCATCCAAAATGTTGTACATGGTGTTGGGTACCTTGGCAGCTACCAAGTCCACCTGGATAATTGAGTGGACTGGATTCGTCAAGTGGAGTGTGTACGAATTCCCTGACGGATACAATGTGATGTCACGGTTTGTCGAGTCTGCATAGACATACTTGATTCGCTGACTGTCATCAGCCATCCTAATGTTAGGATGGATTTTTGTAAATAGAACTGTGTTCGTGATACCAGAGGAAACAAAATATATTACATATATAATGGTGGTTGTTATAGATGATATCTATTCAAATGAAGAAATTGAATATTTGACAAACTATGTTAAGAATAGAAATGTTGGTACGCAAAAGTTATTCGATCCGGCAACTTCGAAGTATGTATGGGATATAATATCTCAGCATATACCTCATGAATTAAATGTCACTGGTTATACAAAGTATATACTGTTAGGGGCGGTATCTCCTACTACAGCTGTAAGTAATTTACACACAGACTCGGTGTCTGTATTTCATGAAAATGCAAAAAGAGCCGTTAAATATAGATTACTTACCTATTTAAATAGTA
>JACCDP010467506.1_pt1 | contig 11215 bp, 5 predicted proteins | sample 7445841 | NCBI WGS metagenome assembly JACCDP01 (sample SAMN15323441, study PRJNA562643) | freshwater metagenome | isolation source: river surface water | place: USA:Blue River Watershed | collected 2017-08-17
ACCGTTGCGCCGTGGCTTCCCAACGACGCTCGTGCCACTGCCACGGCACTCCAGGGGTGCGACGCGATTGTCAATCTCGTCGGTGCGTCGCTCGCGGGTACACGCTGGACCGACCGCTACAAAGATATCCTCTGGCAGAGCCGAGTCCCCGCCACCGCAAACCTTGTGGCAGCCTGTGCACTGCTCCAAACGCCACCACACACCCTGATTTCTTCATCAGGGAGCGGGTATTATGGCTATCGCAATCATACATTCCCCGTCACCGAAGACTCGCCGGCTGGTGACGATTATCTCGCCCAATTGTGCGTCGCATGGGAATCAGCCGCCATCGCTGCGGAACAGCTCGGCATGCGGGTCGCCATTGTGCGTACCAGTGTCGTTCTTGATGCACGCGAAGGGGCACTCCCGCTGATGGCATTGCCGTTTCGCTTGTGGGTCGGCGGTCGTGTCGGTTCAGGCACACAGCCCATCGCATGGATCCACCGGGATGATTTGGTCACACTCCTGCTCTCGCTCATCGATCAGCCGACTGCCCGCGGGGCATACAACGCGGTTGCACCCGAAAGCGTCGACAACGCGACGTTTAGCGCTGCAATAGCACATACCCTGCACCGTCCGAATTGGCTCCCGGTCCCTGCCTTTGTGCTCCGGTTGCTTTTTGGCGAAATGGCCGAGGCGCTTCTGCTCAATGGGCAAACCATGCATTCACAACGCATCAATCCTGCCGCGATCGGCTATCGATACGGCTCACTTATTCCAGCCTTAGAGAACCTGTGGGAGCGCCCTGCATGAACCGAATACTCTGGTGTTGCGGTGTCTTGGTTGCAATCTTGAGTGCATGTTCCACCCGGTTCGAAGCAGATCTCGGACCCAACATGCAGATCCGTTGGGGCAGTACCCCGAGTGTGGTTCCCACCACGTATCGTCGCGATTTACCGGTAACGCCGTTCCCCACCCGTGCGGCCATTGCAACCCGGAGCGACGCCCAAAACGCGACGATTGCGGCACTCGAAGCCGAGACCATGGATCTCTATGCCCAAAGTGTGCCGGCAGTGGTCAGCATCGAGCTGCCGTTTGTCCACCCAGCGGTCGATGGCATGCCGTCGTCGCGGTCGTTCATGTTGTCCCAAGGTAGTGGGTTCTTGTACAACGACCAAGGTCACATCGTCACCAACGCACATGTGGTTGCACAGGCAGACGTCTACCAAATACGCCTCGGTGCATCGAGTGTCATCAGCGCTACCGTCATCGGGCGCGATGCTGCCCATGACATCGCGGTGCTCGCACTCGACACACCGGCACCAGTCGGCCCGCTCACGATGAGCACACGCACCCCTGCTACAGGGATGTGGATTATGACAATCGGTAGCCCGTATGGGCTCCACGATAGCATGACGCTTGGCACCATCAGCGCGACAAACCGTGAGCTTTCGACCGATTCGACCAACCTCACGGGCATGATTCAGGTCGATGCCGTGTTGAATCCGGGTAGTTCTGGCGGGGTCCTGATTGACCGCACCGGTGCCGTCATCGGGTTAACCACGGCAATCCAAAGCAGCACAGGAAGCTTCGAAGGTATCGGCTATGCCATTCCTGCGCGTGCGATTATCGAACATGCCGACGCGCTCATCGCTGCAGCCATGCAGGATCGCACGCCGTAGCAGTCACTCCCAGCGAGTGGTCACATGCAACGCTTGCCCGAGAATCACTTTGTAGAGCGAACCTGGCATCCAATACGACCCGAACTGTGACAGATGATCGGTCACCCACTGCGTATCGAGCACCAAAAACCCATTGCGGCGCAGTCGTCCGACCAAATCAACCAATGCAACTTTGCTTGCATCGCGATCGCGGCTAAACATGCTTTCGCCTGCAAATAACCCACCCAAGGCAACGCCATACAATCCGCCGACCAACACGCCGTCACGCCACGTCTCGATGCTGTGCGCATACCCCCTGGCATGGAGTTCGCAGTACACATCAACAAAATGGTCGCTGATCCAGCTCGTCGGCGCATCAGGGCGCGGCTCGGCACATGCACGCATAACCTCTCGAAATGCCGTATCGCAGGTGGTGGTGTATTTGCCAGACCGGATTGTTCGCGCTAACCGGCCAGGGATATGGAACCGGTCATCGAGCGGGATGATGCCGCGGGGATTCGGACTGTACCATTCCAAAACCCCCGCATTATCCATGGGGAAGATGCCTTTGGAGTACGCCCGCAGCAGCATTTCGACGGTTAGTGTCGTCATGGTGGTTCTTTCCTTGTCGCTTCTCATATTATGCGCTCGTTTTGACCATGATGCTTCTGTCCGTGCACCGATGCTGCATGCTATAATGAAGATGATTTTGCGCATGTCAATGCACTAAAATCCCGTTTCATAGTTCCCCGCGTCCCATAGGAGCAACCGATGCAGTACGCCCGAGCACTGTTGCGCCACCTCAGTCGACTCTGGGTCATCGTGCTCCGCACGACACTCATTATGGTGATCACACTGACCACCCTGGCAGGGGTGGCATTCCAATGGTATGCGCAATCACTGTCGATTGTCGGACAGTCGGAATCTGCTGAACAAGGGATAGGTCTCCAAGAGCCCATACGCATAACATTCTCGCACGCGATGGACGAAGCACGTGTCGCCGAAGGTTTGCTTGTAACACCCAGGACCCCGATTGATGTACGTTGGAATGCCCAAAGCACCGAGCTTTCTATTGTCCCACGGACGAGCTGGCTGAGTGATACTGCCTACACCATCCAGCTATCTGCGACTGCACGGAGCGCCACGTTCCAACCCATTGATCCATGGTCCATGCAGTTCACGACCCGCTCCGTCCTGCGCGTCATACAGTTTTTACCGGCTACGATGAGCACCAATGTGCCTCGCGAGAGTATTGCGGTGGTGCGCTTCAACCAACAAATGGTCGCCCGTAGTGCTCTCCTTGTCCCACTGAGCACCCCGGTGTTACAGATCTCACCGCCGATTACGCACACCCAAGAGTGGCTCGACACCACGACGGTAGCGCTCCGGAGCACCGTCTACGAACCGAACCAACAATATCGCATCACCGTACCGGCGACGACCCGCGACAACGTCGGCAGACTCCTCGGGACGGACGTTTCGCATACATTTACCATCAGCGCCGATCAGGTCATCTCGGTCACGCCACCAGACGGTGCGCGAGAAATCGGGAGCACCACACCAATTGTCATGATGGTGACAGGGACATTCGATAGCGCAGCACTCCGCGCTGCGGTACGCGTCGAACCAGCCACCGCTGTCACCGTCAATGTCGAACCCCGTAGTGTCGATACGACGCTCCTGACCATACGTCCGGTCGACCGTTGGGCCTACGCAACGAGGTACCGAGTCGATATCGTCGAACTGGGTCCGCAACGATTCACTGCGCAGACGCAATTCGAGACCGCACCCGAGCTTATACTGGTCGCACAGTCCCCCCCCATCGGCCAACCGTTGCAAGCGCAACGCGATCTCCGCTTTGTGTTTAATGCTCCGCTCGATGCAACCACCATCACCGGGGCGATTCATTTTTCGCCCGAACCCGTACGTCCTGCCCGGATCGAAACAACCGGGAACGACATCCGTATTCGTGGGGTTTGGGCATCACAGAGCGCACCGGTCTTGCGCATCGATACGACCTTGCGCAGCATAGCCGGCAACCCGTTGCCCACCGATATCATTCAGACGTTTGCGATCGACCCGCGCGCGTCGGTCTTGTCGCTCGCCGGCGAACCAACACAAATCGTCGATGTCTCGACCACCCAAAATCTCCGCATCAGCATGGCCCCGCGGACAAACGCAACGCTGACCCTCACGACACTCAACCCAGCGACGTATGCACGGGTCCGTGCGTTCACACCCGAAGAATTTGCTGCCTATGATCCTCTGCGTTACGGCATCCGTCCGTTCGCAACGATTCCCCTGACCACCGAACTCGAATCTGCGGTCAATCTTGATCTTGCGCGCATCCTCCCGACCACGCTGTCAAGCCGTGTGGTATTGGCACGAATCAGTGACAGCAAAGGTTCGCAAGACACGCGCTTCATCCGCGTTCTTCCCGCCACGATCTACACCGCATCACTCGGTACGACCCTGGTCGCAGGCATTCCACCGACGAGCGAGGCCGATAGTGTCAACTTTGAGGTCTATCAGAACGGCAGTTCCTTCACCACAGGAACAGCAGATGAACGCGGTATATGGTCTACTGATGCGCTTGTATCCGGGACACCCGCACTCATTTTTGCGCAGGGAACACCCTACGATGTCGCAGAACAATCTATTGCAATCCGCACCCAACAGTCGCCACGATTGACGGTAATGGCGGCACAGGCTACGGTGCATGCAGGAGCTGAGCTCCCGATTGCGTGTGCACGCAGCATCGCAACAACCCCCCTCGCCGGGATGGTTACCCTTACCACTCTCCCCGGCAGAGTATTACGGGCACGGGCGCTCTTGTGGAACCCCAGTCAACGCATAGCCGGAACAACACTCAGAATCCCCGACGATGCACCTCCTGGTGTGGCAACACTCAGTTGCACCACCGAAACGGGGCGAATCGTGTCCCACGTGCTGGTTCTCCCCGACCAAATACGCACTGCCACGCTCATGCGTACCAATACAGACCAATCCACCATCATACGTATCACCGACGTGGGTCAGCGGCCCATTGCCGGTGCTTTTGTCTATTGGCGCGATGCGGATGCATTTCGATCCACGCGCACCGATACGAGTGGACGTGCAGAAATTCCCGACACTGTTGCAACGAATACACTCACAATCATGACCACTCAGACCCGCTTCGTTCTTTCGGACAATGACGATGTGTCCCTGTCGATCGATCCGCTGGCGCAGTGGTACGAGCCGGACGTGCCGTTTGCCATAGGTGTCCAACTCGGACACAGTGGCATGGCCAAACCCAATACATCCATCGAACTCAGCATCCATACGGCAGGCGGTGCCGTGCACAAGATCCGCACCATGCAAACCGACGAACAAGGCTATGCCACGACGCGCCTCGTCTTGCCCGTGGGTACATGGCGCATCACCGCGCGTGCGGGGACGTCGACAGCACGGGTCACGGTCAATGTCGGCGTGCTTGCACCGACACAGACGCTCCGTGCACAATACGCTGCGTTTGATCGCACAGAACCCGTACGCTGGCTGTCGATCACTCGCGATGTGCAGCGATTACTGTATGCCACACTCCGCGACGATGGTGTACAAAGCACCTGGATCGATGGCGCACCAACCGGCATCATCGCCGGTGACGCGATTACCACCTCCACCACAATCCAGTCCGCCTACGCAACGACTACCGCATCGTACCGGAGCGACGTCATACCTATCAATGATCGAACGTGCACGACTGCTTCCGCGCGGACCAATTGGGACAATGCTGTTGGCATGACCGTCGCACTCGACGCTCCCCCTGACAGCACTGTTTCGATGGCACTCACAGATGAATCAGGCACCCTCATCGAGTGGCGCACAAATATGCGTGTACCGGAAACGGGTGTCCTCGAGGTGCCATTCTCCGCACCACTGCCTGCATCTATGGTTTCAGTTCGAACCCTGATTGCGCATCCCTGGTGTCAACGAACCCTCACACAGAACTTTACACTGCAATCTTCCGGTAGCACCCAATTGGATGCACCAAACGCCGTCACCATTGGTGATGTCATCGCTATACGCTATACCATCGGTGATCTGCTTCCTGACGCAGACGTTACGGTGTCGCTCGATCCAACAGCACTCCTCGTGGTAGACCCGCTTCCGGTGTACACACGGACCGCAAACGCCGATGGAACGGTGGTCTTCCGGTGGAATATGCGCGTCCTCCGGTCAAATCCACTCCTCACGATTACGCATGTGGGGGCCACTCCCACTGTCTGGCAACCGACAGTCATGAGTCCCCTAACGAGCACCAGCCCCGATGGATTTTTGCTGACCGGTCGTACCTCACTCGAAGCAGGTCGGTACGATACACCGTTCGATGTGTTACGCAGTATCGAGGATTTTGCCACTGCACTCGACGACGATCCTGCAAACGGCGTTACTCCGGCGCATGTCGCACATCTTCTCTGGTTGCGCCGAGACCGGCACGACACAGCGCTCCTCGAACGTGAATTACTCCAATCACGCCGGGTCGATATGTCTTGGGGCGTGGATGCAGCAGCCGATGCCGACCCGCTCATCACTGCCGATGTGGTCATCGCACTCGCCCAAACGCCGTACGACAACGCAGTCTTGCAGCCCATGATTCCATTGCTCCAGCGCACCGCAACCAACACAACCGTTCCCTTGAGTGTCCGTGCCCATACGCTGTATGCGCTTGCCCTGATTGGGGAACGCAACCTCGAGGCGATGCGCGATCTCAGTGCGTTGCGTGACACACTCGGCAACGAAGGGCTTGCTGCACTGATCCTCTGTGCACCGCAATACCCCGACATCGATTTCGCTGCCATGCGCACAACGCTCCATGCACGGGCAGTGACGGCATCCCGTGGAGTGCAATGGGCAAGCGATCCAGCCACTCACGCAATCCATTCTCCCGCTGCGCAACAGATACTCATCGCTGCAGCGCTTTTGCCAGCCAACCCATCAGCAGATGTCGCTGACGCGATCCGCTCCTCCCTGCTGAGTCAACGGGGTGTCGCAGGATGGGGTGACCCAATCGCAAATGCCCGTGCATGGCAAATCCGGTCACTGTTGCTTCCAGAACTCGACAATACCCAACGACTCACCGTCACCGATGGCTACGGCCATGTTGTTAGCAGCGGTGCCATCGTCCATGCACAACGTGTCCGCGGGTCAACCAGTATTTGGAGTGACCGACCGGTACTTGTCGGCGTCGAATATCCGCGTGGTCTCGTACCACCGACCAAAGAAGTAGTACTGCGGGAACACTACAGCACACCCGAAGGTCGTGAACTCGCAAACATCCCCATGCTGGCTGTTGGTCAATCGGTCGACATCACTACCGATATTGTCTGTCTGCTCCCACGACCGTACACAACTCTCTTTATACCTGTTCCCGCTTTGACAACGGTATCCTTTCAAGAACTGCCGCTCGATTGGTCGGTCCAAGAGGTCCCAGGCGGATTTTCCATCCGCATGCGCACCGCAACGGCCGGGGTGTGGAAACTGCGCTTTCGGGTGACCGCAGTGCGTACCGGGAGCGCCCGCTTCGATGGGCTGCAGGTAACGGATGCCGCAGGAACACTTCATGCACTCGCGCCGACAAAGACCCTGTATGTCACAACACCGTAACCATTTCCTACGGCTGCTTTGTAGTCTGATTATCATTTTTGATTTGTGTTGGGCAGCCCTCCCTGCCCAGATACCGCCCCGTGTTGCACCCAAAACCACCCCAAATATCCTCGCAGTAAACACCCATTTTGCCAGTCGCTCCGCACACCTGCGCGACATCCCGACGCACGTCATCACTGCACGTGCACTGCAGACACCGTGGGTACGCGAAGATTTCCATTGGTACCGTATCCAACGGACCGCCGATGCATATGATTGGTCGTTTACCGACGCAACCGTCGACGCATTCGAAGACCAGGGTATTCACATCTTGGGCGTCTTGGGGCACCCACCAGGTTGGGCCACACGCAACCAACACGATGATCCCTACAATAATTCTTTCGCAGCCCCGGATCCAGATCTCTTTGCGGCCTGGGCAGCCCAAACCGTTGCACGGTATCGACATCGTGTCACATATTGGCAAATCTGGAACGAACCGGACAATCCCCACTTTTGGTATCCCACGCCCGACCCGGTCGCCTACGCCCAGCTCGTCCACATCACCGCCCGCGCGATTGCCCGCGTCGCACCCGAAGTCACCCTCGTTGCCGCAGGAATCAATCCGTTTGCACTGCAATTCCTCCAAGCCGCAGCGGTAGCCGGTCTATGGAACGATGTCGACATCCTCGCCATACACCCATATGTCAACCCGCTCGACCCACGCTACTCAGGGCTTGCTGAAGCCGCACTGTTGCTCACACCACTCCTGCATCGCTACGGTCACAAACCTATCTGGATAACCGAAATCGGGTGGGCGAGCGCAACCAGCGATCGCGACCCACCAGGGGTAATGACCGAACACCGACAAGCCGAGTATCTCTCCCGCGCCGTCCAGATGCTCTGGCAGACCGACATTACACATGTCTTTTGGTATAGCTGGAAAGACGAAAAAACGAACCCATACGGCCTTTTCCGCTGGGCAAATGGCCCAGACGACATGTCGCAACCCAAACGTGCAGCTACAGTGTTCCGTACACTCCAATCCGTCACGCACATCCGACCACGTACCCAGACCTTTCACCCTATTCTCAACTTCGACGGCACAAACGATGTGTGGGTTCGTGGCGACGAACACACAGGCGTACTCTATGCCAGTCAGCGTCGGGCAGTGAACGGCGGCAACGCCATAGCAATCCGCTATGACTTTCCTGCTATTGGGAACCAATATCTGGTGTTCAGACGGTGGCATCATGCCCCATTACCCATGGGAACGACGCAGATCTGCCTCACGGTGTGGGGTGACGATACCAGCACCCTCGTCAAGATTTGGCTCCGCGGAAGCGACACCAAGCGTGTACAGCTGACACTAGGGATGAGCGGCCCTGCTGGCTGGCGCGATCTCTGCGCGCCGCTCCCACTGCAGTTTGCTGCGTGGGACCGCATCGACCCCTCCGATGGCTTTCTCCATCAGCCGGCCACATTCGAAGCGCTCGTCCTCGACGATGCACCCGATGGGAGCGGCAGCCAGGGGACTGTTTTTTTCGACGCACTCCGTGCCACGACTGATTGATTGTGCAAAAAGACGAACGATGCCCGAACAGTAATTTCTTTACGACACAGCATCGTTTTTCATTTGTATATATTGCACAAAAACTCGCAAAAAAATTCGTGCGTTTTCTGTACACGCATCCGAAGTGATTCTTCTATACTGCTAGCATTCCATAAAACTACTCAATGAAGAGTCGTTGCTGAGGCGAAGGCAGCACCGCGAACGACGCGACTGCAACATGCACGAGGAGCACAGACATGGCACTGGACGCAAAGGGAGTTCTTCAACTCATCAAGGACAAAAACATCCTCATCGTCGACACTCGGTTCACCGATTTGTTCGGCGGCTGGCAGCATTATTCGCTGCCTGCTTCACGTCTGACCGAAGACATGATGATCGAGGGTCTCGGGTTTGACGGTTCCTCCATCAAGGGGTTCCAGGCAATCCACGAGTCTGACATGTTGATGATTCCTGACCCAAGCACGGCCTTCATTGACCCATACCTCAAAATCCCTACCCTGGTGTTGATCTGCGACGTCATCGACCCCCTCGAGCGCAAACCATACTCCCGCGACCCACGCAATGTCGCCAAGAAGGCCGAAGCCTACCTCAAGACGACCGGTATCGCCGACACGGCGTACTTCGGTCCCGAGGCAGAGTTCTTCTTGTTCAGCGACGTCCGCTTCAACCAGACGCCCAACTCCGGCTATTACTTCCTCGACAGCCCCGAAGGCATCTGGAACAGCGGCAAAGAAGAAGAAGGCGGTAACAAGGGCTATCGCGTGCGCTACAAGGAAGGCTACTTCCCAGTTCCACCGACCGACACCCTGCAGGACATCCGCTCCGAAATGATCCTCAAAATGGCCGACATCGGCATCGACATCGAACTGCATCACCACGAAGTCGCCACTGCCGGCCAGTGCGAAATCGACATGCGCTTCGACACGCTGCTCAAGATGGCCGATCAGCTCCAGAAATACAAGTATGTCGTGCGCACCACCGCCAAAGAACATGGTCTCTCGGCAACCTTCATGCCGAAGCCATTGTTCGGTGACAACGGTTCGGGCATGCACGTCCACCAGAGTTTGTGGAAGGACGGCAAGCCGTTGTTCTTCGACAAGGACAAGTACGCCTTGTTGTCCGACACCGCACGCTGGTACATCGGTGGTGTGCTCAAGCACGCAGCGGCCTTGTTGGCCATCTGTGCACCAACAACCAACAGCTACCGTCGCCTGGTCCCAGGCTTCGAAGCACCAATCAACTTGGTCTACTCGGTGCGTAATCGCTCGGCTGCCATCCGCATCCCAACCTACTCCGACTCGCCCAAAGCACGCCGCGTCGAAGTACGCTTCCCCGACCCAACGGCCAATCCATACTTGGCATTCGCAGCCATGATGATGGCAGGCCTCGACGGTATCCAGAACAAGGTCGAGCCACCCGAAGCGCTCAACGTCGACATCTACGAGTTGTCCGCCGAAGAGAAGTCACACATTAAGAGCACCCCAGGCAGCTTGGGTGAAGCCCTAACCGCACTCGAAGAAGACCATGAGTTCTTGCTCAAGGGCGGCGTGTTCACCAAGGACTTGCTCGAATCCTTCATCGACATCAAGCGCTCGAAGGACATCGTCAACATCGCCTTGCGACCACACCCGTACGAATTCTTCATGTACTACGACGCCTAAATCTGTCCACCGCTCCGGGGCCGTTTGGCCCCGGAGCACACAAAGACACATACCCCTTCTCTCGCACCCCAACGACTGACACAACCAATATCTCGACGATGGATGTTTCGGTTCTGCACTGCAGCAGACCGCACAACAGACATACTCGGTTTTTGTGGTTTCGCTGTATGCAATGACGCACAACAGTCGGTACCAGGCGATAGCATTCACTTTTCTTAACAAGGAGGTACCACATGGATGCAATCAACGGGGCTGATACCGTATGGGTTCTCGTCGCCTCTGCATTGGTGATGTTGATGACCCCCGGTCTAGCGTTCTTCTACGGTGGCTTGGTCCGCCAAAAAAACGTTTTGTCGACGCTGATGCACAGCTTTTTCATCCTCGCCCTCATCAGCGTGCAATGGGCACTCTGGGGTTATTCACTTTCTTTTGGACCAACGGTCGGTGGGTTTATTGGAAATCTCGACTGGATAGGCCTGCAAGGAGTCGGGATTGAACCCAATACCGATTATGCAGCAACCATTCCACACGCTGCGTTCATGATCTTTCAGATGATGTTTGCCGTCATCACCCCTGCGCTTATTTCCGGTGCGTTTGCAGAGCGCAAACGATTCGGTGCATTTGCGGTCTTCGCTCTGGCATGGGCCACACTGGTCTATGCACCGGTCGCCCACTGGGTATGGGGCGTCGGTGGGTGGATCCGGACCATGGGGGCA
>JACCDP011173752.1_pt1 | contig 11214 bp, 11 predicted proteins | sample 7445841 | NCBI WGS metagenome assembly JACCDP01 (sample SAMN15323441, study PRJNA562643) | freshwater metagenome | isolation source: river surface water | place: USA:Blue River Watershed | collected 2017-08-17
GATATGTATTATCAATTACAAATAAAATGTATTTTGGAGAATTACAAACATCATCAAGTAAAGAATTTATTGGTAGTAGGAATGGGAGTAGAAGATACTTTTCAAAAGATTTCTTATGAAAAGATTTTTGGAAAACAACTTATTTTAATTAATGATGATGATGACAATATTTCTTTTATGGATCTTTTTACCATTGCCAATAGTGTATTTCAAAATGAAATGGTGATAATATTGCGCTCAGATACCATATTTTTACAAAATGATGATTTATCTTCTTTATGGATGCATTTTTATGATTCTTCTCAAAAAATGATATCTATCAGTCGTTTAGAGAGAGATATACAGGGAAGAGTAATTCGTCAGTCACCTCAACAAACTTGTATGGGAGGTTTAGAACAGGATGCTTGGATCATAAAGACTCCTATTCAATTCAAAGAAGAGAGTGGTATTGAAATGATTCAAAAAATTGATTTTTATGAGAGATGGAGTGAATTATATATGAATTATTATATGAAAAAGATTGGATATACAATAATGCATGATACAAGGGAATTCAAGATATTAAGAATCTGTATTCATCCAAATATAGAAGAGAGAAATATTATAAAACATCCTTCTCAACCTTTAGATAAAGAGAAGATTGAAATGTTACCAGATATCTCTTATACAGATATGATAACCATGGAACAATGGATGCAGATGATGTCATGTAATGATGAGGAGATTTATGAAATGAAAAAAGAATGGATGAATCGATTCTATAAGAAGAGATTATGAATTTGACTTATTATTTCCATAGGCTCTTTGCAAGACAATCTTGGGACCAATACCAGAACCTTTCATATATTGTTGTTGATTAAAAAAATAAAAGATCATAAAGATGATACCACCTAAAATGGATCCTAAGAATGCAAGGAATGGACTATTCAGAGTATTCATAAATTCTTCAGGAGTAATAACTCTCTTCTTCTTTGATTTCATAGTGAAAATATCTTTGACAAGAACAGCTTTTACAACAATTATTTTAATAAAATTAGAAATATAAGCAGAGATAGCAAGAGAAACTGTTACGATGAAGATTGATTTGATATTATCTAAATTTTGAAGAATATCTTTATCATTTTCACTGACACCTATTTTTTGAAGTGTTTTTTCATTTATTTTATTTTCCAAATATTCGTTTGTAAAAGATTCAATATAAAAATTAATAAGACATAAAATGAAAGCACGAATCATAGGGTGAAAGACTGCAATCAAGAAAGCAGCAAAAGCACTCTTCATTTCAAAAAATCCTCGTTTTTCATTCTTTAAGATAAGATATAAAACAAAAGATATGAAAATAAAAATAATTAAAACTCGTAACAAAAAGATCATCACATCATTTAAAGATAGTGTATTTTTTAACAATATCCATATTTTACGAAATGTCTCTTTCATATTATCATATTGATTCTTTTGATCATCTTTATCATCTTTATTATCTTTATTTTGAAGATCATTATTTGTTAAAATAGGATTCATGATAATTCTATAATTAGAATGTATTTTTTTTTCAGAGATGAAGATAGAGGATCTAATATGAAAAAAGTAAATATGTCTAAAGCAGATATTCATTGGGAAAGATTTTTTTATTTAATGATTATTATTGTTTTGTGTATTGTATTATTTGGATTCTTATATGTACAAACGGATCTTTATAAATATCGTGTCATTAAAACACAAATCAATGATATTGTTCCTTCTTATCAAGAGAATCAAGAGAAATATAAACATCATCGTTTTTGGGAAAAAGTAAAAGGAGGATATGATAAAAAGAGGAATTGTTCATCCGATGTCAATTTAACTCCATGCATGGATACATGTAAAAAAGAAGTATGTGAAGATTATGGAAAACAAGTAAATAAATATCAGATGTGTATCAAATGTAGTATGAAAGGTTTATGTTATGATCCATTTGGAGGAGATTGTGAGAAATGTTTGCAAAAAAAGAGTTGCGAAGAGATATATGGATGCGATGGTGGTCCTCCAAAAGATCCGAAAGAGACAGATTGCAATCCTTGCTATGGAAAAATCTATTAATTATCTTTAGAGAATGAATAAAATTTTGATAAAAAAAATAATCGGATATATATTTATCATTTTATTATTTTTGTATTTTATAGATCGTTATTTTTATAATATAATACCTGAATTTTTTGAATCAAAAACAATTAATTTACAAGATTTGCGAAAACAATTGATACAAAATCTAGGTTTTAGTAAAGTGACCATTATGAAAATACCTGAAAATATTATTGAAACTGATGAAGATGCATGTGATTTAAAATGTGGAGCAGAAGAATGTAAAATTATGAAAGAGATGAAAAAGAATTTAACAAAATGCATTGAATGTCATCAAAAAGGTAAATGTTTTCATAAATCCATTGTTGGTGGAAATTGTGATGATTGTTTAGAAGGAGAAAAACCTATCAATTGTAGTGATACCAGAGAATTTGGATGTGCTCCACCTCATAATATACAAAGTTATGATGGATCTTTACCTTATTTTATATCTGTACCTTCTGAAAATTTAAATAGTCCATATGATAAAAAATGTATATTTTGTTGGCAATTTTCAGATTATATTTAATTTTATATAAAACTGGTATTTTATAAAAATTCATTTTATAAAAAAGTTAAAAGATTGGATATAAAAAAAATATGTAAAATAAGAGAAATGAATCAAATGGAAGTAAAAACAATATATGGAGTAGAAGAGAAGAATCTTCATATACATTCACAATGGAAAGTTGGTAAAATTCAAGAGAAGATACTAGAAAAGTGGTCTTTATTGATTTATAATATTGAATATACAATCATACAATGGAAAGGAGAAGAATCCGAAGAGATTGTTTATTTAGGATCAAGTGATTTTTCATTTGATCAAATATTTTTAGAATGTTTAAATCAAAAGGGGAAGGGTATAGATGATGTAGAATGTATGAAAGTGATTGAGAGAAGAAGAGATGAAAAGGGAAATGTAGTAAAAGAGAACAGAGTAATTGAATCTTTTCAAAGATATATGCAAATGGAAGAGGATGAGAGAATGGCGAGAAATCAGGAGATGTTGGGTGGATTTCCACTTCCTCGTATTCAAGTGGATCCTATAAGTCCGAATCTATTAGATTTCTCTAGGAATATCTTTGTTCATCAACCTTTAGAGAGAGATGAACAAGAATTACATGCACGAGTAGATGAAGAGATTGGTTATTTAATGAATACAGTAAATGAATATGTAGAGAGAAGAAGAAATGGATCAAGAGCTTCTGTTCGTTTATCCGGACTTGTGAATACAGATAGTGATTTATTAAATCGTATCGAAAGAGATATTCTTCGTGAAATTCGAAATCCATTTATGAGAGCCGAAATGTCTCAACCTCAAGATGAAGAAGAGACAAAAGAAGAAGATGAAGAATCAACAGAAGAAGAGGAAGAATTAAAAGAAGAAGATGAAGAGACAACACCTCAAAATATTCCTGAAGGTGATATTGAAATAACAATGGGTGTGGAGACAGAATTAGATGGCAATATTTTAAACAGAATTCCATTAGTTAGAAGTCATCATACCATTCAATCGATATTTGATGCAACACGTGTTGTACGTTTTCCACTACGTATGAATCATCAAGATATTTTAAATAGTCCCATCAATATGAATTTATTATCTGGTTTAATGACAAACATATTTGGAGAAGGTCATTTTGAAGTAGTAGGCGAGAATGTCGATATATTGAATCGACTCAATGAAGATGTAAAAGTAGTCATTGATGAAAATGAGTTTGAAGAGAAATTACATCATTCTCTCTTTGAAGAACTAAATGTGGATGAAGAAAAGCCAATCAATCATGAATGTTCCATTTGTACGGAAACATTTAAATCTACCGATTCAGTTATTTATACTCCTTGTCATCATGTTTTCCATCGTGATTGTATCAAACCATGGCTTTGTAATGAAAGCACGAAATGTCCCATGTGTCGCGAAGAAATCATCAAAGGACATCCTAAATAATTTTTTTTTATAAAATAAAATCGTATTTAAAGAAATGATTTCTTTAAGTACTTAATAAAATGGTAAAGATTTATGAATATAAAGAGAAGATCAGAAAAAGAGGTAAATGGAAGATTTTCAGAATCGAACGATAAGGCGAAGGGAGTATGAGGTGGTTGAAGTGAATGGAGACGGTTTATGTCTATACAGATGTATGATACGTTTTTTAGTAGATTATCAAAAAGAATTGAATAAAAATTCAGTCTTTTATAAGATATTTGATGATGAGAATATTAAAGAGGGACAAGCATCCATACATTTGCAGATGGTTTTGAAAGATTGGATTGTAGAACATAAAGATGAGAAGTTGGATTCTTCATTACCGATTGAAGGAACCATTTCAGATTTAGTGATGATTGATCATGGTGATTATATTGATTCTATAGAGACATATGGAGATTTATATTCCATTCCAGCAAATGAAGAGAGTTCATTTATGGATGAGATGATGGGTGAGAGGATCTTTATACCGATGAGATGGGGAGGAATGACAGAGATTTATGCATTTTCAAAGATATTTGGAATAGAAGTGAATCAATGGAAGAGTCGAAGATGGAATGTGGTAAAGATGGAAGTTGAAGATTGTGAAAAGAATGAGCGAGGAAGTCGTTTGGAATTAATTCAAAAGATAGGAGAAGGAAGGTTTTCATTAGATGTGTTGTATGAAGATTATGGCTTTCAAGCGAGACATTATACTTATTTGCGAAATATAAAACAGATGAAACAAATGAAACAAAAATTGAAAGGACTTAAAAAAGAGGAGAGAAGAGAGAAGAGTGAAATCAAAAATGGAAGAAGAGAAGAAGAAGAGGGGAAGGAAGAAGATTCTGAAAGTTGAAGAGGAAGAAGTAGTTCCTCAAGAAGAACCGAAAAAGAGAGGAAGAAAGAAGAAGGAAGTAGTAAATGAATTGATTGAAAAGATTCAAGATATGAAAATTGAAGATTTTGTTGTAAATGAAGAAGAGGAGAAGAATGTATCGATTGATACAAAAATGGAGATCGAAGAAGAGGATCAAGAGAGAGAAGAGCGAAGAGAGATAAAATCAAAAAGATTGGAGAGAGTTTCAGGTGTAGAGATGGAAGAGAAGATTTATTATTTGTATTTATGTAAAAGAAGATTGGAAGCGAAAGATGAAAAGGGTGAATTTTTTGAATATCAAGAAGAGAAGATTCAACATACTCTTTTTATTTATCAGATCATCTTATATGGATCTTATGAGAATGATATGGTATTATATCCAACTGAAAGAAGTGATTTGGAATATGAAGATGAGATCGAGATGATTGCGAATCGTCAAAGAATTAAGATACGGGTGATTCATGAGAAGAAGTTAAAAGAATTACAGAAAGAGATTGAAAAGGATCAATGGAAGATTTTAATGATACCTTATCGAAAACCGAAGTCTGGAAAAGTATTAGAATCGGAGATCTTTCAACAGATTATGAAGAGAGATGAATGGTTTGTAGGATCTGAGAAGAAATATTTGGATCATACAGAATTATTGAATCGACCTTTTTATTTTAGGGAATCAGAGAGATTGATCATGAGTTCTTTGACATTGAAAGATCTCTTTTTAGAATTTGCAAAATGAGATAAAAATTGAAGGATATAAAGAAAGAGGAAGAAATAAGAGATAGGAAATCATAAGATGGAAGAGTCATTTATACAAAGTTTGTTGGATCGTATGGAAAGGATTCGTAACGAGGAATTTATAAAAAACGGTTATATATTTCAAGAATTTGAAAAGAAAGAGAAAGAATTTCGCGAATGTAGAATGGAATTGAGAGATTATCAACAGAAGATGAGAAAACAGGTTATTTTGAATCGAGGCAAGTCAGCAAGAAATGAATTTATAGAACATGAAACTGTTTTTGAGGGATGTGATGAAATCAATATATTTGAAGATGACTTGTTTCAAAAGGCGGAAGTAGATGAAAATGGTCAAATGAAAGAGGAGAAGAAAGAGAAAGTGGTAAAGAAGAAGGCAACAGATTATACAGATGAAGAATTGAGAGAGAAGATAGAGACATATATCAAGAAGAAGAATATTGAATTGGATAAGAAGCAGAGGAAGGAGTTAGAAGAGATATTAACAGGAGATAAGGATTGGAAAAAGTATCTTGAAATGAATAAAGAGGGAGATATTTTGAAGATTTGTTTTATCAAGAAGGGTGAATATAGGGATGTGAAGATAGAGATGGCAGATGAGAATAAGATGTCGAAAGAGGAGATGAAAACGATACAGAAGAGGAAGAATTTATTGAAACAATTTAAAAACTAAGATTCTATTTACTTTTTTTCATTTTTCCAATTTAAAATAAAAATATTTTTATGAATATTTTTATTCATTGATAATAGAGGATAATATGAAGACTGAATATATCTATATGGTTTTTATTCTATTGATGATTCTAGGAACTTATGCATATTCTTTAAAAAAGAGAGATGAAACAGTATGGTCAATTGGAAGTATGGGTAGTACAAAAAATCGTGAAGAGGATATTATTGAAGTGATTGATAATAAAGGTGAAAAGAGACAATATAAAAATTATGTAGAAATGATTGAAAATATTTATGATAAAAAAGGTCCAAATCTTTTAAAAGAAAATCAATCTCAATATGATTTTAAAAAGTTATTAATGAATTTAGATACCATTAATGATCGTGAATTGGTAAAATTAAAAGGAATGACAAATCATCAATCTTATATTAAAACAACAACACGTGATCGATTGAGATTGGATTTAGATCAGATTACGGAGAAGATCATACCAGTATTAAATTCATCAGGAAGTTATGATTTTGTGAAGAATGGATATGGAGATGTAGATGTATGGACGGATAAACAGAATAATGAGGAGATTAAATATGAGCTCTTTTTGTGGGATAAGATTCATTATTTTGAAATTAAATTCTTAGTTCATGTGATTAAATTTGTAGATCCTAAATATGCTGGAAGTTATGGTGTGAAGAATAGTCCATATTTATTCCCAACTTATCAAATTGGTATTCCATCAGAAGATCAATTAATTCCTGATCCAATGAGTGTGATTACAACAGGAAATATGGCAGATTCGCAAAATGGAATCTGTACAAAAGATCCTCTACCCATTCAACATCTTTATATCAATCGTGTCACTATACAAAATTCTACTTTAGTGGTTAATTATTATAAAAACATGTATCCTTATCCTATTTTAGAAACCAGAGAAGATGGTAGTGTCATTGGTGGTATCACAGATATGAAATTAGATTTTATGCGTGTAAAAGGTGATAATAATCCTATCTTCCAAACAGGTCGTGAATATAATAAAACGATACGTTTAGATGAAGAACCTGAATGGCAATCATCTTATCCTTGTAAAGCACCTCCTCTTGATTGGAATGCAGAAGGAGTCATGTATTATCCTAAAGGAACAGGTGTTATTCCCGAAGGAAAGTGTGCAGCATTATGTGCAGGAACGAGATCAAGTTCGATGTTAATTCCGACTGAACCGAATTTCTGGGTAAATAACTTCCAAAGCCAACCATGCGGACCGATTTTCCAGAATCTTTTCAATGCAGTGGGTCCCAATGGTACCTTCTTTGGTGGTGGCAAGAAGTAAAGTTTTTTATTTATTTTTTTATTTTTTCATTTTAAGAAATCTTATTCTTAAAATTGTATCGAATGAAATAAAAATATGCATTACATATATAAAAGAAAAATGGAGAGAGGCCTCACAATGTTGTTCCATGCAATTATCATCGGAATTATTTTTTACATCATAATGATTTATGTATTAGGACAAAAACAAACTGTAGCCGAGGATAGATCCATCCTGATTGCAGCTCTTGCTCTCATCTATATGATTCTGTTTGGACATGGATTACCCACTTCCATTAACAAAACTATCTTTTCTTAAATTATTTATAAAATGAAATTGAATATAAAGAATCCAGTTTCTTTATATTGAAAGTTTTTTAATCAATATTCATTGTGCCTCCGTCGCACTTTGTGCTCCTCCGGGTATGGTTTTCCTTTGGGAAAACCATGATAAAAACGGCTCACTGCGTTCGCCGAACGCGACCCTCCCCTAGCGGGGGGGTCGCGCGGCGTAGTGAGGCCTTGGCCTCACGAAGCCATCTTTTTGAAAACAAGTTTTTTATAAAAATGAAAGTGAATATAAAGAATCCTGTTTCTTTATATTGAAAAATTTTGATGAAAAATTAAAAAGTAAAAGTGGAATGTTGATGTGAAATGAAATATTGAATGGTTTTGCGAATACCCTCTTCAAAGGGTGTTTTGATTTCATATTGAAGAATATCTTTTGCTCTTTGTAAATTAGGTCTGCGAATCTTAGGATCATCTTGATCGCTAAAACCCATTTCCACAGGTAATTCAGAATCATATTTTAGAAATTCATTTTTAAAGATTTCTTTTACTTTTTCATAAGTTTGCCAAATGGAATATTCTTGATCATTTCCGATATTGACAGGATCTTTATAATCACTTTTCATTAAATAAAATAATCCATTTAATGTATCATCTACATAATTATAACAACGTGTTTGATTACCACCATTAAAAATTTGAATTGGTTTTTTCTTTAGAAAAGATTGAATTAAAGAAGGTATAATACGTCCATCATCAATATTCATATAAGGACCATAGGTATTAAAAATTCTTGCTATTTTGATATCACAATGATATACTTTTTTATATTCAAAAGCAAGAGTTTCCATGATACGTTTTCCTTCATCATAACAGGAACGATATCCATGACAATTCACATTTCCAAAATAATCTTCCGACTGAGGAGTGATTTGAGGATCTCCATAAATTTCAGAAGTAGATGCAATGAGTGTTTTGCAATTATAATGTTTTGTTAATTCAAAGACATTCTTAGAACCGATATAAGAAGTATCTAATGTTTGAAAAGGATGTTTTTTATAAATAATAGGTGATGCAATGGAAGCAAGATGATAAATTTCATGAATCATCGAATAAGATCTCTTCATATTTTCAATAAATTCATCTGAATTAATATTTAAATTCCAAAAATGAATTTTGTTCGAATACTCTTGATTCCATTTCTGTTTCATTTCATCAAAAAAAACATTTGCACAAATTAAATTATCGACAATAATCACTTTTGAAACATCTTCATTTTTTAATAAACGATTGACTACATGGATTCCGATAAATCCAGCTCCTCCTGTCACTAAAACATTTTTACTCATTTTGAAAATAAAATCTATTTTCAAATTATATTTCATTTCATTTAAAAAAACGAATTAAGAAAAGAGATAAATGGCATCTGGTTTCACTTTCTTGATTACTTTCTTCTTCTTCTCTGGAACTACCACTTTCGCTTCTTCAAATAAAGACACTCCATTTGATATTTCTTCATATTCTTCATTCTCTTCAAAAAAATCATCTTGTTGAACGACGGGTTTAAAATCATCTTCTGAAAAAAGACAATTGGTAGGAGGAATACCCATCTCTTCTTCTTCTTCATTCCCCCCTTTTCCTTTTTTTACCTTCGTCTTTGTCATCTTTCCTGGAACCAAAGGTGCGGAAAGATTCTCCAGCTCCGATGGTGTCATTTCTGGTACATCCATAAATTCCCTTATATCACGATCTTTCTTTTCTGTCTTCTGTTGTTTCTCTGCCATCTTTCTCTGTCTTCTCTCCTCACGACACTTCTTCACATACTCTTTACACTTCTCAATCCCCAAAACTCGATATTTCTCCACATCATCCCAAAAACTCTTTACACTCGGTATCACTGCGTGAAACCATTCCGAATTTGCATAGACTGGAACACATGAAACATGATCAAGATACCAAGGTGTAAAAGATGAAAATATCTTATTTGCCATCATTTTGATAGGATACTTTTGTATAATAGATTCTTTCCAAACCTCCAACTCCTCCCCATACAAACCAATGGGAGAATATTCATAACTTGTTGATCCTGTCTCTTTATTAAAAATCTCGGCTACATATCCCTTCTCATTTCCATTTGAATGTTTTGAATAATCCCCTTCAAAATTATCTTCTTCATACTCTTCTTCTGAATATTCAACAATCTTACATTCCAAAAAATCACATCGATCCAATAAACAAGTGTTCAATTGAAACTGAATCTGTGCATAATAATAAGGTGGCACTATCCCATCAATCACTCGTGATGAAGGAACTTTTATCTCTACCATCACACCTGTCTCCAAAGCAATACCATCTGGTGATGCTCCTACAAAAGGAAATGTATGATGACGAATACATCCGAATTCTTGAACTGTCACTCCATTTCTCTTTGCATAAATCATATTTGCCACATCCTCATATTTCACTCCATGTAGAATAGCAGGACTATTTAATTGACGAAAACAAGGCTCAACCTTCGAAAGCAATACTCCTTCACGATCACCATTTTTATTTAAACCCAATACAGCTCCAATATCCGATGCTGTAATCATACTATTCCTCTGACGCAACCACTCCTCCGACTTTTGCACTGTTTGAGGAATCTTTAATAACTCAGCGATCTGCGATTTTAAATATGCCAAACGATGTGGTGGTGTCGGTGGCAGATCTTTATCATACACAAAACGTAGTTGAGACACATCATCAACCGGTTCCCTTACCAGTCCCGATAAATTCATCGATAAATGTTCCATTTGTGAATACTCTTCTTTTTTATAACTTCTTCTTTAAGTTGATAGAATTTGTTATTTTATCATTGAATATAAAGAAATCATTTTTTATTTCATTTGGCTAATCATCTGTTTCACCAACATTGTCACCATAATTGCCATCACCAAGAATATCATCAGCTTCACCTCTTTCATAAGCATCTACATCCATCACTTCACCTAATCCGGATTCTTCATTTTCCATATTATCATCTTTGGTAATATCGTTTTCAGCAAGTTGAACAGCTTCTTCTAATTCAGATTTAGAGACCATTTTACCTTGTTTTTGATACTCTTTCATCAAACGGTCACGAATCATTTCACGACGATCTTCTTTAGCCATTTCAATATCAGCATTTTCTTGTTCTTCAGCGAACTTTTCATCAAGATCCGAAACATGTTTCGCACTTTGTGTTTTTAGTTGATTTAAATTGTAAATTCGTAAGAA
>JACCDP011219365.1_pt1 | contig 11213 bp, 9 predicted proteins | sample 7445841 | NCBI WGS metagenome assembly JACCDP01 (sample SAMN15323441, study PRJNA562643) | freshwater metagenome | isolation source: river surface water | place: USA:Blue River Watershed | collected 2017-08-17
AACAAGCTGAAACAAGCTGGCTATCCTCACCCTTTCCACACTTTGGAAGAAGGCGTAAAGGATTACGTTCAAAATTATTTACTTCAAAATTTAAAAATTTACTAGGATGTCAAAAATAGTTTACGTCACAAGAAGAGAACGCTTTAATGCTGCGCACAAGTTGTGGCACGAGGAATGGAGCGCAGAAAAAAACCTGGAGGTTTTTGGGAAATGTTCCAACCCCAATTGGCATGGACACAACTATGAACTCTATGTCACCATCAAAGGCGGTTTAAAAGAAGAGACTGGATTTTGCATGGATTTGAAAGTACTGAGCACCATTATCAAGACACAAGTAACCGATGTTTTGGATCATCGTAATTTAAACCTGGATATCCCTTGGTTGGCGGGCATGAAAACCTCCACAGAAAACCTGGCTGTTGTCATTTGGGAGAGAATTGAGCAAGAAATCAAAGAGGCAGGTTGCCAATTGCACTGCGTCAAATTGTACGAGACAGAAAACAATTTTGTAGAGTACTATGGCGGAGAATAAGATAGAAGGCGCGGTAAAAACGATTCTGGAAAACATTGGAGAAGATCCAACGAGAGAAGGACTTTTAAAAACCCCAGAACGCGTAGCCAAGGCTTATGAATTTCTGACGCAAGGCTATCAGCAAGATGCAGAAGAGGTTTTGCGCTCCGCAATGTTTGCCGAGTCTTACTCAGAAATGGTACTTGTCAAAGACATCGAAGTGTACTCCTTGTGTGAGCACCACTTGTTGCCTTTCTTCGGAAAAGCGCACATTGCTTACATCCCAAATGGAACGATTGTAGGATTGAGCAAACTTCCACGAGTGGTGGATGTTTTTGCGCGTCGTTTGCAAGTGCAAGAAAGACTGACGATCGAAATTAGAGATTGTATCCAAAATACCTTGAATCCCATTGGGGTGGCTGTGGTCATCGAATGCCAGCACCTTTGCATGCAAATGCGCGGGGTGAATAAACAAAATTCGTTAACTACCACCTCCGCATTCAGTGGAGCGTTCTTGAATGACGATAAATCTCGAAAAGAATTTATACATTTGATAGCAAATAAATTGAAGTAATATGAATACACCTGATTTTCAAAGAGACTACTCTATCAATGAGGTAGAGACTGGAAGCGTAAAGGCGTTTATGAACCGTGTTTTTGGATTGATGTCAATAGCCTTGTTAATCTCTGGCTTCACGGCATTTCAATTTTCAGAAACCATGATGAACATGCTCATGAGCGGAGGAACCATGATGATGTATGTTTTGATGTTTGCTCCTTTCATTTTCATTTTGGTGATGAACTTTGGTTTCAACAAACTAAGTCCAATGGCCTTGGCACTAACCTTTATCGGATTTTCTGTGGTGATGGGCATGAGCTTGAGTACCATTTTCTTGATCTATGACTTGGGAACCATTTTCAAAGTTTTCTTCATCACCGCTGGTTTGTTCGGTACAATGGCCATCCTAGGATTTACCACATCTACCGACCTATCTAAGATGGGAACTTTGTTGATGATGGCTTTGGTGGGAATGATCATTGCCTCTATTGTGAACTGGTTCATGCACAGCAGCCAATTGGATTACATCATCAGCTGCGTAGGTGTTTTGGTTTTCACTGGACTTACGGCTTATGACGTTCAAAGATTAAAGCGCATTGGCATGGGCGTAGAGTACGGAACTGCAACAGCATCCAAGCTTGCCGTAATGGGTGCATTGAGTTTGTACTTGGATTTCATCAACCTATTTATTTATTTGTTGCGCGTATTTGGTAATAGCCGCGACTAATAACACTTAACCTTTAGAAACCCGCTCCGGCGGGTTTTTTTATCATGAATACTTTTTTCTGTCACCTGCCCTACTCCAAAGAAAGAGGACTTGGAATCATTGCCAAGGGGGTACGCGATTGCTTTGTATTTCCTGACAACGTAACAGAAGAGGATTGGAACCAATTGGAAAGTTGGTTGCAGAAATGGAAAGGGCAATGGATCTTGTCCATTTCAGGATTCGAAAGTGGTTTTTGTTTCCTTCAAATTTCGGCAAGTAAAAAGGACATCACCCAAGCCCCACAAGGCGTTTGGGTTGTGCCTGAAGAAATGGAAGTACTTGTAAACAACAACCTTCTCGATACAAATCTCACCGTTAACCAACCCCATTTTGGTGGTGTTGAAACGGCCATGCAATACCAATCGGAGCTCAGTAAAATTCACAATCATTTACTGAAAGGAGACATTTACGAAACCAATTACTGCACATATCTCCAGAGTGAAATGGATTGGACAAATCCATACGATATCTGGAAAAAACTTTACACTGCCAATCCGGCTCCCTTCGCTGGCTATTGGCAGTGGAATCATCACCATTTGCTCTGCTTGTCTCCGGAGCGATTTATTCAAAAAATAGATCATCAAATCATCAGTCAACCCATCAAAGGAACCATCAAGCGTGGAGAAAATCCAGCATTGGACAACGATTTAAAAAACCAATTGCTTCATCATCCCAAGGAGAGAAATGAAAATGTAATGATCGTGGATTTGGTGAGAAATGATTTGAGCAGGGTCGCAACAAAAGGAAGTGTAAAAGTGAAAGAATTATTTGGCATATACACCTTCCCCAAACTGCACCACATGATTTCTACGGTGGAGTGTCAAGTCAAATCGGATGAAAAAACCACCAACATTTTCCGCGCAACGTTCCCGATGGGATCCATGACAGGAGTGCCCAAAAAGAGAGCCGTTGAACTAATGCACAAGTATGAAAAATCCGCACGGGGATGGTACAGCGGAACAATGGGTTACATCCAACCCAGCGGCGACTTTGACTTCAATGTCATCATCCGAAGTATTCAATACAATCACGAATTGAAAATGGGGAAAATAGGAATCGGCAGCGCAATAACGCTTCAATCCAATCCCGAATCTGAGTGGACCGAATGTTGGCTCAAAGCACAATCTCTAATTCAACCGTTGTCATGATCAAAACCATTGAATCTTTTCTTTCCAAGTACAACATCGGCGACGAACCCATCATTGTCGGCGTGAGCGGAGGCAGAGACAGCATGGCATTGCTTCACGCGTTGTTTCAAATCAAGAAACATATCATTGCCGTTCATGTCAATTACAATTTAAGAGGAGAAGATAGCCAATTGGACAGGGATTTGGTCAAGCAATATTGCGCTGAAAAAAACATACCCATTGAGGTTTTGGAAGTAGCAGAAAAACCCATGGGCAATCTTCAAGATTGGGCGCGCGACATTCGAAAATCATTCTTTGAAGAAGTCAAAGTAAGACACCATGCGCGCTGGATCGCATTGGCCCATCACGCTGAAGATCTAAGAGAAAGTCAGTGGCTCAAGTTTCTTCGATTAAGTGTAAATGGACTAATGGGAATGAAACAAATCAACGGAAACATCATACGTCCACTCTTACTTACATCAAGAACAGAGATTGAAAAATTCGTCCAAGATCATCAAATCCCATTCAGAGACGACCAAAGCAACTTTGACTCCAAATACAACAGAAATTGGTTGCGAAATCAATTGATTCCTCAAACCGCAGATCGCTTTCCAACGTCTTTGGATGCCCACATTGATTTCCAGAAAAAAATGGAAAACCAACAAATGTGGATAGATTGGATGGCCGAAAAATGGCTGGAAGAAAACCTCAGCAATTCAGCGGGACAAACCGTAGAATTGAACAGCCATGACATCCCCCAATCGTTGCCTGCCGCTTGGATACTTTACAAATGGCTAAGTCATTACCATTTCCACTCCAATGAGATTGATGCCGTGGCGCAATTGCCTTACATGCAGGTTGGATCCAAAATAGAAAATCTACAATACACCGTTTGGTTTCACCAAGGCAAATGGATGTTGAATCCAAAAAGTACAGCACAAGAAGAAGCATTACACATTGATCAATTGCCTTACTATTTGCTAGACGAAGTAGAATGGATTTTTGAGCAAGTCGCACAAGTAAACCCGGGACTGTATGGCATGTCCAATACCCACCAATTGGATTTGTCCAAACTCACACCTCCCTTGACGCTCAGAAAATACAAAACGGGAGATGACTTTCAGCCATTGGGCATGCAAGGAAAAATGAAAATGTCCGACTTCCTAAACAAGAAAGGAATTCCGGCTATGCAGAAAAAACAATTTTGGATTTTGGATACGGGACACGGAATCGCCGCTGTCTTGGGACTTCAAATTGCAGATTGGTGCAAAGTTTCAGATGATACCCGAGATGTGATGGTCATTCGTCATCACCACCCGACAATAAGCTGATCACCTTTTGAATTTGATCAATATCAAAACCCTTGTTGAATAAATAACGCATCACCTTGCCCTTGCGCTTAACCGGCGCATCCTTTGGCAGGCTCTCCCATTTTCTTTTGGCCAATATTCTTAGATTCTCACGCTCATTTTCTTCCGGTATGTCCTTTAGCGCGATGGCAATGAGTGCAGCAGACACTCCTTTCCGATACAAACCCTGTTTGATTTTTTGCTTTCCCCAATTCTTGAATGCGTGGTGATCATGCGCGTAAGCACGGGCGTAGCGCTCCTCGTTCAATAACTTTTCTCCAATGAGCTCCACCACCATATTTTGCGCCACATCATGCGGAACTTCATAGGCCCGCAATTTCAATTGAACATCCCGATGACAGCGCTCCGCCTTGTCGCAATAGTTCTTGATTTTGAGCCATTCTTTTGAAAATCCAGGGAAAGTGTCTGACATGCCACAAATTAACCAATTTTTCTCGCTAGTTTGCTATTTTTGTCCAACTTAGAATCAAGTGATGAAAGAACAATTGATAGAACAACTTACGGCGGCATTGCAAACTGAAGACATCATGTCTGTTCGCGATACTGTCCGCGGCATCCGTAACCAATGGAAATCCGAAACGGTAAAGGAGCGCCAACTGCAGCTAGAGGCTTTTAAAACTTCAGAGCCAGAGGAGAATGTAGAATTCATTTACCAACCGCATGAGAGTGAGGGTCAATTCCAAGAATTGTGCAAACAATACGAAGACCGCATCGAAGAGGCTGGAAAGGTTTTGGCCGCTGAACGTCAAAAAAATTATGACGCCAAGCTCAGTGTTCTTGCAGACTTTCAAAAGTTGATTCAAGAAGAAGAAAATGTGGGAAAGGCCTTTGTTTGGCACAAAGAATTGAGAGAAAGATGGGACGCCATTGGTGATGTTCCCGGAGACAAATACCACGAGATTCAAGAAAATTGGCAGCGATTAAATCATGCATTCTTTTACAACATCAACATTTACAAAGAGCTTCAAGCACATGATTTAAAAGTCAATCAAAAAGCCAAAGAGCAGTTAATCGAAGAAGCCAAATCACTTGAGTCGATTGAGAGCATCAATGAGTTGGAGATCATGGTGAAACGTCTGCAAAGAGAATTTGTGAATGTGGGACCAACTCCCAAAGAGACATACAAAGAAACGGGAGACAACTTCTTTGCGATTCTTAGAGAAGCGCAATTGAGAATTCAAGCGCATTACGATGCCATCCAAAAAGAAGCAGATACCAACTTGGCTGCCAAGCAAGTGCTGATGGACAAAACCAAAGAAATTCTAACCATGGATTTCACTCAGCCCAACGCATGGAACAAGTGGACAGATGAAATCATCAAGCTTCAAGACGAGTGGAAGAACATCGGCTGGACCCGTAAAAAAGACAACGAAGAAACGTGGTTAGAATTCCGCGGATTGTGTGACGCCTTTTTTGCAAAGCGCAAGACCTACTTCGATGAAAGACGCTCCGTTCAAAAGGAGAACCACAAGAAGAAAGAAGAAATCATTGCCAAAGCAAAAAGCATCTCTGAAAGTACTGAGTGGAAGAAAACAACAGAAGAGCTAAAGAAATTGCAAGAGCAATGGAAAGCCGTTGGCAATGCAGAGCCCAAGGATGAAAATAAACTTTGGCAGCGATTCAGAGCCGCGTGTGATCATTTCTTTCAACGCAAGAAAGAGCACTTTGATGGCATGTCAGGTCAGCAAGAAGAAAACTTGCGTTTAAAAACAACTTTGTTGGAAGAGTTAGAAGCCTATGCACTAACTGGAAACAAAGGCGCCGATTTGGGATTCTTGAAAAACTTCTCTGAAAGATGGAGAGGTGTCGGACACATCCCAAAAGAAAACGTCAATGATTTTAGCACCCGATACAATACCGCATTGGACAGATTGTATGGTGGTATAAATGCCAACAGACAAGAGAAAAATATTTCGCAATACAAATCACGCGTTGAGAACTTAAAAACCCAAGGCGGTGGCAATGTCATGAGACGCGAGAAATCTTTGCTTCAAGACAAGATTGACCGCTTGAATCTGCAGATCAAGCAATACGAAAACAACATGGGCATCTTTACTGGTAAAGGCGCTGATGCCTTGAGAAAAGAAATTGAGAAGAAGATCAAGAGTTGTCAGTTGGAGATCTCTGAGATCAAAGACAAGATGAAATTGTTGACTGAAGAAAATAATTAGTAGATCTGTCGGGGCGAATAAATATTCGCCCCACCGATCCACCTCCCCTATCAATTCTTACAAACCAACTCAATCTTCTTAGAAGGCTTCACAACCAAAGGCACCTTCTCCAATACTGTATCCGCCTCTTCCAATCCCCAAGCGTCGATGTCACTCAATGCTTGTTCTTTCATCCACTCATATCCTGAGGTTACAAAGTTCTCTTTGACAGACAAATCATTGTCAGCTGAAAGATACTTTTCGAGTACCACAAACTTGACATCCAAATTGGAATTGTAATCTTGGTAGGGCTCGGGTTTCTTGGACACATCAAAAGTGTTACGCTTCACCATATCGTCCAAGATACACTTGAAGAAATTGTTCACCTTGGCTGGAACGCGGAAGCCCAAGCGGATATTGACTTTGATGATCAAATCATTCTCAACCTCATCCACTTCGTACTCCTTGGTATACGGCTCATTGGTGCGATCTACGTGAACAAACCAATACACATCCGCACGCTTTGGCGTCTTGGACAAAATGCTGTCTATAATCTTATTCTCAATTTGATGACGATGATTGGCCTTGGTTAAAAACACCAAATGCGTAGCGTACTTCGGAATTCGAGTATCTCCAGACAACTGATTTAAAGTTGCTACATAATCATCCAAATCTGCGAATTGTATAAACGAGTTGCTCAGTTTTCTGTAGGTGTGCGTAATCCACATAACGTGCAAAATCACCACGTAAACGATCAACATCATCCAAGCCTCTTTCAGTTTTAGAATATTGGCGACAAAGAATGAAATTTCAACTGCAAAGAATACGCCTATTGTAATCGCGACCAACCACATCGGCCAACGTCGTTTGAAAATTAAATAATAACCCAACAACAGCGTGGTCATCAACATGGCAATCGTGATGAAGAATCCATACGCGGCTTCCATGTGCTTGGACTCTCTGAAGTACAACATCACACCCATACAACCTGCCCACAACAACCAATTCACGGATGGGATATACAATTGACCTTTCAATTCTGTCGGGAACTTGACACCAACACGTGGCCAAAAGTTCAAGTTCATCGCTTCACTGACCAAAGTGAAAGATCCAGAAATCAAAGCCTGGCTGGCAATGATTGCCGCCATGGTTGCGATAACAATTCCGGGTAACAAAAACCAATCCGGCATGATGGCATAAAAAGGATTGGTATCCTCAATGCTTGTCTGACGCATAATCCATGACGCCTGGCCCATGTAATTCAATACCAATGCTACCTTCACAAAAATCCAGCTCACACGAATGTTTTCGCGACCACAATGCCCCAAGTCACTATACAAAGCCTCAGCTCCAGTTGTGCACAAGAATACTGCCCCCAACAACCAGAAACCCTGGGGATATTCCGTTAATAAGGCAATGGCAAATTTGGGGTTAATGGCATTTAGTACCTCTGGATGTTGCACAACTTGAGACAATCCCAAAACCGCCAACATGGTAAACCAAACCAACATGATAGGACCAAAAGCAACACCAACCAATTTGGTTCCGTAACGTTGAATAACGAATATGAAGGTCAAAATAAGCAATACAATCGGCATAACGGGAATGCTTTCATTGTATCCCGAAATACCTTCTACAGCAGATGCAACCGAGATAGGAGGCGTGATGATACCATCACACAAAAGAGTTGCAGCACCAATCATCGCTGGCCAAAACAACCACTTCCCTTTTCGCTTCACCAAAGAGTAAAGCGAGAAAATTCCACCTTCACCATTGTTGTCCGCACGCAGTGTTAAAAAGATGTACTTGAAGGTCGTCTGAATCGTCAACGTCCAAAAAATACATGAGACTCCGCCATAAACCAAGATTTCAGTGACTGGGCGATCTTGAATAATTGAACGCAATACGTACAAGGGTGAGGTACCAATATCTCCGAAAATGATACCTAGGGTGACTAATACGCCTGCAGCGCTTAGCTTTTGATGATTTGAGGCCATGGTTAAAATTCGAAGCAAATGTATAAGAGTGCGACCCAAATTGTTCTCTCACATCAAAAAAAATATGCAACCATTCTTTTCGACAATGGGTTATTCAAAGAAACCATGAATGACCAAGATTTATGCAGACAATTGGTTAAATTTGAATAAGCCAAAAACGATGAAGTCATTTCTATACGCCGTATTGCTTTTTTTGCTTTGTCTCGCACAGCAACAAAGTCAATCCCAAATTTTAGGGAATCCCATTTACTATTGGGATTTTGCTGATAGCATTCCAGCAGGTTGGACCAATGGTGGACAAACATCTTTGGCTCGTTTCGAATACCGAGGTCCAAATACCACCCCAAGTAATGCCGTATGCTCAAGGGGTTCATGTGGCAGCGGAACTCTTCCACCCAATTCCATTACCCAAAGCAATGGATTTATGATATTCGACTCCAATTATTGGGATGACAACGACAATCAATGCGGTGGATTGGGCACTGGACAAGACCCCGCTCCCCACAGCGCTTGGATGATTACCAACACGCTTGACTTTACGGGACAAACCAACGTCTACCTGACCTTCCAACAACAACTACGTTCATATTCAGCATCCATCAAAATATTTGTTTCCAACAACAATGGAAGCACATGGAATGAAATCACGTCATTGACACAATCTGGCATTATCAACTCGCCAAACGTTCAATGGCGAACCGCCAACGTATCCACTTGGGTTGCCAACCAAAGCAATGTCAAACTGAAATTCCAATTTCAAGGAACATACTACCACTGGTGCTTGGACGATATCGCATTGTATGTGCCGAGTTACAACAATCTTGAATTGAGTCAAGCTCAATTTACCAATTACAATGAATTGGCTGACCCTTTTGTCAACCCCATGTATGACGTTTATCCGAGCTTCATGCCTCCATTGGTTTACCCCAATGCGCACATAACCAACTTAGGAACATACGATCAAACCAATGTTGTCTTAAATAATAAAACCATCAATCTTACTTCTGGAACTACAATTGCGGATAACAGCACAAATCCAATAACTCTGGCCAGCGGCGCATCCATAGACTTAAATACCAATAGCGTCAATATCGGACCAGCCACTGCGGACTATCAAGTAACATTTGGGGTTTCTCAAACAGAAACCGATGAAAATATTTCAAACAATGTAGATACATTGGATTTTTCCGTTCATCCGTATCGACTGCAATACGACGAAGGGGAAACCGATAATGTGTACAATGTAAGATCACTGCAATCGAGTTCGATCGCCCAAACCGGAACTTTGTACTATCTGCCTACAAACAACAACAAGAAAATTTATTCGATTGAAGTATGCATTGGAGCGGGTACGCTTCCCGGTGCGCAAATCAAGGGCTACTTGTATGTTCCCACGATGGATTCTATCCTCGCCGAAACCGAAACTTACACCGTGAATCTAGCAGACATCAACGACATTGGAGATGAAAAAATGATCACCTTGCCATTGACATCTCCTTTTACCTTGTCCAATGCCAACCTTACTTTTCCAGATATTGTCATAGACAGCACGACCAACGAGACAGAGCCCAATCCTTTTCAAAATGTAGTAGCCGCCATGGTCAGGGTTTTGGACAATGAAGCGCCTTTCTTCATCGCTAGAAGCGGACGTGCAGCTGCAGGCACAACCTATTTGCACTATCCATCGACAGAAGATTTGTACTATCTGCTCAGGATTCCCATGGTGCGTCTCAAAATTTTCAATACCGGAGCAAACCCAGGATGTACAGATCCGATAGCCATGAATTACAGTGCGTCCTACACCACCGATGATGGTTCCTGTGACTATCCCGGTTGTACGCAAGAACAATACGACAACTACGACCCCAGCTATAACTGGGATGATGGATCTTGTGGTTACGAGGGTTGTATGGATCCTTTGGCTGACAATTACAACCCCATAGCGACCATCATGGTGCCATGCGAATTTCTGGGTTGTATGGATCCTGCCGCTGGCAACTATGACGCCACAGCCAACGTTGATGATGGCACCTGCATATACGCCGGTTGTACCGATAGTTTGGCCAACAATTACAACCCCACCGCCAATCAGGATGATGGGTCATGTATCTTTTTAGGTTGCACAAATAGCGCAGCAATCAACTACAATCCCATTGCAAATACGGACGATGGATCGTGCATCATTGAAGGCTGTACCAATCCCAACGCTGACAACTACAACAACGCGGCCAATCAGGACAATGGCAGCTGTATCATCTCTGGATGTACCGATAGCAATGCTGATAATTTTGACGCAACTGCCAACCAAGATGATGGTTCATGCTTCTTCTTGGGATGTATGGACAATGTAGCTTTCAACTATGATGCTTCGGCAACTGTAGATGATGGATCTTGCTTGTATACAGGCTGCACAGATTCCAACGCGGATAACTTTGACTCCAACGCGGATATCGACGATGGTTCTTGCATTTACATTGGATGTACGGATACTCTGGCAGACAACTTTGACCCCACCGCCAATCAAGACGATGGATCATGTTACTACTTGGGTTGTATGGATCCTTTGGCTGACAATTATGATCCACAAGCCACCATCGAAGACAATTCTTGTTTGTACTATGGTTGTACAGATAACACAGCATTAAATTTTGATCCCGATGCCAACTTCAATGATGGGTCTTGCGTGTTTCTTCAGGCCTCACTCTGGGCTGCACAAACCACAGGTTGCGCGCC
>JACCDP010248003.1_pt1 | contig 11212 bp, 10 predicted proteins | sample 7445841 | NCBI WGS metagenome assembly JACCDP01 (sample SAMN15323441, study PRJNA562643) | freshwater metagenome | isolation source: river surface water | place: USA:Blue River Watershed | collected 2017-08-17
AAAACCGGCTTCGCCGAAGGAACTGTAACCCTTAAGACTTTTACCGTTGCTACTCAAAATATTTTTGAAAGAGAAACCAGAGTCTTTCTTAAGAAGAGTAATACACATGAAAATGCACGGTAGTCTGTTTTACCCAAAAACTACATTTGGGTTTTGTAACTTGAATTGATTAAGGATCACCTAATTTACAACTTAGGCTGATTGCGGGATTACAGTATGCATTTAATCGGAGGCTATATTAGTTAACAGAAATTGTAATAATGTCTCACCTTGAAATCTTGAAAACCTTGTTCCTAAGCCAAAGCTAGGTTGTCTGCGTCTATTTTACAGCAGCAGTCACAAGATACTCCCGTTTTTTGGACATCGAAGTGTTAAGTGTCGGCTTGGTAACGAAAACTTACGGACTAGCAACAAGAGGCTCCCTTGGGTTACATGTGTATGGGGAAGATGCCAGTGCATCCAAGCTGAAATGGAAATAACCCTTAAGGAATATCAAGGCGTGGCTAAAGCGAACTTTTGCCTTCCTAACCTTGTATAAATAGGTGCTTCTGGCGGTGATAAGTCGCCTTTCTAAACTAAAATGTTCTGATCCTTGGGCCATCTTCAATACTGTCAGTTTCTGTTAGTAGTTAAGCAACGGCCCTGGTGAAGTGGAAGAGGACATCTCGACCGTTTGTCGAGCCGTTTGCTTTGTTAATTTATTGACACCACCTTCATTAATGTTTTGGCCCGTGTAGGATTATGGTTTTCTCACGTAGGTTAGCAAATACGCGTATAACAGCAACCAGCCAACTATTTGTATGTGTAACGGAGCAGGTAAAAAGAACGAACTTACATTTCTGGGGTAGTAACGGCCTTATAACAAAAGAACTCGGTTTTAATTTAGATAGTTTGTTCTTCCCTTTTTGGACGCGCGCATTAAAGTAACACGTCAAAAGAGTACTAGATTTTATTCTGTTTTATGCTTCAGAAGAAGTCCTCTTGATAATAAATGGAAAATATGTTTATACGATTTATACCGGAACTTTTTTTTTCTTTTTCTTTTTGTTACTTAATTTCGAACTTTTGATATTTCCAATTTCTTAGCTTTGATTATTCTACAATACAGATATGCAGCCTTTGTGTAAAATGGAATGTGATTTTACGATTCTAGGTTGCGAAAATAGTCCCTGCTTTCGCTCTTCTCATTTAAAAGCGTGATTATCTCATACGTAACATGTCAAGACCGATGTCTGATTCCCGCGCACCAGCACAAAAGGGGGACCATTTAAAAAAATGGACCATCAACAATTTGTCTATTATAGATTAAGGTCCATCTTAAATCCCCCGTAAAGCTACAGTAAAATGCCTAGTAACGCGCTTTGAATTCCAAAATGAATCCTTTCTGTTAGCATTTTCCAGCAGATATAATAAGCAGATTCGTAGAAAAAAAAAATACAAATCGGTTCTCAGCCAATACAGTGTTTTTTAGTCTAGCTCAAGAGAGGCTAGGTAAGAAAACAAAAATCTCCTTTATTCGACCCATTCCTTATATTGTGGTCTCTTTTTCATTTTTCGAAGGCAATAGTTACGTTTTGTTAGTGAAGGGCGAACGGTATAGTTGCAATCGTCGCAATTATTAACTTTTGATTTTTAGGAGCAATCGAACATCCGTTAATCTTTCCTTTCGAGTGCGTTAAAATTTGCGTGTTAGAAGGCAATGACTCAAAAGTAAAAACAATTTCAAAATGAAACTCTAATTGACTGTTTATTTATAAGGTGTGCCTGTTAAAATGCCGTAACTGGCCTTAAAATATCCATAACGTCGTTCCGTCTCTGTTCCGTTTGTTTACTGATTCCCGTGAAAGCTATTGTGCACTGATGATTTGGTTACTACTCTGTCCAAACTGACATGTGCTAATGTTGATGAATTGATAAATGATAGGCTAACATCAACCACGCCCCGTCTCTGCGGAAAATAAGGTAAAATCCCTGAATAAACCTTTAATACTTCAAACTGGTACTCTCCTCTTGTTATCCATTTTGTGTTTGTACGGAAATACTGAGCGTAGCTTTTTGAACAGTTGACGAGTTCGTACCAACAAGTTAAGTGATCAAAGGGTTAATTCATACTAATTTATCTCAAAATGCTCATAAACGATTAAGAGGAATGAAGGCATTCGAAAGTCTATAGGATGTCGGTCCGACTGAAAAGGCATTTGTTATGTAAGGCGTTTGTTATTTCGGTTTATTCCGCGATTGAATGACAAAGTTGATTTCGTGCAGAAAATCTGTTCACACTGGGAATGACGTCTAACAAATCAGCTATTGACGTCCGACTAGTGACGTTTCACGTGTTACGTTTGCCTTCTTTTGACGGAATAAGTCCTGATAGTACATTTACACGCTTTGAAGCATCTTGAGTTCGACTTCAGAATTACAATTTTTAGGGAAAAAAATTTAATTACCCGAATCTTAGTTGTTAGCCATATCGCGTCTCGTACTAGCCACAGGAAGTCATAGTAATTAGCAGCGAAGTGTGATAGTTTTTTCTATGTTTCCAATCCCTCTCATAGTGTGAATACAATAGGCCTAGCAAAAAAAAAACATACTCAAACTCTTCTCTTGATTTAATTCGAAATTTTTTAATACCAACTGAGTTCAAAATGTGTCAAAATCGATGCGGATGAGGAATGCACCGTCTACCATTCCATCGGTATATTCCATCAGATCATCAACAAGTAGCAATTTGGCATCTTGTTATCCTTGAACAGTTTCTACATGTTCATTTCACAACGGCATGGGGACTCCCGCTACCTTCCATACTCGACACCCGCTACCCCAAAGGCATTGATCAGAAATGTATATAGCGGTTGATAGAAAATTAACTTGTATTGTTTTTTCTTTATTTTAAAAATTGCATGCATAACAACTAGTGTTTCACATCAATCAAAATTTCTAGATTTGGCTCTCCTAAGGTCCGTCTTATTTCCAAAAATGTCCTTAACCTACACGTAAAATGTCAACACAGAAGTTTGATTTCCACGCACGAGCATGAATGGCGGCATATTCGCCGTGAGGGCTTCCAACCAAGCCATATATAGCAGAACACCGTGCGTTGATTTTCGCGGCATCGGTAAGGTCCTAATAAAAAAAGAAAAAAATAACTAAATTTTCCCGTTGCTGTGGAAACTGTTTTAAATTCTCACATGACCACTAAGTTGGAATCAGAGGAGTGATCAAGAAGTAAATCTCTTAGTCTCAAATGTCGATCTGTTTTATACTGGAAAGCTTCCAGTTCTCCTTGCGTTATGTAAAGTCCTGCAATTGCTGTTAATAACTCATTCGAACGTAAATAGCGATAGAAAATTTTTTAGATACCTCTATTATTTGGCTGCAGGAATGGGCGAATAAGATTACCGAACCAACTCTTGGTCTTGCTTGTGGGAGCTTCCTTAAGGTCGCTGATTATCACCAGATCAGAGTAGTCGATGCGAAACTTAGATAGTAATACTGCCATTCTATATAAAATAAAATATAAAATAAGTTGTTATTATTATTTACTTGAATCTTAGAGTAAGACATGTGCTACCCCTTTTGCTCTTTCTCTAGTTCTTGAACACCAGAAGCTGTGCAGAATATTCGCAATTTGGTCTCGGACCAGTTTGATCTAGAGTTGATAATTACTGGTAACAGCAGTGTCAAACCTAGAGCATTGTTGGACGAAAAAATATGTAATGGAGATCCAATAAGGATTTTTGTTCTCCGTATTTACCTCCATCGTCGCTAAGCCACCAGACATCAATTGTGTCCTTTTTCTGTTTCTTCTGAAACAAAATTATCTTGTTCAATACGCTTTTGGGAAGCTCATTTCCAGAAACATCTCTGCAATTGTAAATCTTGTAAAGCTCATCCCTGCAACAAAAAATTTAATATTCAAGAAAATAGACCTGTAAGTAATGGCCAGTTTTTTGTTCTTCTTGCTTTTCTTTTGTGTTGTAGTGCCTAGTACAACAGAACGTCTAGCTTTTGCAAACTGGTGTTCGGATTCTTCCTCTTCTTGCTCTTCAAAGCTCACTGCGATACAAAAATAGAGAAAAATGTATTGGAAGAAGACACATTCGATCCAATATAGTGCGTGCGTGCTTATAGTGCTTACCCGTTGACGAGATAGAGAGCGGAGTGCTCGGAACTGGAGATTGACTGGAATTATCACTGTTAATCGAATAATCGCATGATGTTAAACGACTAGTAGATCGTTTCCCGGAAGTTTTATTGACTATAAGATCGTCAATATCGCCCAATATTCCCGAATAGTCTAGTCCTTCTTGGAGCCGAAGAATAGCTACAGCTACATTCATTTCGAATCCAGTTCTACAAATGAGCAAGAAAATTGTTAGCAGTTTCCTGGCACCATTTCGGATATAACTAACTGTATTGTAAGAACGTATTCGTCCAAAGAACTTAGATCGCAAGTCGACCAGTCGTTTTTGAATCCCACCATCAGAATATTAGGTTTCACTTTGCCAACTCCGGAAAGGCTGAGCATTGCGGCGACGCCCGCCGATAGACTTGTGTTATCCGCAATCGAGCAAAAACCTTTGGTATTAGTGAAGCGCAAATACCGATAGGCTTTTTGCTGCAACTTAGAGCGCATTTCAGTTGTCAGGCGTTCCTTTGAGGATTTTAGAACATGAGTCATGAAATATCGCATTGAATACCCTATGAAATTATTAAGTACCTGAACGATATTACCGCAGATCATCAACGAGTTCCTTTTACAAATGAGGTATGCAAAGTCAACTAAAGCGGGGCGAGTACTCGGAAGTCCGGTTAAAACCAAAATTTGCGGTCGGTAGTTCTTGACGTGATCCTCAATGTGAACAAGCTGTTGAATACTTGCAAGAGCTGCACTGTAGGTTTGCGCCTGTGTTGACGAACCCCAGTTTACCTCTAAGAAATCAGGGCTGTTACTAATTTTATCTTAAAATTTCCGTGTCCTAAATAATTGTACGTGGTTTTCGGTAAAGCACCACCAGATAGAAGAAGAGAACGAAGGCTATTGTTATCATCGCCACCGGCAGACTGACGAGGATCATAGCGACGATGGACATTATTCCCGTAAGAAGACTCAGCCAAGTGTTGTAGTACTGAATAATTTAAAGAATGAAAATACGGCTCTGATAAATGTACGTTAAAAGTAAAAAAAAAGTTTAGTGCCTTGAAGGTTGGTCGCCATCCAATTGGCTTCACCAAACTGATGTGAAAAGTAGAAAAATTTATGATGGCAAACGTAGCAAGGAAGAAGTCTGAAATGAGTAGGGCTATTGTGTCTAATTTTGCTGAAAGATAAAGACACAATTAATACCTTAAAGCTTTAGTTATTCATCAAATGATTTTACCGATGAGAATAAACGCTACGACCAGCACGAATGTACAGAGAAAGGCTCTGTATGGTGTCTTCGATGCACCATATCCTTTCCCTAAAAATCCAATCATCCAGTAAGGGTAAAGTTTATCGGCCGCGATAACTTCGAGTAGCGCCGGACAGGAGACAAAATCAGACAGGGCTGTGCTAAGAGTAGCGGATATACATCCAATGTAGTTCAGTGGAGCAAAGGAAGACACCAAAGACATAGCCTATAGTTACAAGATCGATTATTTTATACTTCTCCCAATCCACTATTTGTAGCTTATTTTTTATTTTTGTTTAAGCTATACCTGGTAATCGTAATAAAGTCCAAATTGGCAAGTAGAATTAACACAGTCAAAGTTTGTTCCATTTGCTAAATCCAAAACACTTCCAGTAGCTATATAATTAACATTGATTAAAATTTGGGCATTTTAATCGGTATGTAATGAAATTTGCACCTTGTCTCGCCACTGTAACTCCACAAATAATCGCTACGGCAGCGTACGCAATGCTGCAATATATAATTGCCAAAATCGTTCCTTTTGGAATAGCCTTGTTTGGATCCTGGAAAATAGGATTGTTTATTTTAAATAGCTTAATCATTTTAGAATATAGATAAATATTGTGAGATTGGGTACCTTCAGTTCGCCGGAAACGTTAGCCCCAGCTAGAATACCGATGCAGGCAGGGAAGTAAACGGAGAAGACGGAAATAAAATTTTGCATTTGCCCGTCGGTGATGGCGTATGCCGAGCCCCAATTATCTTTTAGTAACTGCGCTATATTAAAGAAAACATTTTCGCAATCTATTTTTTCTTTTAAATTAATGAATGGCATACCGCTATATCCAATGAACCCTCTTGCCTTTTCTATATCTGACGATGGTCCCATTATACTCCCAGAGAGAAAATTAGCAAAGGCGATGAACATGACGACGATCATGACGTCTTTCACCTTAGTCAATCGATTTTTCGTCAATGTTAATAACTGCAATGTGCGATGATGGAGTTAATATTTTACCTTAGTTTCGTATTCTGAACCGAGGCCGCATATCGCCAACACGAATACCTAAATATATAATAGCTGTAGATCTTAAGGGCATCCTCCGCTTGTATCAATTGATATGACGACTAGATTAATGGCATAGATTATTATTAATACCATGGTGATTGTGCCTATAATGCGAATGTCGTTGTCTCCTCCATCAAGGAGTACAATCCCGCCGTATTCTTTCATCATGTCAATCACGGTTTGGGCGAAACCAACGACATTAAGTGCACAGTCCATAACATTTGCGGCCGTGAAAATCAGGCCGATTGAACCTCCGAACTCGGGACCTAACACTCGGGACCTAAATTTCAATGCTGATGAAACAATATTCTCTTGGCAATGTTCCTGTTGCGCAACTCACATAACGAAGTACGTGCCTCCTGAAAGGGTTTTAAAAAGAATTTTAGCACTTGGAAAAATAACATTCTATTTTCCACCTTACCTCCGCCAATTTCCCCGTTAGTTGAGATGGCGGACATGGATAAGGCCGTTACCAATGTGATGAGCGTTGAAATGCCGATGATTACCAAAGTTTCGCCTTCATAGTAGAATTGTTATGTATAAGGACGGTAAAAATAATGCTAGGAAGTTACCTATGCCCGCTTGCGCTACTACCCACGAAAGCCGCAAAAAGAGCATAACACCCCAAATGCTCATCATATTGCGGATGAGCACTCCTTCTATCCAGCCAAACTTCGTTTTTTTGATTTCCGGTTCGGGAATGTTTGTATTTACGCCTTCGTTTGCAGGTGGCTGCGTAAAATAGTTCAACACTTCGGATTACATCACGTTTTGTTTTATCATCAGCATATACCTCTTCAATAACTGTTAGTTCGGCATGCTGGTTTTCTGTTTGTAGATTGTCCTGTGGATTGCAGAGTTCGTGCAAGCTGGGCCTGTTTTGCGTTTGCATCTGGTAACGCATTCGATAATTGTCTATATGTGGTATGACATCACGACTCATGTTTCGAACAAGTTTACGCAGAACTGAAGCCCCTTTTTTCATCGTATTTGAAGCTCCTTCTCCTGGGCTAATTCCGTCATTTTCTCCTGGCTGTACATCAAGATAAAGTTTTTTATAAAGCGATTATACTCCTTTCCAAAAGTCTTGCATTATTTTGATTTTGCTTCATACTTTTTCCAATGTCTGAATATTTTTTTTTATTTCGGTTGTATAGTTTGACACCAACCTTCTCTCCGCGGAAAAATTGCGCGTCGACTGTTCTGGCAATTCCTTTTTGAAAAAACAACAACAAACGAATTGATTAATGACAACTTTTTCTTAAGTGCGGTAGCCTAAAAATATTTTAGAATTTCTGCTCCGTAAATCGGGAAAATGAAAAGACATGATTTCGTTATACCTGTTCGCTTTCCACCACACTTTGTAATTCGTGCAACGTAGGTAGAAAAGCTGATTGACTGCGGTTGCCTGTTCGGAAAACCTCTCTGAAAGACGTGACATCGCGACCTGTCCTTTTAACTTTGGAGTTGGTAACAGGACGAGATCCATCGACCGCTATAGTCCTCTGTTCCAATATAAGTGGATCAATTCCTGTTACCTTATTTTCATTTTGTAAATGCATTTAAAAAATTAGTTATCGAATTGTAGGCTACAATCGTAACTCACGCTTTCAAATGCAGGATTATCCATGTTTGGCTGACTGGTGTTTGACTAATTCTGAATGTAGCGACGTACGTGTACTCAGATACCTTTTCTGTACAAAAAGAATTTATTTATCAGCCATAACTAATTAATTCATCCATTCTAATGAAACGTAACTGTAATTGGTGGCTCAGTTGTCATATAGTCTAGTAACAGCTATATTACAAGCAAGTCACGAACCGTTACAAGAAAACTGGCTGGAGCCAATTACCCGATTTCTCTCTTTTTGTTTTTCTTGTAGGCTATACATACAGTTTAGTACCAATAGAAAGTTTTTTTTTCATAATTCATATATGGACAACATTGAAAGACTTACAAGTAAAAAAAAGTTTACGTTACAGCTTACTTAAAGTAGCCCTATGTTTTTTTTACCCCATCCTTTTTCCCATAAGGATTCCGGGGTTACTTATTTGAACACCTATTTTGACAAGCTCATAAAAACTTTCATTCGTTCTATTCATTTTTCCATGTCAGTGCACCAAGGACTCTTTCGGTTATTGCACCCGACATTTTTCGATAGCAATAGACTCCACCGGAAAGTGATACGACTGACTAACATTTACGACAGGTTTAAATAAGACTTTTTACACCTTTATTTTAAGTGATTCCCAGGGCCATTTTACGTAAACACTTTAGCCCCTTCATGTATTACACACCTGATTTTGTTCATTTGATCGGCGTAACAAAAGGAGAATTAGTAACTCAATACTTACAAATGGATGGTATGTCCCAGGTGAAAACCTGATGAATCACCTGTATGAGCGATCTAATCCTGGTAGTTCTCTGCTGTCGATAATTAATTAACTTCCCACTTGTTACGCAAATCAAACATAATTTTTTTGGCATTCGATAGGGGTTTTTTATAGGGGCCAGAAAAAATAAAGGGGCCGGACTATGACTTTTGAAGTCTGCTTCTAGAATGGCGCATTCTTGCCATGACCACTGCCGCTTATATAGAACTAATCGCCGTAAAATATCTCTTGGCATGCTTTGAATCCCAAAATGAACATTGAATTCTCTATCAGAAGTCTAATTAACACAGAAAAAATTGTAAGTATTTTTACCGGATTGCGCGTTTCGAATTTTCGTCAGTCAAAAATCATAGTTTTAATTCAAGCAGCTTCCGAATAATTGATGTGGGCAGAAATATAATATGGATAATCATGATTTGACCTCTTGCGCTTGCTACTTCTTTGCTCAAATAAATGCCTGTCGGACTCGGGTCGGTTGCTACCTGCGCTGGTCTCAACAATTGATTGGTATGCATAATTAACATTGTTTCCAGATACTAATCATCAATGCCAGTAAGGTTATTAGCTTGGCCAACACGAATAGTCACCCGTGCATGAAAGCTTTTGTTATTCTGTGCTTCTTGCTTTTTATTCTGTATGGACGACCGTACTCTGCGCAAGACCTGTCCCGCGCTTCGTAAAACAATATGAGAGGACTGAAAATGTGTCTTAAAATTGTTGTGATGACGCAGAAGATCGGTATTCTGTGTAAACCACGGCTGACGCACACATAATTACCGTGACGTAAGGTCATGACAGAGGTACCCACAAATAAAAATTTTTCTCTCGTCTAAGTAAGCTAAGACGAACAACCATTGACGTCCGATTATTTTTTTTTATGTCGTCAGTTGTTTAAACACATATTTTTAAATCACTTATTCTAAACATGATTCCTAAGTGGCAAATGCTGGGAGAAACAATCATTACTAAAATAGTCGTGATTATTTTCCGTAATATGTCGCAGGCCACCGCAACTATCTAAATTTAGACGGCCTGCAGCCCCAGACTAAATTTGTATTCCACAAATGATTCGAACAGGGAGTCTAAGACCTTGTTTAGTAAAAGGGCATAGGGTATAACGACAATATTACGCCGATTAGATTGCCAATCTTTTATAGAAATGTACGGCATTTCGACTCTTACCTCTTATCATTTCGGCCGCACATTTTTTTTCTAAATTATGTTAATATGGATGACATACCGCAATAGAATAAAAGTAAAAAAATAAAACGCTCGTTGTTGACTAATTAGTTTTCAATTTCGCTTCGGCGGAGACACAAAAACCCATAGACTAACATTAATTCTAGTGCTTTTAATTTGAAAATACTACCATTTGAACCCTGTCCGAAAAAAAGTCTTGAAAAAGTTTATTTTCTTAATACAGAACAGCAAGCGAACGCCACCTTTCATTATTTTTTTGTTACTTATATTTTAGTCGTTCAATTCGTGTAAAAGCAGGCTTGGACTATGATACAAGAGGAATTTTCTGATTATACCATGGTATAGCTCGAGCATCTCAGGTTTTTTCCTGAGCTTTAAAACCAGTCCCTCCAGCCTGCTCTTGGCCATGTTGTGGAGGGTGACTAGCTCTTTTGTGTCTGTGATCCAGGGTAATTTTACCCGGTATCGCCCTGACTGTTCGTCGCGCTCGATGGATTCGAGGTACTGCGTGACGAATTCGGGTCGGGCTGGCTCGTCATTTTTGATGCCGAGGTGTTCAAGTTCCCAGTATTTCTGGAATGCTTGCAGCAGTTCTTGGTTCTCTGCTGGGTCGGGGTCGGATGCGATTTGCAGTAGGGTTCCTCTGGGGCGTTTTACCGTCCCTGTTAGGAGTGATGCCCTGCCGCTTACGATCCACCCGAATATGCCCTTCATGGCGATCAATCCACCGTCACCGGTGGTGATTCCTTGGGTTACCAGTTGCGTGTACTGGTCGCACCCGATTAGGATGTCGATTTCTCTATCGGGACTGGATTTTGCGTGCCGGTCGTCCGATACTCTCTCGCCGTCTCACCGCAGTCTGTCGTGCAGCGTCGAGTTACGGTAGTATCCCATATTGCTGATGCGGGGGATCTCCCAGAGCTGAAATGTCTTGGGCGGGAGGTTACGGAACGATCCGCGTATTTCTGCTTCGAAGATTCGCAGATTTGTTTCCTTTCTGCTCCTTTCTTGAGCGAAAGTATTTACTTCGAGGGGCTCTGAGCCGATTACTCTAAGCCCGAGTTCCTCGGCTAGCCCGACCCGAATGAATGTGTCCGTGCTACCGGAATCTATGAGGGCTAGTGCCCTGTGCTGCCCTTTGCTGACTTGACTAGTA
>JACCDP011080159.1_pt1 | contig 11211 bp, 13 predicted proteins | sample 7445841 | NCBI WGS metagenome assembly JACCDP01 (sample SAMN15323441, study PRJNA562643) | freshwater metagenome | isolation source: river surface water | place: USA:Blue River Watershed | collected 2017-08-17
CCTCGCTCGACAGCTGTCGCTTCGCCTCGGTGACGAACGCGTTGCCCGGCCCCACGACCTTGTCGACGCGCGCCAGCGTCTCGGTGCCCAGCGCAAAACCGGCCACCGCCTGCACGCCCCCCAGCCGCCACAGCTCGTGCGCGCCGGCAATTTTCGCTGCCGCGGCGATGGCGGGGGACACGTCATCCGCGCCCTTGGCCGGGCTCGTCACGACCACGCGCGGCACGCCGGCGACACGCGCTGGAATGGCTGTCATCAGCACGGTGCTCGGGTAGGACGCGCGCCCACCGGGCGCGTAGCAGAGCACCGCCGACAGCGGCACCACGCGCTGCTCCAACACCGCCCCATCGGACTCGAGTCGCGTCGACTGCGGCAGGTGCGCGCGATGGAACGTCTCGATGCGCGCCGCAGCCACTTTCAGCGCCTCGACGACGTCGCGTGGGCACGCCGCTGCGAGCGCCGTCCATTCGGCCTCGGAAACACGAAAGGCCGTGGCGCTCTCGTGAGGCACTCCGTCGAAGCGACGCGCGGCAGCCACCACCGCCGCGTCACCCTTCAGACGCACCTCGTCCACCAGCGCCGAGACGAGCCCCGTCACGCGCGCGTCTGAGCCAAGCCGCGCCCGCCACGACAGCGCGAGGGCCCAATCTTCAGCGGTTCGGGCGTTCAATCGTCGCAGCACACGGCCTCCCAGCTCAGAGCGAGGAAGCGCTCATTTTGCGACGGATCCGGACGCGTTGAAAGTTTCAGTCGGCGCGTTCGAGGTCCGCGATGAGCCGCTGAATCGGCCCCATCTTCAGCCGCCACGAAGCGCGGTTCACGATGAGCCGCGCGCTCACCTCGAGCAGCGCCTCCCGCTCGGAGAGACCGTTTTCACGCAGGGTTCGGCCTGTCTCCACCAAGTCGACGATGGCATCCGCGAGGCCCACCACCGGCGCCAGCTCCACCGAGCCCTGCAGCTTCAGCACCTCGATGCCGAGGCCCTTCTGCGCGAGAAGGCGCGAGGCCACGTTCGGATACTTCGTCGCGATGCGGAGCGCACGCCCGGGAAGGGGCAGCAGCTCGCTGTCGGGCGACCCCGGCGCGCACAAACTCAGGCGGCACTTGCCAAGCCCCAGGTCCAGCGGCTCGAGGACGTCGCAGCCCGACTCCCGCAGCTGATCGGTGCCCACGATGCCGACGTCCGCTGCGCCTCGCTCGACGTAGGTCGGCACATCGGGATCCTTGAGCATCAGGAGGCGCGTATCGTTCGACGCCGGCACGACGAGCAGACGCGTCGTCTTCAGCTCCTCCGACGGCACGATCCCGGCTTTCGCCAGCAGCTTGACCGCGTCGCCCAGAAGCCGGCCCTTCGCCAGCGCAATGGTCAGCGCCATGCCTGCTCCCCGAGCTGCGCGAGCGGCGCAACCTGATCGACGTCCAGCGAGAAGCCCACCGCCGGACGCCCGTCGCCGAATCGCGCCAGCAGCGTGTCGTAGCGTCCGCCACCGCCGACCGCGCCCGGCGCGCCCGCGACGTAGAGGTTGAAGACCAGGCCGGTGTAGTAGCCGAGGCCGCGCACCTCACCCAGATCGACCTCGAGCCGCTCGCCCAAGCTCTCCCGCGCTCGCTTTACGACCAGTGCGAGACGATCCACGGCCCCAGCAGCGGCATCGCTCGGGGCCAGCAGCCGCGCCGTCTCCAGCACCTCGGCCTGCGACTCCGGCGAGGCAAGGAACGTCAGCGCCTTCCGCGCGCGCTCGTCGGCAACCCCCTCCGCGAGCCGCGTGGTCGTGCCGCGGTCCTTGCGGTCGATCGCATCACGCAGCTGGCTCGCCACGGAGGGGGCGACCTGCGCCGCCTCCAGCACCGCCGCGAAGTAGCCGGTCGACCCAACGGAGATCCGCACCGCGTCGGACGCGAAACCCATTGCGGACAAAGCCGCGTCGGCCAACGTCAGCACCTGCACCTCGGCCTCGACGCCGCCGTCGCCGATCAGCTCCAGGCCGCATTGCAGGCGCTCGCGCGGACTCATGCGGCCCGGCAGCACGTCACGCACCACCGGTCCGCGGTACCAGAGCCGCAGCGGTGAACGGCCCGCGAAACGTGTCGCGGCGAGCCGCGCGATCTGATCGGTGAAGTCGGCCCGTACGGCAAGCGAACGCCCCGTCAGGTCGATGGACCGCAGCGCGGCGACGTCGGCGAAAACCTCGGCCCGCTCGATGGTCGGCGGGATGACCTCTTCGAAGGCGGCGTCTGCAAAGACGTTCGCGACGAGCGCCTCGCAGCGCCGCAGCCGCCTCGCCGCCTCGCCCAGCAGGTCCTTAGTCCCTTCCGGAGCCTCGAAAACAACGGGGCGCAGGGTCACGCCAGAGTCACCTGCGGGCAGAGGTAAACGTCCTGAATCGCGCCCAGCAGCTTCACGCCGTCGGCCATCGGCTTCTGGAACGCCTTGCGGCCCGAGATGAGCCCCATGCCGCCGGCCCGCTTGTTGATGACGGCCGTCTTCACCGCGTCGGCCAGGTCGTTCTCGCCCGACGCGCCGCCCGAGTTGATGAGCCCCGCACGGCCCGAGAAGCAGTTCAGCACCTGGTACCGCGTCAGGTCGATCGGATGGTCGGTGGAGAGCTCCGAGTAGATGCGCTTGTCGGTCTTGCCGTAGGCCGACTCGGTGTTCAACACGTTGAAACCGCCGTTATTTTCGGGGAGTTTCTGCTTGATGATGTCGGCCTCGATGGTCACGCCCAGGTGGTTCGCCTGGCCCGTGAGGTCGGCCGCCACGTGGTAGTCCTTGTCGCGCTTGAAGGCCGGGTTGCGCAGGTAGCACCAGAGAATCGTCGTCATGCCCAGCTCGTGGGCGCGGGCGAAGGCGGCGCTCACCTCCTGAATCTGACGTGTCGACTCGGGCGAGCCGAAGTAGATGGTCGCGCCCACGGCCGCGGCGCCCATGTTCCACGCCTGCTCGACCTTCCCGAACATCACCTGGTCGAACTTGTTGGGGAACGTCATCAGCTCGTTGTGGTTCAGCTTCACGACGAACGGAATGCGGTGCGCCCACTTGCGCGACGCCATGCCCAGCACTCCGATGGTCGAAGCGACCGCGTTGCATCCGCCCTCGACCGCCAGCTCGACGATCTTGAGCGGGTCGAAGTAGAGCGGGTTCTTCGCGAAGCTCGCGCCAGCCGAGTGCTCGATGCCTTGGTCGACCGGCAGGATGTTCATGAAGCCGGTGTTCGCGAGCCGCCCCGTCGAGAGGATCGACTGGAGGCTGCGAAGCACCTGCGGGCTGCGGTCGGACTGCGCGTAGACCTCGTCGACGTAGCGCGGCCCGGGAGCGGTGATCAGCCCGCTCGAAACCTTGGCCTTGTGGCCCAGCAGGTTGGCCGAGTCGCTGCCGAGAATCGCCTGAATTTCGCTGTAGGTCATGGTCATCTCGAGTCTCCGTCAAGGGGTGGGAAGCCGACGAATGTAGCCCCGCCGCGGCGCGCCGTCACGCCTCAACGACCATGAAAAGCCCCCGCCGGACCACCGCAGACAGCGCGGCGTCCGGCGGCGCGTCGTGCGCGGGGAGGCCCTCGATTACTGCAGCGACGAGCAGACACCCGCCGGGAACTCCTCGAGCCCGGGCCCCAGCAGCGTGTTGCAGAACTGGCCCGGTGGACAATCGGGAGAGCCCGACAGGGCCCCGGTGAACGGGTCGATGGGGTTCGCGCACTGCTTCTCGCACCGCGCGGCGCCGACCACGTTGCCCTGCTGGTCGACGCTCGAGACGCAGATGAGGCCCCGCTGGCAGGCTCTCGACGTGTCGCCGCAGGTGTCGTACTCGCAGCCGGTCTGGCCGCGCGCGAGCGTTCCTGCCGGCAGGCAGATGTTCGCCTTCGGGCTGGACGGCACACAGGTGTGTGGAACGACCGCAGATGCCGGGTCGTTGCGATCCAGGCGCAGCGAGGGGCAGTCCTGGGCGGTGATGCTGCACTGGACGTTGCGCGGCGGAACCGCGTCGATGGGCGCGCAGGCTCCGCCCTGGTTCGCGGTGGTCGCCTCGCCCGGGGGCAGCTGCGCGCAGTAGGCGGGGACCGTCGTTCCACCCTGCTGCTCGTTGCTGCAGCGCTCAGCGTACTGGCCGGGGCGGTTGCCGCCGGGATAGCAGCCGGGCCGGCACTTGCGGGGCAGCTCGCCGCAGACGCCCGGGAAGCAGCCCTGATCGATCGGGCACGGGTGGTCGCAGTCGCAGTCGTCGCCGCGGCCCACCGTTGGGTTGCAACGGCCGCTCGAGGCACAGCAGCGCTGGCCCGATGGGCAGTCGGCGTCCGCGCCGCACATGACGTTGACCTTTATCGTGGCCTCGCCCGTGACCGCGATGCCGTCGGTCGTCACGGCTCGCGCCTGCGCCTTGATCGTGTGCTCGCCGGCGCCGATGGCGGTGGCCCACGAGACGTTCGACTTGTAGTTCAGGAGCGGCGGAGTGCTCGTCGTCGGCGCGCGCCACTGGGTGAACGGCGTCGTGTTGCCGTCGGCCACGACCTGCGCCAGCTCGACGTTGTGGATGCTGTCGACCGTCACCTCGACCGGCGAAGAGCCGCGCACCACGGCCATCGGAGGCACGCCGTTCGCTGCCGGTTGAACGAACTTCACCGCGACGGGCGCGAGCGTCACGTTCACGGCGGCCTGCCGCTCCGTGCCGTCCGCCTCGACCGACACGGCGGTCAAGGTCAGCACGTTCTCGACCGACTGGGCCGCGTAGTCGCGCACCTTGAAGTCGGCGTCGCAGTTGATCGTCGTCGCGTCCTCTGCGGCGTTGCAGACCTTGAGCTCAACCGTACCGACCCGCAGGCTGACCGTCTGGACGCCCAGCGAGCTGGTGGCGGAGGCCGAAAAGTTGACGAGGTTCGCGACGTTCTCGCCGTCGGCGGGCGTGTTGATGACGATCGAACCGTCGCGCACGCGCTGCAGCGCGGCGTCGTCGCAGTTGCACGCGGCGGCTGCGGCGAGCGTCAGGAGCGGGAGCAAGGAACGGAACAGGCGCATGGTCAGACTCCGGAGCACGAAGCGACCATCCTAGCGCGAAGTGGAACAACTGGAAGGAACTGGACGGCACCGCAATGGCCGTCCCGAAACGCCACGCCGGCTGCCGCCCCTGCTACTTGGTCTCTTTCGAGAGCTTCGCGTGCAGGAAGTCATGGAGGCGCGCCCCGACCTCCTCGGGCATCGCCTGGGCGAGCGAGCGGCGGGCGACGCGGGTCGTGGCCTTGTAGGTCCGCACGAAGGTCACGCATGGAGGGCAGTAGGACAGGTGCTCTTCGAGCGCGGCACGCTGCTCCGCCGGCAAGGTGCCGTCGAGGAAATCGGCGAGCAGGTTCACGCAGTCCTGACAGTACATCATCGGCACGACCCCGAAACGACAGTCCCTCGTCCACGACCTACCGCTGCCCGAAGAAGCCCCCGAGTTGCTCCCGCAGGGCGAGCCGCGCCCGATGCAGTCGGCTTTTGACCGCGGGAACGCTCAGGTCAAGCGCGTCGGCGATCTCTTCGTTCGAGAGGCCGTCGACGTCCTTCAGCATGAACACGACGCGGTACTCGTCGGAAAGATTCGCAACGGCCTCTTCAATCGCACGGCCAAGCTGCTGATTGTGCAGCGCCTCGTCCGCCCGCATGCTCCAGTCCGAGCGCGGAGGCTCGACGTAGGAGCCGTCGGGACCGAACTCTGGGGTCGGCATCCCCTCGGTCGAAGGCTCGGCGTCGGTCGAGACGAAGTCGGGCGCACGACGCTTGCGGCGCAGGCGCATCAGCGCGCTGTTGGCCGCGATCCGGTAAATCCAGCTGTTGAAGGCCGCATCGCCCCGAAATTCTCCCAGCTTTCCGTACGCGTTGAGGAAGGCCTCCTGCAGCACCTCCTCCGCGTCGGCCTCGTTGCCCATCATCCGCAGCGCGAGCCGGTAAATCTGGCGCTGGTGGCGCGTGACGAGCGTGGTGAAGGCGGCGGTCTCCCCGGCACGGGTCCGCTCGACCAGCTCGCGGTCGGAGGGCTCGCCGTTCGGGAGCGTCGAATCTGAGGCGGGTTCATTCATTCGGGCCGGGACTCTAGAGGTGGGTCCTCCAACGAGCAAGAACGAAACAGACCGCCCCGCAGACGTTCAACCTTGGCGCCGCCGCTGCAGTTCCCTCACCTTCGTCGCCTGCGCGGAGGGTGGATGGAGCCGCTGTTCGGACACGAGGAGAACCCGCTGAGGCCCGACGAATGGGCCCGGATGACATCGACGGTGATCGAGGTGGCGCGCCGGGCGCTCGTCTGCCGCCGCTTCATCGACCTCTACGGACCGCTCGGCCCCGGGGTGCAGACGGTGCCCTCCGACGAGTTCGAGGGCACGGAGCCGGGCGCGGTCGACATCGTCGGCGAGGCCGAGACGGCGACCGTCTTCAGCGGGCGCCGGCAGTTCAAGACGATCCCCATCGTTTACAAGGACTTCCTTCTCCACTGGCGCGACCTCGAGGCCGCCCGGGCCCACAACATGCCGCTGGACGTCTCGGCGGCGGCAGGTGCGGCGGCCTTCTGCGCCGAGCGGGAGGACCAGCTGATCCTGTTCGGTGACGAGCCGCTGGGACACGAGGGGCTGATGAACGCGCAGGGCCGTGCCTCGGTGGACCTTCGGGACTGGGGCGTGGCGGGCAGTGGCTACCGCAACCTGGTCGAAGCGACCGAACGTCTGCTCTCCAACGGCCATTACGGCCCCTACGCCATGGTCACCTCGCCGCGCCTCTACGCCGCCCTGCACCGGGTCTTCGAAAAGACGGGCGTGCTTGAGGTCGCGACCCTGCGCGAGCTGGCCGGCGCGGGCGTCTTCCAGTCGCACCTCATTCGGAACGACGCGGCGGTGGTGGTCTCGACGGGCCGCGAGAACCTCGATGTCGCGGTGGCGATGGATCTCTCGGTCGCCTACCTGGGCGCCGAGCGGATGAACCATCCGTTCCGCGTCCTCGAGAGCCTGCTGCTTCGCATCAAGCACCCCGACGCGATCTGCACCATCGAGGCACCGCGGTCCGGTTAGAGTCCCGGTCGTCATGGCGCACTGGCTCGAGATCAGCGCGGACTACCGCTGCAACAACCGCTGCATCGGCTGCTTCTCGGTGGCCGATGACGGCCCGTCGATGTCGTCCGCGGAGGCCCTCGCCACGCTTCGACGGGGACGCACCGAGGGCGCACGGAGCCTCTGGATGGGCGGCGGCGAGCCGACCCTGCGCAAAGACCTCTTCGGCATCGTCTCGGCGGCGAGGCAGCTGGGCTACGACCGGGTGAAGCTGCAGACGAACGGCCTGATGCTCGCCTACCCCGACTTCGTCCGGCGGCTCGTCGAGGCCGGCGTGACCGAGGTGAACGTCGCGCTCAAGGGCCACGACGAGGCCAGCCACGAACGGCTGACCCGCACGCCGGGGGCGTGGCCACTCGTCCTGCGCGGCATCGAGAACTGGCTCGCCACGGGCCGCGCGATCGAAGGCGACGTCCTCGTCTACCGCAGCACCACGCCGGCCCTCCCGGAGCTCGTGCGAACGTTTCGCGATCGCGGCATCGGCCATTTCAACGTCTGGCTCTTCTCGACCGCCGACACCGCAGACCGCTCGCTCGAGGCGGAGGTTCCGGTGATGACCGAGGTGGTCGCGCAGCTGCGCGAGGCGAGGGCCCATGCGACGCTGACCTCGCTGCACACACCCGCCTGCACGCTCCCGCCGGAGCTGGCGTCGGCCCGGTTCTTCGCCCCCGAACTCTCGCTGCTCGTCGCGAACCCGGGCGGCCACGCGTTCATGCTGGAAGAGTCGCCCATCGAGGGCGGCCACTACACCCCGCGCTGCGGCAGCTGCAGCGTGCGGGCCCGATGCGCGGGACTCCGCGCCGACTACGTCCGAATCCACGGAGAGGCTGAGTTCCAGCCGCTTCCGTGACACCCGTGAGGTCCGATGCAGCTTCGTTTCCACACCGAGGTGTGCCACGCACTGGAGGCCGGGCTCCCCGTCGTCGCGCTGGAGAGTTCGGTCATCGCACAAGGGCTTCCGCGTCCTCACAACTTGGAGGCGGCGCGGGCCTGCGAGGCCGCCGTGAGGCGTTCCGGCGCGGTTCCGGCGACCGTCGCGCTCATCGACGGCGAACCCTGGGCCGGGCTCACCGACGGCCAGCTGCAGCGACTTGCATCCGGCACCGAGCCGCTGGTGAAGGTCGGCTCGCGCGACCTCGCGATGGCAATCGCAAAGCGCCAGTCCGGCGGCACCACGGTTAGCGCGACGTGTGAGATCGCCTCGGCGGCGGGCATCCGGATCTTCGCGACGGGTGGCCTGGGCGGCGTGCACCGCGGGGCGGAAGAGCACTTCGACATCTCGCAGGACCTGGGCGCCCTCGCGCGTTTTCCGGTGGCCGTCGTCTGTGCGGGGGCCAAGTCGGTGCTGGATCTGCCGAAGACGCTCGAACTCCTGGAGACGCTCTCCGTCCCGGTCGTCGGCGTCGGGACGAATGCGTTTCCGGCCTTTTTCTCGATCGATTCGGGCCTTTCGCTGGAACACCGCGTGGACGATCTGGAGAGCGCCGCCCGGCTCCTTCGCGCGCGCTTCGACGACCTGGGACAGGGCGGCCTGCTCCTCGCGCTGCCGCCGCCCTCGGCGACCGCCATTCCGAAGGAGGAGGTCGAGGCGCTCGTCGAGACGGCGCTCGAAGAGGCCGCAGTTCAAGGCATTCGCGGAAAAGCCGTCACGCCGCACCTCCTCGGAGCCCTCGCCCGCGCGAGCGGCGGCCGGACGCTCGCCGCGAACCTGGCGCTGCTCGAGCACAACGCCGCCTACGCAGGTCGCCTCGCCGTCGCCCTCGCGCAGCGATGACTCCGGCTCGACGCAGGCGCCCACCCCGCCTATGCTTTTCGACCTTTTCGCGGCAGGGAGCCGTGGGATGAGGTCGATGCGTTCACTCGTTTCCGGCTGCCTGCTGCTGATGCTCTCGGGCTGCCTCGCGCACTCAGGGCGGTCGGATCGCGATCTGGTCGCGTTCGGGCCGGCCATCCTGACGAGCAGCGCACCGACCCACTTCCACTCGCCGGGCTGCGGTCACCGCGCACGCTGGCACGGCAACCGCTGGGTCTACGCGAGCGGCGGCGGCTGGGAGTACACGGAATACGGGAGGACCTACACGCTTCGCACCATCCGCTCGACCGCCTCGCACCACCGCCACGCCTCGCTGCACCGGCACACGGCGAGAACTCACCCCTCCAAGGCGCACCAGCGCCAACACTCCACCCAACGCCCGCACCGCTCCCGAGGCCACCGATGACGCCGGTTCCGGTCGTCCACTTTCCACCGCGGTACGGCAACGGACCGCGCCTCGTTCCGGTCGAGGCACGCGAGGTCGAGGTGGACGGCGAGCGCCTGCTCGCGCTCTCGACCGACGGCCGGGAACTGCCGCTGATGCTCTCCGAGGAGACGCTCGCAATCGCGCGCTACTTCGACGGGACGCGCTCGCTCCGCGACGTGCAGTTGGCCATTCACCGGGACTTCGGGCAGCTGCTGTACGTCGAACGGCTCCACACGCTGGCCCTGGCATTGTGGCGCGAGGGGCTCTTCGAGAACGTGCCTCCTCCCGCGGAGCGCCACTGATGGCCCGCCGCCCGCTCTCGGACGCAGCCATCCGCTCGATGCACCTCGTCGCGCTCGACTCGACGAACCTCGTGCGCCGGCTGGAGGAGCGCCACCTCGAGATGGTCTCGGTCTTCTCCCGTCTGCGCGACCGGGAAGGGCTCGTCGGCGCGATGCGCAACTACGGCCTCTCCGCGCGGTTCGAAGACGTCTCGGTGCTGCCACCCGCAGTGCAGACTGCCGTGACGCAGTTCTACGAGGTGGTGGACGAACTGCGGTGGTACTTCCAGTTCACCACCGACATGCCGGGCACGCTCGCCGAACGGTTCGCCGGGCACCGCAAGCGGCTGGAAGAGGCGCACGCCGTACTCTCCGTCGCGCTCGAGACGGCCACCGACTCCGCGAGCACGAGCGAAAGCCGGCCGACCCGAACGCGCGCCAAGGCGGGTGCAAGGGTGCCGGCGCGCACCGGCAACTGACCGCAACCCAACCTCCGCTTCACTTCGGGCCCTGACGCCCCCCCCCGGAACCCCATGGCCATCGTCCTCGCCGCCCTCGCCTTCGGCTTCATCATCGCGTTTCACGAGTTCGGTCACATGTGGGTCGCGAAGCGACTCGGCATGCGTGTCGAGCGGTTCAGCATCGGCTTCGGCCCCGTGATCTTCGCGCGGACCGTGGGCGAGACGGAGTACGCCCTGAGCGCCATCCCGCTGGGCGGCTACGTCAAGATCGCCGGCATGTCTACCGAGGACGAAGTCGACCCCGAAGATCCCCGCAATTTCGTCAACCGCCCGGCGTGGGCGCGCCTGCTCGCGATCGCTGCGGGTCCCGCGGCAAACTACCTGCTCGCATTCACCATCGGCGTGCCGCTGCTCATGGCGGCCAACATGCGTGTCGACCCGGGTTCGACCATCGTCGGCGACGTCACGCCCGGCGAAGCCGCGGCGGCAGCGGGCATCCGCACCGGCGACGACCTGCGCGACGTGGGCGGCAAACCGGTGCATGACTTTGCAGAGATTCGACAGGCGATTCAGGGTGCCCAGCAGGCACGCCCCGGCGAGGCCGTCGTCATCAACGCCCTGCGCGACGGCAGTCCCATCGTCTTCTCGGTCCGGCCGCGCGACGCAGGCGGCGTCTGGCTCGTGGGCATCGGCCCGCACAAGCAGCTCGCCCCCGGATTGCCGCTCATCGAGGCCTTGCCGCAGGCGTTCGTGAACCTTTTGGACGCAAGCCGAGACAGCCTCTCGAATGTCGTGAAACTCGTTACGGGCAATGCATCGGTGAAGCAGCTGTCGGGCCCGGTCGGGATGATCCGGATGACCGCCGCCCAGGCCGAAAAAGGGCTGCTCGACTATCTCCACACCGTCTGGGCGCTGAACGTCGCCGTCGGTTTCTTCAACCTGCTGCCGATCCCGTCGCTCGACGGCGCGCGGGTGCTGTTTCTCGCCTACGAGACGGTGGCGCGCCGGCGCGTGAACCAGAAGGTCGAGGGCGTCATCCACACCGTCGGCCTCGTCGCGCTGCTCGCACTCATCGCCTTCGTCAGCTACGGCGACATCGTCCGGAAGTTCCGGGGCGGCTGAAGCGGCACCTGCACATCCGTTGCGCAGCAGAGGTTTTCCATCA
>JACCDP010623540.1_pt1 | contig 11208 bp, 10 predicted proteins | sample 7445841 | NCBI WGS metagenome assembly JACCDP01 (sample SAMN15323441, study PRJNA562643) | freshwater metagenome | isolation source: river surface water | place: USA:Blue River Watershed | collected 2017-08-17
CTCTTGATGGTGACCGCTTTTTTGCTTTTCGCACCGCCGCTTTCAATCACATCGGGGTAGATGGTGCCTTGAGCTAGGAAGGTGGCGCCTTTGACGGTGGTTCCACCGTCAGCGTTAACTGCACTGCCCGCTTTGAGTTTGGCCGCTTCAGCCTTGAACACATCCACAAACAAACCACCAATGATTTTACGTTTGGCTTCGGGGTCGCTCACGCCGGCGAGTTTGCCCAAGAACAATTCGCTGGCATCGACGCGAATCACTTTGGCGTGTAACTTGCCCACGAACATGTCCATCACCATGTCGCCTTCGTTCAAACGCAACAGGCCATGGTCCACAAACACGCAAGTGAGTTTGTCGCCAATGGCGCGGTGAATCAACGCAGCGGCGACGGATGAATCCACCCCACCTGAGAGGCCCAAAATGACTTCTTCGTCCCCCACTTGTTGGCGGATCGACTCAACCGCTTCGGCAATGTGATCGCGCATGATCCAGTCTGGCTGGGTGCCGCAGATGTCGAGCACAAAACGGTTGAGCATGGCTTGGCCTTGCACCGTGTGCGTGACTTCGGGGTGAAACTGCACCGCATAAAACTTGCGCGCCTCGTCGGCCATACCGGCGATGGGGCAGCTGGGTGTGCTGGCCATGACCTTGAAGCCTTCGGGCAGTTGGGTCACTTTGTCACCGTGGCTCATCCACACTTTGAGCATGCCGTGGCCTTCGGGGGTGGTGAAGTCGGCAATGTCTTTCAACAACGCTGTGTGACCATGCGCACGCACTTCGGCATAGCCAAATTCGCGGGTTTGGCCGCTTTCAACCTTGCCACCGAGTTGTTGCGCCATGGTTTGCATGCCATAGCAAATGCCCAAAACAGGCACGCCCAGCTCAAACACGGCTTGGGGCGCATTGTCAGTACTTTCTTCGTACACGCTGGCATGACTGCCCGACAAAATCACACCCTTCAAGTTGCCATCAGCAGCGTAGGCACGCACCCAGTCGTCGGTCACATCACAAGGATGCACTTCGCAATACACATGGGCCTCGCGCACGCGGCGGGCAATGAGTTGAGTGACTTGGGAACCGAAGTCGAGAATCAGAATTTTTTGGTGCGACATAAAACAAAAAGGGCCAGAAAGTGGCCTGGCCCTATTGTCGCAAATTTATGAGGGCAAATTGCCCTGCCCTCGCCTGATTCACGGGGAAATTCAGGCGGGTTAAAGCCTCAATCGGCCCGGTAATTGGGCGCTTCTTTGGTGATCTGCACATCGTGCACATGGCTTTCGCGAATGCCTGCGGCTGTGATTTCCACAAATTCGGCTTTGTTTTTCATCTCATCGATGGTGGCGCAACCGCAATAGCCCATGCTGGCGCGTACGCCACCGGCCATTTGGTAGACGATGCTGACCATCGAGCCTTTGTAGGGTACGCGGCCTTCAATGCCTTCGGGCACGAGTTTGTCGGCGTTGGGGTTGCCGGTGCTCGACTCTTGAAAATAGCGGTCGGCGCTGCCTTGCTGCATGGCGCCAATACTGCCCATGCCCCGGTAGCTTTTGTAGCTGCGGCCTTGAAAGAGGATGACTTCGCCCGGCGCTTCTTCGGTGCCGGCAAACATGCCGCCCATCATCACGCTTGAGGCACCTGCGGCAATGGCTTTGGCAATGTCGCCGCTGTAGCGAATGCCGCCATCGGCAATCAGCGGTATGCCAGAACCTTTGAGAGCGGTGGCCACATTGTCGATGGCCATGATTTGGGGCACGCCCACACCGGCCACGATGCGGGTGGTGCAAATCGAGCCAGGGCCAATGCCGACCTTCACCGCATCAGCACCCGCTTCGGCCAAGGCCAAGGCTGCGGCACCGGTGGCGATGTTGCCACCCACCACATCGATGTGCGGGTAGTTTTTCTTGACCCAACGCACGCGTTCAATCACGCCGTGGCTGTGACCGTGAGCGGTGTCCACCACGATGGCGTCAACACCGGCTTTGACCAAGGCCTCCACACGTTCTTCAGTTCCATCGCCCACGCCCACTGCTGCGCCCACGCGCAAACGGCCTGCAGAATCGCGGGCGGCATTGGGGAAGCTGGTTTGTTTGGTGATGTCTTTCACCGTGATCAAACCTTTGAGCTCAAACGCATCGTTGATGACCAACAAACGCTCGAGCTTGTGTTTATTGAGCAAAGCTTTGGCTTGCTCTGGGGTAGTGCCCTCGGGCACAGTCACCAAACGCTCGCGCGGCGTCATGATCTCGCTCACCTTTTGGTCGTAGCGTGTTTCAAAGCGCAAATCGCGCCCTGTGACAATGCCCACCACTTGTTTGCCTTCGCACACAGGAAAGCCCGATACACCTAATTCGTCAGACAAGGCCATGACTTGGCGCACAGTGGTGTTAGGGGTGATGACCACCGGGTCGCGCAACACACCGCTCTCATAACGCTTGACCTTGGCCACTTGCGCGGCTTGCTCTTGGGCGGTTAGGTTTTTATGCACGATGCCTATGCCACCTTCTTGCGCGATGGCAATGGCCAAGCGGGCTTCGGTCACGGTGTCCATTGCGGCAGACACCAAAGGCAAATTAAGTTGGATGTTGCGTGAGAAACGCGTGGCGAGCGAAGTATCCTTGGGGAGGACTTGAGAGTAAGCTGGTACCAACAACACATCATCGAAGGTAAGGGCTTTGCCGAGGAGGCGCATGTGAAAGCTCCAAAAAATCAATTCTAGTGATTGCAGAAACTTCCGGTGTATACAGTTCAACAGAGCTCTCGATTGCGTTTGCGAAAACAACTCAAATGAGCACAAAAAAAACAATGAATTTCATTTTTTCTCACAATACATTCCAACCATGAAAAACATGATGTCCTTTCAAAAAATTTCGTTCGTCAAAGTTCTCTTTGGTTTATGTTTGCCAGCGGTTTCTCTGTCTGCGTTGGCCAACACCGTCACCTACGGCTACGCAGACCTTGAAGCGTTGATGATGAAGAACAGCCCCTCTCTGCGCGCAGCTGCCAGCGAGGTAGATGCTGCGCGCTTTGCTGTGACCTCTGCACGTGCGTTTCCTAACCCGCAAATCGAATCGCTCAAAGGTACGCGTGCGTCTCGCTTAGGTTCAGTTGATCCGAGTCGTCAAGTCAAATCGATCAGCGTGACGCAAGACTTGGATATGCCTTGGCACCGGTTTCCTCGTGTGGATGCAGCCGAAGCGGGATTCACGGCTGCTGATGCAAACCAACGCGCGTTTTTGAACGATATGCGCGCCAAACTGCGTGTGCGATATTACGATTTATTGCGTCGTCAATCTGAAAGCATTGCGAGCCGCGAAGACCGAACTTTGATGGAAGGCATACGCAGCCGCATTGCATTGATGGTGGAAACCGGCGAATCTGCTCGCTTTGAGTTGGTCAAAGCTGACGCAGAAATGCTCAACTCACAAAAGCTGGCTCAATCCGCCGAGTTACGCGTGCATCAATCACGCGTGGCTTTGCGCGCATTGGTGGGTCCAGAGTTACCCGAAAACTTTGAAGTGGTTGATCTCGATCGCAGCCTGCCAACCCCGCCACCCCTCAAACAAGTGCAGGCTGAAATATTAGCCACTAACCCCGAAATAGCGCGTACGCGGGCCGAACGGTTGCAGCTTGAAAAGAAACTAGACGAGGAAAAAGCCTTGCGCTTGCCCAAACTGGCCTTGCGTGCTGAGCAAGATCAGGACCCCGATTTCACCAACAAGCGCGTGGGTTTGGCGCTGGAAGTGCCTTTATGGAATTGGCGCAGCGGCCCAGTGGGCGAAGCTGCTGCCCGACTAGCGCAAACCAGCGATCAGTTGATCTTCCAAGAATTTTCTTTGCTGCAAGCTCTAGACGCCGCTTATCAACAACTCAGCATTGCACAAGCGCAAGTAGTGGCGCTTGAGTCTGGGATCGTGCGTCAAACTGCCAACGCCTTGCGTATTTCTGAAATCGCTTACAAAGCGGGCGAAAAAGGTTTTCTTGAAGTGCTAGATGCCCAGCGTGCTTACCGAGTAGCACGCAACGAACTGATCACCGCACGGTTCGAACTCTCTAGTGCTTGGACCGAAATTGAACGCATCCGCGCCACGCCACCGATCAAACCTTAACTTCACATCATCACATGAAGAAAAACAACAGATTGCACTTACTCCCGGTACTCATTTTGACTTGTGCCATGGGTTTGGTGGCTTGCCAGAAAAAGAACACAGATGCAAGCACATCAGGTGAAACAGACCCTAATCTGGTGCAAGCAGATGCCAACATGCTTTCGCAACTGAAAGTGACAGAGGTGATCTACAGCGAGCTGTCAGACACCTTGCGAGTGGCAGGTCAAATTGATTTCGACGAACAGTCTTTGACCCGCATCGGTGCCAGCGTGACGGGTCGAGTGACACAGATAGATGCGTCACTCGGTTCTGTGGTCAACAAGGGGGATGTGTTGGCCACCATCAACAGCAGTGAATTGTCGAGCTCGCAGTTGGCGTACCTGAAAGCACGCTCAGAAAGAGAATTGCATCGACGCGCGGTTGAACGTGCCAAAACTCTGTTTACTTCAGATGTGATCAGCGCTGCCGAATTGCAGCGCCGTGAAAACGAATTTGACATTGCATCTGCTGAGACACGCGCCGCACAAGATCAGTTGCGAGTGCTAGGCGTAAGCCCTCAAGCGATTGAGCGTCTGGCCAGCAGCGGTGCAATCGACTCGGGCTCGAGTGTGATGTCCACCATTCAAGGCGTGGTGGTAGAGCGCAAAGTGGCCACTGGCCAAGTGGTGCAACCCTCCGATGTCATGTTTGTAGTGGCCAACCTCAACCGGGTGTGGGCGGTGGCCCAGGTGCCTGAGCAACAAGTGTCGCAAGTGAAAGCGGGACAAGCGGTGCGCATTGAGGTGCCGGCCTTGGCACACGAAAAAATATTGGGCAAGTTGATTTATGTGGGGCAAACCGTCAACCCGGAAACACGCACGGTGTTGGTCAGAACCGAGCTCGACAACAAGGACGGTCGTCTCAAACCTTCTATGTTGGCCACCATGTTGATCGAGTCTGCACCTGTGCCACGTGTGGTGGTGCCCTCGTCTGCAGTGGTGCGACAAGACGATGCTGACCATGTGTTTGTCGAACAAAGCGATGGCAAGTTTCGACTGACTCCGGTCAAATTGGCCGTTGAACAAAATAACCAGCGCGTGGTGTTGGAAGGCATCAAAACCGGCATGCGTGTTGTGTCTGAGGGTGCTTTTCATTTGAATAACCAGCGCAATCTCAACCAAATGGGAAGCGGAGGTTAAGCGATGTTGACCGCATTGGTAAGAGGTGCGCTCAAACAGCGCTTGGTGGTGACTGTCATTGCCGTGGTGTTGCTGTTTTTTGGTTTGAACGCCGCCAACAAATTGTCGGTCGATGCATTTCCGGATGTGACCAATGTACAGGTGCAAATTGCCACTGAAGCACCTGGCCGCTCGCCCGAGGAAGTTGAGCGGTTTGCCACCGTACCGATTGAAGTGGCCATGACAGGCCTTCCCGGCTTGACCGAATTGCGTTCGCTCAACAAGCCCGGCCTGTCTCTGATCACCTTGGTGTTCACCGACACGACCAATGTTTACTTTGCTCGCCAACTGGTGATGGAGCGCTTGATTGAAGTCAGCTCCCGGATGCCAGCGGGTATTTCACCCGTGTTGGGTCCTGTTTCTTCTGGTTTGGGCGAGGTGTATCAATACACCATTGAACATCCCAATGATGGCAAGCGTGAACTCACACAAGAAGAATTGACCCAACGACGCGTGGTTCAAGACTGGGTGCTTCGTCCTTTGTTGCGGTCTATTCCCGGCGTGGCTGAAATCAACTCGCAGGGCGGTTATGTCAAGCAATACCATGTGTTGGTCAACCCCGAACGTTTACGACATTACAAAATTCGTTTGGCCGATGTATACGAAGCCGTGTCGCGCAATAACGCCAACTCGGGTGGCGGTGTGCTTCCACAATCTGCTGAGCAATATTTGATTCGTGGCGTTGGCTTGGTCAATGGTTTGAGCGATTTGGGGCAAATCGTCTTGAAGGAAACCAACGGCACGCCTGTTTACATGCGCGATGTGGCTGAAATCAAATTTGGTCACGAAGTACGCCAAGGCGCTGTCATCAAAAATGGTGACACCGAAGCCGTGGGCGGCATCGTCATGATGATGACCGGTGGCAACGCCAAAGAGGTGGTGTCGCGCATCAAAGCCCGTGTGAAAGAAATCAATGACCGCGAGATGCTGCCCGGTGGTTTGAAAGTCACGCCCTACTACGACCGCTCTGAATTGGTCGATGCCGCCTTGTGGACAGTGACCAAAGTGTTGATCGAAGGCGTGGTGTTGGTGGTGATCGTGCTGTTTTTGTTCTTAGGCGATGTACGTTCTTCACTCATTGTGGTGGCCACCTTGGTATTGACGCCATTGCTCACCTTCATGGCCATGAACAAATTGGGCATCTCAGCCAACTTGATGTCGCTCGGTGGATTAGCCATCGCCATCGGTTTGATGGTCGATGGCTCAGTAGTGGTGGTAGAAAACGCCTACGCGCGTTTGGGCCGCGCAGCCGAGTTGGGTGAAACCAAAGTGCGCGGCATTTTGAACGCGGTCACTGAAGTGGCCACGCCTGTGATTTTTGGTGTGGGCATCATTATTTTGGTGTTCTTGCCGCTGATGACTTTGAAGGGCATGGAGGGCAAAATGTTTGCACCACTGGCCTACACCATCGCCATTGCATTGGCCGTGTCTTTGGTGCTGTCAATGACGCTTTCTCCGGTGTTGTCTTCTTACTTGCTCAAACCGCCAGAAGGCGATGGCGACCACGACACCAAACTGATTCGAGTTTTGAAATCGCGCTATCTGCGTTTGCTCGATACAGCCATGTCAAACCAAAAACGCACCGTCACCGCCTCTGTGGGTGCGTTTGTGCTGGCGATTGCTTTGGTGCCCTTCTTGGGAACAGCGTTCATCCCTGAAATGAAAGAAGGCTCGGTGGTACCTGGCATCAACCGCGTGCCCAATATTTCGCTTGAAGAATCGATCAAGATGGAAATGCAGGCCATGAAGCTGGTCATGTCAGTGCCCGGTGTGAAGTCAGCCATCTCAGGTTTGGGGCGTGGTGAATCGCCGGCTGACCCACAAAGCCCCAACGAGTCGACACCGATTGTGAGTTTGTTGCCGCGCGATCAATGGCCTTCAGGGTGGGATCAGGACGACATCGCACAAGCCATGCGCGACAAACTCCAAGCCTTGCCCGGTGTGCAGATCGTCATGGCGCAACCCATCTCTGACCGCGTAGATGAAATGGTCACAGGTGTGCGCTCAGACATTGCTGTGAAAGTGTTTGGCGACAATTTAGACGATCTCAAACGCGTGGCCAATCAAATTGCCAAAGTGGCGCAGGGTATTCAAGGTGCACAAGACTTGCGTGTAGAACGCATTTCAGGACAGCAGTATTTGCAAATCGACATCAACCGACAAGACATTGCGCGCATGGGCTTGAATGTGTCTGATGTGAACGACATCATTGAAACCGCTATCGGTGGCAAGGTAGCCTCAGAGGTGTTTGAGGGCGAAAGGCGTTTTTCTGCGGTGGTGCGGTTGCCTGAAAATTTCCGCAGCAACATTGAAGCCATCTCAAACATCATTTTGAGTTCAGGCAACGGTGCGGTGGCGCGCTTGAGCGATGTGGCCGAGATCAATGTATTGGATGGCCCTGCACAAATTTCGCGTGAAATGGCCAAGCGCCGCATTGTGGTGGGCATCAATGTGAAAGACCGCGACTTGGGCAGCTTCGTAGCCGAGTTGCAAAACAAGGTGGCTGAAAAAATCAAACTACCCGAAGGCTACTACCTGGAGTGGGGCGGTCAGTTTCAAAACATGGAACGCGCGTTGGGGCATTTGAAAATCATTGTGCCCATTACCGTCGCTGCTATTTTCTTTTTGCTTTTCTTGCTCTTTAACTCAGTGAAATTTGCCACCCTCATCATCACGGTACTGCCATTCGCTTCAATTGGTGGCATTGTGGGTTTGTTTGTGTCTGGCGAGTATTTGTCTGTGCCGGCCTCGGTGGGCTTCATTGCGCTTTGGGGCATTGCGGTACTCAATGGCGTGGTGTTGGTGTCTTGCATACGTGGCTTGCGTGAGCATGGCATGTCGGTTCAGCAAGCGGTACTAGAAGGCGCCAAACAACGATTTCGCCCTGTGATGATGACCGCTACGGTGGCCATGCTGGGTCTTATTCCCTTCCTGATTTCGGATGGACCGGGCTCTGAAGTACAGCGCCCCTTGGCGATTGTGGTGATCGGTGGTTTGATCACCTGCACCTTGTTGACTCTGGTGGTCGTACCCACCATTTACCACTGGTTTGAGGAAAAAGAAGTTGAGGCCTGACGGGAGAAACGCATGAAAGAAATCAAAGCCATTATTCGTCCCTCTAAGCTGCCCATGCTCAGAGAAAAACTACGCGTGATGCCGGGCTTCCCAGGCATGACCGTGAGTCAGGCCCAGGGTTGTTCTGCACCCAATTTGCACTCACCTGCCAATGTCAAAGAGGAGCTGACCGACTACACCCCCAAGGTACGCATTGAAATTGTCTCGCCTGACGAAGTGTGCGACAGCATTGTGGATTTGATTGTGCAGACGGCACAAATCGGACAAATTGGCGACGGCTTGGTATGGGTAACGGACATCACACGCGCAGTGTTTTTGTACAAGTCGGTGGCGGGTCCTGATCGGCCTTGAAAGCCAGTCTCCTGATAAAACCTCGGCTTCAATAACCCGGCTTAGCCCCCGGCCGGCGTTTGGCAAACAAACCCGCCCCTCGGGTGCCCTGCTTTTGAAACCGCTCGCGCCGTGCCACTTTGGGGTCGACCAACAAAGGGCGGTAAATTTCCAATCGATCTAAATCGCGCAACACATGGTTGAGCGTTGTTTTGCGGCCCCAAATGCCCACCACAAAAGCGGTGTGATCGCGCAGATTGATGTCAGGGCATTCGTTCAACAAACCCGATTGTTCTATCGCCTGTGCAACGGTGGTGCCTTTTGGCAATTGCAGTTCATGCTGCTTCACTTCGCGAGGTGCGGGTGAATACACGAGCGTCACATGCAACACATCGGTGAGTGTTGCTGCAACTTGTGCGGGGGAATGATTTGTCACGCCTTATATACCTGCTCAGCGCGCTTCACAAAAGCATCGACCAAGGTGCTGGCGATTTTGTCGAACAAAGGCCCCACCAAGCTGCCGAACATGCTTTCAAATTCATAGTTCAAGGAGAGCTCAATGCGGCAAGCGCGTTGCTGCTCTTGCGTGTTGGGGTTGGTCAAGGGATGAAAGTCCCAAGTGCCGTGCAACTGCTTGAACGGGCCATTGACCAGCTCGAGTTTGACCTGTCGCCCAGGCACATGCACATTGCGGGTGGTGAAGCTTTTGCGAAAGCCACCCAACGACATGCCAATTTCGGCCACCATGCCGTTGTCATGCTTTTCTTGCACCGTACCGCGCTCACACCAAGGCAAAAACTCGGGGTAACGGGGCACATCGGTCACCAGCGCGTACATTTCTTCAGCGCTGAACCAGATCAAAACGGACTTGTGAATGGTTTTCATAGAATGGTGCACATTGTAAGAAGGCTGATCGCCCCCACATCTGCTTCATGGCTACTAAAAAACCCGCTCTCCAAACACGCATTGCTGATAACAAAAAGGCAGCGTTCAACTATTTCTTCGAAGAAAAATTCGAGGCAGGCATGGTGCTAGAAGGCTGGGAAGTCAAATCTGCCCGCGAAGGCAAGGTGCAACTGACCGACGGCTATGTGGTGATTCGCGATGGCGAATTGTTTGTCATTGGCTGCCAAATCAACCCCTTGCATACCGCTTCAAGCCATGTGCGTCCTGATTCGGTACGCACCAAAAAATTGTTGATGAAGAAAGACGAGATCAAGCGTCTGATCGGCAAGGTCGAGCAAAAGGGCTACACCTTGGTACCCATCAACTTGCATTGGAAAAATGGCAAGATCAAATGCGAAATCGCTTTGGCCAAAGGCAAGGCCGAGCACGACAAGCGCGACACCATCAAAGACCGCGAAGGCAAGCGCGAGGTGGAGCGGGCGATGAAGTCACGCAACCGCTGAGGTTGACGCTTCCAATGCACTGGTGTTACCATGGTAACACCTCCCCCTCATAAGGAAATCCATGCCTACCGTTTCGGTGAAGTTATCTGATGCCACACGCGAAAAAGTGCAAAGCACAGCCGCGACTTTGGGGCTCACGCCCCACGCGCTGATGGTGCATGCGATTGAAGAGGCTTTGACGCAGTTGGAGCCGCGTCATTCGTTGGTTGATAAAGCCCTGATCGCGCGTGAGCGTGTTGCTCAAACAGGTTTGGTGGTGGATGGCGCGGCGATGAATGCACACCTCAAGGCAAAGGTTCGGGGCGCGGCAAGCCAAACACCTCAAGCGGTTGGCATTGAAAAAATCATCACCAAACGTTGATGACGCGTTTTGTTTATTCGCCAGAGGCTGCGCATGGCCTCGAACAACTGGTAGATTTTTTATTGCAACACGACGTCACAGCAGCCATCAAAACCATTGACATCATCACCGACGCCATTGCTTTGTTAACGCAGCACCCCTTGATTGGCAGACCGGTAGAACATGGCTTGCGTGAATTGGTGATCTCCAGAGGCAAAACCGGTTATCTGGCGTTGTACGAATTCGATGAACCACATGATGTGGTGATCGTGCTGGCCGTGCGTCACCAGCGCGAACAAGACTACCACTGACGCTTATTTCTTTTTGCGCGGCGGCAAACCGGTGTGCTGGGTCAGCACTTTACCCTTCAAAGGCGTGCTGTTCTTGCGCCGCGCACTGGTGTAGCTGCCATCAGTGAGCGGCTGAAAGCTCGGAATCAAATGGTGCTTGCCATTGCCGATCAAGTCAGCACGGCCCATGGCTTTGAGGGCTTCGCGTAACAAGGGCCAGTTGTTGGCATCGTGGTAGCGCAAAAACGCTTTGTGCAAACGGCGGCGGCGCTCACCGCGCACGATGTCCACCGCTTCGCTTTGACGGGTGACGCGCCCCAAAGGGTTTTTGCCTGAGTGATACATCGCCGTGGCGGTTGCCATGGGGCTGGGGTAAAAGGTTTGCACTTGGTCCGCACGAAAGCCGTTGCGCTTGAGCCAAAGCGCCAAGTTCATCATGTC
>JACCDP010728878.1_pt1 | contig 11208 bp, 21 predicted proteins | sample 7445841 | NCBI WGS metagenome assembly JACCDP01 (sample SAMN15323441, study PRJNA562643) | freshwater metagenome | isolation source: river surface water | place: USA:Blue River Watershed | collected 2017-08-17
CCCAACCAAAAATAATCACCCCCATAAATAAATCCCCCCGCAATAAATTATAATAAGTAATCCACCCCCCAAAGATAAATGTACCATAAACAATATCATCGCCCGTAGTATAATCTATCTACAATAAAGAAAAGTAATAAATATATCTATACTAAAATTATATGCACTACAAAAATTGCTCGGTAAATCTAATAACTCTATCTACTCTTCTCCTGTAAAAAGTAAACTAATTGTCTTGTAAAATTCACATTATGACACAAACTATAAGTAAAGTATAATAAATAGAAGATAAATTATAGTATGGTAAATAAACAGTACATAAAGCGTATGTGGATAGGTAGAGTGTAGATAATAGATAAATACTATATGGATAAAGCCTAGATAGTAACTAGATTATGGTAGATAGAACGTAGAGATAGATAGAGTATAGGTGGTAGGTAGAACGTAGAGTATAGATGGTAGATGATAAATAGTAGATAGTAGATAGTAGATAGAGCGTAGGGCGTAGAGTATAGATGGTGGTGGTTGGTAGATATAGTATAGATTATAAATGGTAGATAGAGCGTAGAGTATAGATGATAGATAGATAGATAGATATGGTAGATATGGTAGATAGTAGATAGAGCGTAGAGTATAGATGGTAGATAGGGCGTAGATGGTAGATAGATATGGTAGATTATGGTTTAGTATTTTACCCCATTTTACCCCCTGTTTGCCAGGCAAGATCCGTGCCAACTCAGCAGTCTCAGATTCTTTTCTCAAACGGCTAGTTTTGGTATAGTTCTTGCTATATAGTAACTTTCTATACCAAAAATAATATTCCGTTACGTTATGTAACTTTTTTTGGCATATTTCTTGCTATATAGTAACTTTTTATACCATTCTTTATTATCCTACATCAGAATACCTCAAACTACTTTTGATCACTTGGCATAGTTGTTGCTATATAGCAAGGTGCCGTGCCGTCCTATCCTGTAGAGAAGATTCTCGAGCCGTCCCATCTGTTAGCCGGAAGATTGGGAAGGTGGGGAACCCGGTTTCGTCGAGCAAGGGGCTTGACAAGCCGATCCCATCGCGCTAGGTTAGCGTGGCGATCGTTTCGCCACACCGGAGGCATCATGCTTTCACACCGTATGGACCCCGCCCTTCTCTGCGCTCTCACCATCACCTTCGACGCGAATAGCCGGGGCTCGCGCGCTACGATCGGAGCGCTCGACATCTCCGATACCTCCGACTCCGACGCGATGAGCGCGCGGCAAGCTCGCGCCGCGAGGCGCGAGGAGCGCGAAGCGGCGCGAGCCGCGAGGCGCGAGGAGCGCGAGTCACGCCGCGCCGCCAAGCTCGTTGGCGAGCCCGCCGCGTCGCCGCGCCCTTCCGTTCTTACGGAGGCTGGCGAGGTGTGGTTCTTGCCTTCTCCCAGGCAAGCGCTTACCTATCTCGCGAGCGGCAACCTTGCCGCGCTTCCCGGCTGGGTTCTCCCCGGGGACGTGCCCGGTGTGCGCGAGTGGCAGGCGGGCATCCTGTGTCGCAGGGTAGCCCGCTTCGCCAGCGGCGAAGCACCGCGCCCCACGGTGCGCCGCACCTACGGTCCAGCCCGCCCCACCGCGCCCAACGGCGCGCACCACGCCCGTGCCATTGAGCACGCCGAGAACCTCAAGCGCGGATGGCGCGCCGACGAAGCGTCGTGGCGCGCCGGGACCGAGCCCAGCGCCGCGCTGCTCGCCACGATCGGCGCCGCACGGGCAGGGCTGGCAACGCACGCCCCGGTGGTGCAAGCCACGCAAGACGCCCGACGCGAGGCAAGCGCCCTCGCGGGCGTGTTCGCCCGTGAGGTGGAGCGCGCGGAGACGGCGTTCGTCGCCATGCCCCGCACGTCGCGTCTCGGAGGCAAGGCGTCTCCCCTCCCTTACGCGCTCCCCTCGGCGCGCGCGGAGCTTCTCGCGTCCATCACCGCGCTCGGTTCGGTCGCGGCGGGCTGCCCGCACGCTCCCGCTTCGCCCGAGGCGGGCGCCTGGCTCGCTAACGCTCGCGCGGTCCTCGACGCCTGCGGGTCGTGGCGAGCCCGCCACGCCTGAGGGGGTGAGGGGGCACCCTTCGGGGTGCCCCTGCGGTGTGGGGATGAGGGGATCGCGCGAGCGGTCCTCTCTTTTTTTTGTTTGGTGGGTTTGGTTGGTATGGATGTTGCTATATAGCAAGGTGCCGTGCCGTGCAAACGGCATTATACAATAAGTTAGTTTCCCATCTGTTGGTAACAGCTTGCTAGAGGTATGAACCACACCACTCTGCACTTCAGCCCCTCGCCCCTCCTCGCCACGGCTTTTACTTTCCGGGAGCGCGAAAACGCTCCCACCATCGCGTGGGATCTTCGTGATCGCGCGCGGTCGCCCGCCGACTGGGCGGCGCTCGCGGCATGGGAAGCGGAGGCGCAGGAGCGCGCCCGCACCGCCACAGGGGAGAGGCGGGCGTGGGAGCGCCTCCTCTCCCCCGAGGAAGCCGCGCTCGTTGCGGCGGCGTGGGAGGCGTGGGAGCGGGGGGAGTAACCCGCCCGCCTCCCCACACTGCAACAACCGTGTGCCTCTTGGCACGGTTGTTGCAAACCGTTTGCACTTACTGTTTGGCATAGTTATTGCTATATAGCAAGGTGCCGTGCCGTAAAACCGCGTTATAGAAAGCAGATGTTTCCCATCTGTTGGTAACAAGTGATGAGAGTTATGAACGATAAGATGGCAAAGGCGTTGGCAACGGCATCATCCCGGGCGCGGGCGGCGGTTATCGCCGCCTGGTGGATGGCGAGGGTTGCGCGGTCCTCTCACGCGCCGGAGGCGGCGCAGGCGGCTCGGGCGGCGGGCGACGTGGCGAGGGAGGAGCTAGACGTGCTCGCCCAGGTGCGCGGCGCCGTCGCCCGCGCCGACCCTGAATGGTGGGGGGACTGAGAGGAGGGAGAGACTCTCCCTCCCTCCCTCCCTCCGGCAACAACCGTGTGCTTGGCACGGTTGTTGCAAGCCGTTTGCATTTGGCAGTTGGCATGATTATTGCTATATAGCAAGATACCGTACCATAAAACCGCGTTATAGAGAACAGGTGTTTCCCATCTGTTAGTAACAAGGTGATAGAAGTATGAACGACACCATCGCCGGGGTGGTGCAAACCACCCCACCCCCTTTGCCTTTGTTTATACGGTTTGGCATGCATGTTGCTATGTAGCCATGTACCGTACCATAAAACCAGGTTATAGAAAACAGATGTTTCCCATCTGTTAGTAAGAATGGCTGGTTAGTGTAGCCGGTTGGAAGGCACGACGGGGTTGGTTTGGTCGAATGGTTCGACCTTTCCCATCTGTTGGCACCAACGGCTGATCTGCGAGGCTCACATGAAGGTCATCATTATGAGCGGTATCCCCGGCAGCGGCAAGTCCACCTACAGCAAGAAGCTGGGTGGGGTGGTGTGCAGCGCTGACCACTGGTTCGAGCGCGAAGGAGAATACAAGTTCGATCCCACCAAGCTCGGCATGGCACACGGCGCGTGTCTCGCCAAGTTCACCCGCGCCCTCATGGCTGGCGAGGACGTGATCGTGGTGGATAACACCAATACGAGCAGCCTGGAGCTTGCGCCCTATGTGGCACTCGCCCAGGCGTTCGGGGCAAGCTGTGAGCTGGTCACCATCCAATGTGACCCCGATGTCGCCTTCGCCCGTAACGTACACGGCGTGCCTCTGGAGACAATCCGCCGCATGGCGGCTGCGCTCTCCGCTCGCACCCTGCCGCCCTTCTGGGCGGTCAAGGTGACCAACGTCTGAATCTGGGGAGTCGCAAGGCTCCCCGCACAAACGTGCTAGGGAAACCTAGCACGTTTGTTGCAAACCGGTCGCATTTGGCACACTTATTGCTATATAGCCAGTTACTATACCAGCATAGTTGTGCATGGATAGATTCCCATCTGTTAGCAAGAAGCTAGTAGAAGTATGAACAACAGCTTCATGGTGGTCCTCTGTTTTTTTTGTTGTATGGAGGATAGGGAGATGGAGCAGATCATCGCCGTTTTCCCTACCCGCGCCCAGGCGGAGGCAGCGGCGGAGGAGGCACGCCGCCGCCTGTTCGTGAAGTATGGGGCTTCGTCGCCCCGAGACAAATATTGGGTGATTGAGCCCATCAACGCCGTGCAGGTCCGCGCGCCGTGGCAATGGCGCGGTCCAGCACCACGGCTGCGGGAGGTCACCCCTCCCAAGGATCTCCTGGCGTCTGTGGAGGCATGGCTCAACCCATTCTGAGTCGCCCTCCCCCCACACTGCAACAACCGTGTGCCTCTTGGCACGGTTGTTGCAAACCGTTTGCACTTGCTGGTTGGCATAGTTATTGCTATATAGCAAGTTATTATACCATTCTAAGCTACTTTAGAAAGTAGGTAGAGTTCCCATCTGTTAGTAACAAGTGATGAGAAGTGTAGCCAACGCATGCTGGAGCATGCTGGAGGTAGTTATGCGCAAGAGCAAGCAATACGTTCCCCGCCCTGTCAGTATCCTAGAAGATGAGATGGATGCCATTCTCTTTGAGCGCACCTATGCGCTCAACCTCAGGGCAGGTCCATGTGAGGATGATACGGAGATCACCGCTCCGTATATTGGTATCCTCCCAGACGAATCTGATTGCGAGGAGGTTTCTACGTTGAAGTTCTAGTCTAGGGGGCGAGGGGTAGGTTGGCGCAAGTCATCCTGCCCTTTTGCCTTTGTTTGTATAGATTGGCACACTTATTGCTATATAGCCAGGTACAATACCAATCTCAATCAACTTATACCATAGTTTTCCCATCTGTTAGCAAGAAGGTGATAGAGGTATGGACAACTTCTATGTTTGGGATGCCCGAAACAATAACTCCACCGGACCCTTCTCAAAGGATGATGCGGCGAAGTGTGCCGCCAATCTCAACCTCTGGGTGCTCGGCAACGAGTGCCCTATTTTGCTTCAAATGGGGGGGAAGCCCACTGGACCCTTTTACGTGCGAGGCGAGGAGGCGGAGTGTCGGGCGCGGGCTCGCCGTCGAGAGCGCGGTTTGGGGTTCACCCTCTAAACCCACGCTCCCAGCAACAACCGTGTGCCTTTGGCACGGTTGTTGCAAACCGTTCGTACTTAGCAGTTGGCACGCTTGTTGCTATATAGCAAGATACCATACCAGGTGATAGGTTGTGGTAGTTCCCATCTGTTAGTAAGAAGGTGAGAGGGATGTAGTGACCGATGCACACCGCGAATGGTTCGCGGGTTCGATGCACACCGCGAATGGTTCGCGGGTTCGGAAGCCACCACTTCCCATCTGTTGGTCACACCAGGAGTTTGGTATGAGCGATCATGCTAAGTTTCTCAAGGGGGTAGGTAAGGCGGCGACCAGCGCCCTTGCCTACCTCAAGGCGCACGAAGCCTTCCTGCGTTCGATCCCCAGCGCCGCCCAGGTGCTTGCGGAGATTGACGCGGGGAAGGCATTCCCCACCCCGTCTCTCTCCACCCTTGCACGGGTGGTGGCGGAGGACCAGATCGAACGCTTGAAAGGCGTTTCGGTCAAGGTCGCCCCTGCCAAGGGTACCAAAGTAGAGGACACCCCCAAGGTGATCGCAACTCTCATGGACGGCATGGCAGAGATCAAGTCTGCCAAGTTCGGGCACTCCATTGCCGCTTCGGAGTGGCTTGCCCGTCGAATGGAGGAGAACCCAGGAACCACGGGCAAGGTGACGAGCCCTGACGGGTTTGTCACCACGCTCGACAGGAACCAGGCGAGCGCCATCCTGCACCGTCGCACGCCAATGCAGTCGGCGCGGGTAAGCAAGAGCGACGGGGTGTTTCGCCCCAAGAACGCGCAAACCACTGTGCGGTTCTCTCACGGGTGACACCTCTACACCTGGGCAAGTGTCTAAACTGCCCTTGCTAAGTGCGAGCGGGGCAAAGTGGGTTTGGCATAAGCCCTAGCCTTATTGGCATAGTTTTTGCATGTGTGTGCATTGGCATGGATGTTGCTATGTAGTTAGATAGTATGCCATCTTGTTTTATAGATTGGCACGTTTGTTGCTATATAGCCACATGCCATACCAGCCTGACACCTACTTATTACACGCGAGGCTTCCCATCTGTTAGCAAGTGCAGTTGGAGGATGTGAACGACAACGAAACAACGCAACGCAGCATGCAGCGCACGATGCGTCGCGATTGTGGAAGCGTTCACCTTCCCATCTGTTAGCGGGATGGTGAAGCAAGTGTGAGACGGCGGGTACGGTGCTCGTCACTCACTGGGAAGCCAGCACGGCTCCCATCTGTTAGTCAGTCCAGTCCACTCGGAGGTTCCCCATGAACAACAAGTTTATCGTGTTCGGTGCCGACAACTGTGTTGACTTCGATGCCAGCGTGGAGGCTTTCACCACCTGGCTCAAGGCGGAGGCGGAGGCGCTCCAGGCGGAGCGGGCAGCAACGGCGGCGCAAGGTGCCGCCTTTGACGTGGCACTCTCCAAGGTGTTCGACGCCTACGAGGCGGCTGGTCGTAACAAGGTGCCGCTCGACGAGCTGGTCAACGAGGCGGCAAACCTTCTCGGTGCCGATCTGCACTCCAGGCTCGCCATCAGGGCACCCCTCACCGCCTGGGTAGAAACGCACTACCCGGCTGCCAAGGGCAGGAACGGCGGGCGCCAGCGCCGCGCCTGAACGGGTGACACCTGGGCAAGTGTCTAAACTGCCCTCCTTCCTTCTCTTACATTGTTCCTATCTGTACCGTTCCCATCTGTTAGGAGGATAGTCACATGGACATGGACAGCAAGCGACTCACTTCCACCGTCAACCCCAACACGCCCGCGCGCATCAAGGCGCGGATTCGCCAACTGCGAAAGCAGTTGGCGCACAAGGCTCGTATCGAAAAGCTCCTCCAAGAGGAGGAGCGCATGTTCCGTCAGGTTCATGGTTTCGGTAAGTTTGACTGAGTAGTGTATACACCTGGGTAAGTGTCTAAACTGCCCGTCTGTTTCCCATCTGTTAGTTCCACCTAGATCTGTTAGAGGTAGATATGGATCAGTTTCCTGACCCCAAGACCTTGCTTGCCCGGATTCACCGGGCGATCATTACGGCGCGGCTGCGTCGTATCAGTCTCAATGAGATTGAGAGGGCATGTACCATCATCCAGGCAGGAAGAATGGAGTCTCATTCGGTAAGTAAGTAGGATTCACACCTGGGTATGTGTCTAAACTGCCCTACAGTTTGCTCCCTGGCAAGTGCAGGCGAGGCAGACTGGGTTTGGCATAAGCCCTAGCCTTTTTGGCACGTTTTTTGCATGTGCGCATGTTGGCATGCTTGTTGCTATATAGCCAAGCATCATGCCATGCTGTATGCCGGGGATTGTTCCCATCTGTTAGTAAGTGTGGTTGGTTGGTGTACCGCAACGTTGCAACGATGCAACGGGTTATGCGGATTGGATGACAGGCTCCCATCTGTTGGCAAGAAGGGTAGGTAAGCATGGACATTCACAAGTTTATCGTGCGGAGCGGTGTTGAGATTGACAAAACGGCTACCCTCCAAAAGTTGGAGGAGTTTTTTGTGCAAGTAGAGTCTGCACGTTTGCAGATTGTTGCACAAAACGTGGAGGCGAATAAAGAGATCGACTCCGCCATAAACAGTGTTTTCCAGGAGTATCCTGGGGTAAACCTAAACAAGTCTGCGTTGGTGGGAATGGTGATGCGGAGGCTGAAGCCTTTGCCTAAGATGTTTTCCAAGGTGGAAGCACAGGTAGAGGATTACATCAGTAACAGTGGAAAGTTTTTGGTGCCTCGTGGCAAGGGTTCTTTCGTAAAGAGGATTTAGTGTAATGGGCTCAAAGGTAAAGCCGAGGCAACAAAAGTTGCCTCGCAACATCATTGTTAGGGACATGGTGACTCACTCTAAAGGTGGTCCCATGAAAGATCGTAGGGAAAAGCGTGTGAGCAATCCTAAGAACAAGTGGAGTCGTGAGTATGAATGAGAATGAGAAGGGCTTTTCGGAGGATGAGGTTTCGGAGTTTTCGGAGGCGTCTGAAAAGCGCACATACGATTATGTGCATTTCACTCTGGATGAATCTGGGGAGATCGTAGAGTAGGTTTACTTACACCTAAGCATGTGTCTAAACTGCTTTTTACTCAAACCAAGTTTCTGTGAGGTAAAATAATGTTTCAGTACGTTTTGGCTACTCTTGATGACGATCATGGCATTTCCGAGACTGCCTACAAAGTATTGGTTGAATATGTGGCGAACATGCCAAAATCGGATGAGAAGAAAAAGATTTTGGAGTTGATGGAAACCGTGGAGGCGGTTGACGGTCGATTCTTTCTGGCAAAGTGAGAAACGCACCTAAGCATGTGTCTAAACTGCTTTACCAACAAGCGTGCGTTGGCACGCTTGTTGCAAACCGACCGCACTTGGCATGGTTGTTGCTATATAGTCACATGCTGTGCCATGTGGGTAGACCATGGTTGACTGGTTGGCATGGTTGTTGCTATATAGCAAGATGCCATACCAGCGGGCGAGTGTGTCGCGCATACTGTATAGATCGCGCGTGTAGGCGGCTTCCCATCTGTTAGCAAGATCGGTTGGTTAGTGTCGGCAACGACGCAAACGAAAACGGAAACGATGAAAACGGATTTATGAGTTATGCGACGGCTTCCCATCTGCTAGCATGGTGCGGGCATGGTTGTGGGGCAACGATGGAAAGCATCACGGTTTCCCATCGGTTAGCATAGCGGTTGTATGGTTGCTCGCTAACGGTTAGCTAGCAACGCAAAGTTGGTCCAGATAGTTTATCCCAAAAGGAGTTTATCATGAAGATTGATCTGCTTTCCATGATTGTGGTTGAGAACGGCGTTATGAACAAGGCGGCGACGCTTTCCAAGGTTTCGGATACCTTGGATGAGCTTATTGCCCGAGAGGAAAAGGACCGTAATACGATTGGTCCGGTGGTGCAAGCGGTTTACCAAGAGATCAAGAATATCAAACCCAGTATGGATTTGCTGGCTTCTCTTGCGCTTGGAAAGATGGACTTCCCCATCACTGAGCATGCGGTGATGCGGGCAAAGGTTGAGGCGTATATTCGGGGCTCCTTTATTGTAAAGCAGGGAAAGGGGGGAGTGATTCCCCGTTGACCTGAAGGCAATAACATCTAAACACATAGGCTTGGAGCTTTATGGCAGTTCGATTCTGCCACTATGTGCCAATCTGCAAACCTGTTCATCTGTTCACTTGTTCACCTGGAGGTAGTTATGGATAAGACCAGCAAGGTTTACATCTATGATCTATTGAGCAAGTCCGATTATGCTGTAGAGCGTGCCATGTTGGCGATTTTCAATCGTCAAACTATGGATGAGCAAAACCTGGGAAGCACTATTGTGCATAACGGAATGGGTTTTGCGGCTCCTGACGCGCGGTTGGGTAGTTATTATGCCCGATGGATTATTAGCGGAAAGAGGTTGTCGGGCAAGCACTTGGACAAAGCCAGGAGTATGTCTTACAAGTATGTGGGACAACTGCAAAAGGTAGCACAAGATAATCTCTCTAAGGCTAAGGTTGAGGGCTGAGGGATAACATGAACATTGGTCAAACTGTGTATGTGTATGTGCGCGGTTATGAGGGTGTGTATCGTTATCTGGGAAAGATTGGGGATCGTTTGCGGTTGTGCAAGGTAAACAATCCATTGTTTACTTTGGTGGTATCTGCGGATAAAGTGATTTGGTGAGGAGGATAGTATGAACATCACGTTTTCTGAACTGGTGCAACTGGTTTCTCAGATTCTTCCAGATGCCATTTTCTCGGAAGATGCCAGTGGGGAACTGGTTATCTCTACTGGTCTGAAGAAGGTGCATGTGGATGATAATCAGCCTTTGGAGAAGGCGGAGGAGTAAGGTTTCCCATCTGTCGGTATGTACACCTGGGCAAGTGTATAAACTGCCTAATACCTATTAGTGAGATTACTTATCAATCTAATAGGACCGGGGATAGTGGTAAAGGAGTATAGCTAACTCGCCCTGGATAGGGAGAAATAGGTGCAAATCCTATTTTTACCAAATGCCCCACCTATTTTTACCAAATAACCCAAACACACCTAGGCAAGTGTATAAACTGCCTTGTGTATTACAATAAGCCAACAAGTGATTATAAAGAAACGATAAGGTTTATTTACCTGCAAGTAAATAAGCTATAATCGTTTGCTTGTTGCAGCAAGAAAGAGAGACGCATTTTTATTTAGTCTCTCGGCTTGTTGGCTTATTATAATACACATAAGATCAACAACAAACGATTATAGGTATGGATATGAATCCAAAGTTTCTTTTCATACTAGAGTGTTTGGGTCGATACTTTTCTCAATCCGATAATCCTGTTGAGATTCAAAACACCTTCATGGATTATATGAAGGATAGGGAAAAGTTTGGACCTCAGTTTGGTTTTTTTCACAAGATGGAAAAGTTCTTGGTGGGTGGAGAAGAAGATAGTAACTACTATCTATTTCTGAACTCTGGAGAAGTTTGGTTGTTGCAACAAAAGGATAATGGAGAGGAAAGTTTTTTCAAGGTAGATGTAGATAATCCTCCTTATATGGGAAGCATTTACTACTGATTGGAGGTTGTATGTCGGCGCAAACTGGGTTTTTGGTTATGGTTGGATCTTGGTTTGTTTCAGGTGGGATTGTGTTTGTTATGTGTTTGTATAAGTGGTAAAGTAAAATAGCACCTGGGCATGTGTATAAACTGCCTAATCTTATAGGCAAAAAGTTATTATGTATAACTGTACCAGGAGAATAGCATGAACAAGTTTTCTATTCAGCAGGTTGCAGAAATCCTTGGTCAAGATTTTGACGCTCATGTTGAGCGAGTGAACGAATACTCGTATGAGTATTATCACGATGTTTACAATCAGTCGATTGATTCGGGGCTTTCTGAGCAAGAAGCGATTGATCGGGCAGAATCTGAAGAATCGACTCAAGTCGAGCAAGAATACAATAGATATCAAAACGCAGTAGAGAAAACTGCGGAAAATATTTTGAATAAGCATAACTTGCTTTTGTGTAAGCAAGAGGATGGTTATGTAGTTCAGCCAAAGACTACTTGGCGAGATAGTCTAAAAAAGATTATTGAGACTATCAATGGAGTAGGATACTTCTATTTCCATTCTGTAGATGAGTTTCTGGATAGTGGTCCTTATGGTGAGGAAGAAGGAGTAATGA
>JACCDP010172898.1_pt1 | contig 11207 bp, 6 predicted proteins | sample 7445841 | NCBI WGS metagenome assembly JACCDP01 (sample SAMN15323441, study PRJNA562643) | freshwater metagenome | isolation source: river surface water | place: USA:Blue River Watershed | collected 2017-08-17
TTGCATTGAATGATATTGAAACTGGTTTATTACAAAATGTTACTGGCGATTTACTCGCATTAGATATTCGACAAGCACTACATTATTTAGGCACTATTACAGGTGAAATCACCAGCGAAGATCAATTAGATTTTATTTTCTCCAAATTCTGTATCGGCAAATAGTAAGTTGTCGAATCTCCAATTTTTTAAATTTATAGACGAATAAAATTTATTGGAGGAATGACTTATGTCATCTAAATGGTTGATGTAACTCATATTTTACTTTCATTTTAGCGAATAGTTTTGTGTTCAAATTAAGACCAGTCATGGTCATTATTTAATCAAAATATTAGCTATGAAATTACATAAATCACTTTTTCTTGTATTACTGTCTATACTCACTGTCATCCCATTTATTAGCCATAGTCAATTAAAAGTTGGTTCATCCAACGGTTCAATAAAGATTGACGGCACCTCAACCATGCATGATTGGACCATGAATTCAGAGCAAGGTAAAGCGGAAGCCATTATGACCCTAACAAATGAAAAATTAGTTGGAGTAGCGTCTTTATCGTTTTCAGCTGGTGCTGAAACATTGAAAAGTACCAAAGGGGTATTGATGGATAAAATAGCATATAAATCATTAAAAGTTACCAGTTTTCCAACAATAAGTTTTGTACTCACTTCGGCTACGGTAACACCAGTGGATGCAACTACCTATCAGTTTAAAGGAATGGGGCAAATGATGGTTTCGGGAAAAAAAAGAACAACAGATCTAATAGCTACAATTAAATATAACCCTTCAGAAAAAAGTTTTACAAGTTATGGGGTTAAATCTATTAAAATGTCAGACTATGATATCGAAGCACCTTCTTTTGCATTTGGAACAATAAAAACAGGTGATGAAATTCAAATACATTTTTCAATAAAATTAAAATAGGGCACAATTATTTCATAATTTAAAATAAGAACATATGAGAACAATTATTAAACAAACAGCAGGGTATTTATTATTGGCAGCGATTATGTTACCATTAATTTCAAATGCGCAAACCAAAACCGAAGATGAAACTTTTGGTTATGGTAACCCAACCTTTTGGCGACCATATAGTCAAAACGGAATTGGTGTATTTGAAACTACAAAAGCGGACACCTCCGTTAAATACACTGGTAAAAAAATTCGTTTTGGTGCAGGATTTACACAACAATATCAAAGTATCCAACATGAAAATACTTTATCAACAATCAAAACTGCGAATACAGGTAGGTTATTTAAATTGCAACCTGGTTTGATGACAGCACAAGCAAACTTGTTTATTGATGCACAATTAGCTGATGGTATTACTTTGAATGTTACTAATTACATGTCAGCGCGTCACCACAACGAGTTTTGGGTTAAAGGAGGCTACTTACAAATAGACAAATTGCCATTCAAGGGCGAGTTTTGGGATAATTTGATGAAATATGCAACCATTAAAGCTGGTCATTTTGAAGTAAACTATGGCGATGCTCATTTTCGTCGTCCTGATGGAGGAAATACTTTACAGTCTCCATTTATGGAAGGGAATATCATGGATGCTTTTGCTACAGAAGTAGGGGGTGAAATTTACTTACAAAATAATGGTTTATTTGGAATGTTAGGTTTTACCAATGGTATGATTAAGGGCCATGTTGATTCAACTTTCGTAACTATACAAGATGCAAATGTGAAAAGAAATCCTTCTTTGATTTTAAAAGGTGGAATTGACAAACAAATTAATGAAGATGTGCGTTTACGTTTTTCAGCTAGTATGTATACAAACAGTAGCAATGCAGGAAGTGGTTTAACATTGTATAGTGGTGATCGTACTGGTTCAAATTACCAAAATGTAATGGAAGTTGGACAAGACGCCGCAGGCGTTGCCAAAGCATATACTGCCATGATGAGCTCTGGAAGATACAATCCAGGGTTTAGCAAAAAAATTACAGCAGTTATGTTTAACGGATTTGCTAAAGTGCGTGGTTTTGAAACATTTTTGACATATGAAACAGCAAAAGGTCGTAGTAAAACTGAGACAACAGAAAGAACTGCTAACCAATTTGCATTAGAAGGTTTGTATCGTTTTGGTGCCAATGAAAAATTTTATATTGGAGCAAAATACAATACAGTTAGTAATAAGCCAAGTGCAGCATATACAAATGATATAACAGTTAACCGAACAGTGATTGGTGGTGGTTATTTCATAACAAAGAATGTTTTGATGAAAGCGGAATATGTAAATCAAGAGTACAAAGATTTCTTATCTACAGATTATCGTGCAGGGGGTAAGTTCAAAGGCTTTGTCATTGAAGCAGTAGTAGGATTTTAATTCCTAGATCAAAAAGAGCTCCTACAGAAAAATGTAGGAGCTCTTTTTATTTCAAAATATTTAGATTAACATTTTAAATTTTGATGATGATTATACTTTCATTATTCAATATATGGTTAACAACCATTAGTACTTCTTTTTTTTTATTTAACAATGAACCAATAGCAATTAATAATAGCTCGGTTATAAAATGGAATATAGAAAAAACAAGTACTTTAAAAATTTTAGGAAGTTCCAATGTGCATGATTTTAAATGCGATGTTATTGGGTATGCCTCCTCTGATACCATTATCTTTAATGAGTTTATTAATAATGTTAAGCATATACCATTAAAGGGTGCAATTAAAATCGATATCAATACTATTGACTGTCATAATTTCATTATTACCCGTAATTTTAGAAACACTTTAAAATCAAAAGAATTTCCATTTTTAGTTGTCAAATTTTTATCACTTGATCATTTACCTAATTTTGCTTCAAATAAGGATCATATACAAGGTGTCGTAGAAATTGAACTGGGAGGGGTAGCAAAAAAATTTGAAATATTATATAAGATTCAAAAAAATGGAAAGTTTCTCATCCTTAATGGGCAACGAAATTTTATCTTTTCTGATTTTGAACTGCAAGCCCCCACTATATTGGGAGGACTGGTGAGAATTTACAATAATTTCAATGTTGAATTTAATTTGAACTTAATCCAAAATATTTAATTCAATGAAGTGAAGCGCCTACTCTTTCATCATATGAAATCATCTGGTAATCAATTAGACATAATATAAAAATCGTACATCCTTAAATCATAAAATTTAAAATTATTTAACTAATGATAGTTAGTATATACAGCTAAGTATTTAAAATTCCTAAATGTCAAATTAGTGTTAATTCATTATTTAATAATATAACATATAAAAAATATAAAATATTATAATTCAATTTTATATGTATTATATAATAATAAATATGTATAAATGTGTATGTTTTACACCTATTTTTAATAAATTACATATGTGTAAAATATACACATTACTACGATTGCTGAAATTGATTGCTTGATAAATGAAAAAACTAATTGCTTTGTTTTGTTTAACAACAGTAATGAATGCCAATGGGCAGCTATTAAAAACCGATCCAAATTTTATTTTGGAGTCGAGCAACAATGTTTTGATTACTGCTGATGCTAATAAGGGTAATAAAAATTTACAAAATTTTACGGGTGACGTTTATGTTCACATTGGTGTCATCACCAACTTAAGTGCCAATAGTAGTGCATGGAAATATGTGCCCAGTTTTTCAGTGTGGGGCGGGACAGATCCAAAAATTAAATGTACTTCGATTGGAAATAATAAATGGACTTACACGATTCCAGGAAACTTGAGAACATTTTTTGGCATTACAGATGCTTCAGAAAAAATAGTAAAGATTGCCGTTTTATTTAGAACAGCAGCTGGTGTTAAACTAGCCAATGAAGATAATTCAGATATGTTTTTATCGGTAGTGGATAATCAATTTCAAGTTAAAATTGATACGCCATTTCTGCAACCACTTTACCAGCCGCAATTTGAAGCAATAAAAAAAGGGATAGGAGATACTTTATTTATCAATGCAAAAGCAAGTGCGGATGCAAATTTGTCCATATATTTCAATGACACTTTGTTAAAGTCAATGACCAATACAAGTTCCTTATCTGCTTTTAAAATTGTGAATCGACTAGGAACACAAAAAGTGTTGGTGGTTGGTGATAATGGTTCGTCAACAGCAAAGGATTCATTGGGTTTTTTAGTAGCGGGTGCTATTTCAATAAAGGAATTGCCAACAGGGGTGACCGATGGTATTAATTATCATGTGGGAGATACTTCCGTCACCTTGGTTTTATACGCGCCTAAAAAAACAAGCGTCACTGTGATTGGTGATTTTAATAATTGGACCCCCAATTTGTCGGATGTAATGAACATGACAAAAGATAGTGCACGTTTTTGGATAAAAATCAATGGTTTAAAAGCCGGACAAGAATATGCGTATCAATATTTGATTGATGATAATTTAAGGGTGGCTGATTATAACACTGAAAAAATATTAGACCCGAATAATGATGCGGGCATTCCTGCAGCAACTTACCCTAATTTAAAAGCCTATCCAACGGGTAAAACAACAGGCATTGTAAGTATTTTTCAAACTGCTAAGCCTAAATACCAATGGAAGGATGCAGGGTTTGTCAGACCCAATAAAAAGAATTTAGTTATTTACGAATTACTATTGCGTGATTTTGTACAAAAGCAAAATTTTCAAACTTTAAAGGACAGTTTGAATTATTTTAAAAAATTAGGTATCAATGCAATTGAGTTGATGCCTTTTTCAGAATTTGAGGGCAATGATAGTTGGGGTTATAATTCAAGTTTCTTTTTCGCGCCTGATAAATTTTATGGTACTGAATTAGCGATCAAAGAGTTTATTGATTCGGCACATGCCAAAGGGATTGCCGTGATCATGGATATGGTTTTAAATCATGTGTTTGGATCTTCTCCTTTAGCACAAATGTATTGGGACAGCAAGGCAAGTGCACCTGCGGCAAACAATCCTTGGTTAAATACAGCTGCAAAACATCCATTTAATGTGGGTAATGATTTTAATCATGAATCTCCTGCAACCAAGCAACTAGTTTCGAGCGTGGTTAAACATTGGCTAACGCAATATCATATAGATGGATTTAGATGGGATTTGTCCAAAGGCTTTACACAAAAAAATAATCCAACAGACGTTAATGCTTGGGGTGCGTATGATGCATCTCGCATTACCATATGGAAAAATATTTATGATACGATGCAAAAGGCTTCGAATAATAGTTATTGTATTTTAGAGCATTTTGCAGACAACGCCGAGGAAAAGGAATTAGCAGATTATGGATTGTTGTTGTGGGGTAATGCCAATTACAATTTCAATCAAGCAACCATGGGGTTTAATACGGATGCTTCTTTTAATTATGCTTTTGCCAATGGCCGTAGTTGGAATCAACAGCATTTGGTTACCTATATGGAAAGCCATGATGAAGAAAGATTAATGTATAAGAATACAATGTTTGGTAATTCAAGCGGCGCATATTCGACGCGTGATTTGGCAACGGGCTTAAAGCGAAATGAAATGGCAGCTGCATTTTGGGCTTTAACACCTGGACCAAAAACCATGTGGCAATTTGGGGAATTGGGCTATGATTATTCTATTAATACTTGTACTGACTTATCGGTAAATAATAATTGTCGTTTAGCAGTGAAGCCTATCAAATGGGATTATTTAACGAACACCAATCGAAAAGGTTTGTTTAATGCTTATGCGCAATTTTTAAAGCTAAGGAATAATCCATCTTATACGAACGACTTCATTTCAAATAAATATACAGTTAACTCCACTGGCGTTGTAAAATCAATGCAATTAAATGGGGACTCCATTAAATTAGTGGTATTGGGTAATTTTGATGTTAATCCAGCTACGGCGAATGTAGCTTTCCCAAGCGATGGTATTTGGTATAGCATGTATTCCAATAAGTACCAATCGGTCGTGGGAGGTTCTGCATCTATTACTTTGCAACCTGGTGAGTATTATGTGTACGCAAATAAAAATATATCTACGGTAACCATCACCAATGTATTGAATAAGGATATGCCTGAATTAAAAATTCCTGTGACTATTACTCCTAATCCTTTAAGAACAAGTGCAACAATTAATTACCAATTAACTGAAAGTGGTCAATTAAGTATACATGCGTATGATATGAACGGAAATGATTGCGGAGTGTTATATACTGGCTATAAACAAAAAGGAAGCCAACAATTTATTATTAATAAAAATGCACGCATGCAAATGCCGGGCATGTATTTTATATCCATCACTTTAAACCAAAAACAAAAAATAAATAAACTTTTAATTACAAATTAACAATTCTTAAACTTGAAATCGTAAATCTATGAACATGAAAAAAACACTTGTTGCTTTGTTGCTAGCAGTTATCTGCTTGCCTGCATTTGCGCAAGATCGTACGGTTACTGGTAAGGTAACCGACGCCAAAGATGGATCTCCTTTGGTTGCAGCCTCTGTCGTTGTAAAAGGAACTAATAAAGGAGTGAGTACATCTTCGGATGGTACTTTTTCTTTAAAAGTGACTGGTACAGAAAATACAGTGGTAGTTTCATTTTTGAACTATGCAGCTAAGGAAGTATCTATCGCAGGTCAAACCAACGTAAATGTTGCTTTGACACAAAATTCCGATCAATTAGGCGATGTTGTCGTAATTGGTTATGGTTCCGTTCGCAAAAAGGACTTAACAGGAAGCGTTGCTAACGTTTCTTCCAAGGACTTTGTGAAAGGACAATTAACGAGTCCAGAACAATTAATTGCTGGTAAAGTAGCGGGTGTGCAAATAACTTCAAACGGTGGTGCGCCTGGTGCAGGAAGTACCATCAGAATTAGAGGGGGTGCTTCGCTTAATGCAAGTAATGATCCTTTAATCGTTATTGATAACGTTCCTTTAAGTAATAATGGTATTTCAGGTATTGCAAACCCACTTTCTTTAATCAATCCAAATGATATTGAGTCGTTTACTATTTTAAAGGATGCATCTGCAGCAGCAATCTATGGATCTCGTGCTTCTAATGGTGTAATTATTATTACGACAAAAAAAGGGGCACAAGGAAAAACGAAGTATAATTTTAGTTCACAAACTTCAGTTGGACAAGTCGCTAATTATGTTGATGTGTTAAGTGCTGACGAGTATACTGAATATGTAAATGCAAATGGTACTGCAGCACAAAAGAAATTATTAGGAACTGATAAAACAGATTGGCAAAAACAAATTTATCAAAGTGCTGTAACTTTTGAAAATAACTTTAGCGCTTCTGGAGCTACTAAGTTGATGCCTTATCGTTTTTCAGTTGCTTCTTTATCTCAAGAAGGGGTATTGAAAACTGGTAAATTAGATAGAACAACTGTAGGTTTAAATTTAAGCCCACGCTTATTCAAAAATGCATTAAAAATTGACTTGAATGCAAAAACTTCTTTTAGTAAGAGTCGTTTCGCTGATCAAGGTGCTATTGGTAATGCGGTTAGTTTTGATCCGACTAAGCCGGTATATTCTTCAAATGCGGCTGCGTTTGGTGGTTTTTATGAGTGGTTGGATGCAGGTTCAACTACAGGCTTAGCTGGCTTAGCGCCAAAAAATCCAGTAGGATTATTAATGCAAAAGCAAGATTTAAGCAATGTAAACAGAACTATTGCAAATGCTGATATCGATTACACTTTACCGTTCTTTAAGGATCTAAGATTACACACGAATATAGGTATTGATGTTTCCAATGGCTCAGGTACTATTTTTATACCTGCTACAGCGGCATCCACCTTTAAACGTTTTAATGGCAAGGGCGGTGTTAACAATGAATACAAGCAAGAAAATTCCAACTTATTGGCTGAGTCCTACTTGAACTATTCAAAATATGTTGCAAATATCGAAAGTAAATTTGATGTAATTGCGGGTTATGCTTATCAAGAATTTAAATCAAAGAATTTCAACTTCAATGATTTAACAGAAGATGGCACTGTAGTCACTGCACCTAATTTCCCTTATGATATTCCTGAAAACAGATTAGTATCATTTTATGGTAGATTTAACTACGCATTAAAAGGTAAATATTCATTTACAGGAACAATCCGTCAAGATGGATCTTCAAGATTTAATGCCGATAACCGTTTTGCTACCTTCCCTTCTTTCGCAGCAGCTTGGAATTTAGCGGAAGAGAATATGTTTAAGCAATCAAAAGTAATTTCTGCATTGAAATTAAGATTTGGTTATGGCGAAACAGGACAACAAGATGGTATTGGTAACTATGACTACTTATCGTATTATGCATTAAGTGGCCAACAAGGTAAATACCAATTTGGAAATACTTTCTACAATATGTATGCACCAGGTGGTTATTATGGCGGAAGGAAGTGGGAGCAAACCGCGACTACGAACTTAGCTTTAGATTTTGGCTTATTCAACAATAAGTTAACGGGTAGTTTAGATATTTACAAAAAAGTAACTTCTGATTTATTAAACTTAGTAGGACAACCTGCAGGTGCGAACTTCTCTAACCAAGTAATTGCGAATGTGGGTGATATGGAAAATAAAGGCGTTGAATTAAGCTTGAATTTACAAGCCGTTAATAAAGCGGATTTCAACTGGGATTTAGGTTTCAACGTAACCTACAATGAAAATAAAATCACCAATTTGACAATTTCTCCAGATCCTAATTATCCTGGTAATAAATTTGGCGGTATTTCTGGTGGTGTGGGAAACACGATCATGATTAATTCAGTTGGATACAACAGAGGATCTTTTTATGTTTTCCAACAAGTATATGATGCTTCAGGAAAACCAATTGAAGGATTGTTTGTTGATCGTAACAAGGATGGGGTTATCAATGATAAAGACCAATACCAATACCAAAGTGTGGATCCTAAAATTTTCTTAGGATTTACATCTAATATGACTTACAAAAAATGGAATGCTGGTTTTGTTGTAAGAGCTAACGTTGGTAATTATATGTATAATAACGTGTATAGCACTTTAGGTACTTTCAGAGCCATCTCAAGTTTAGCTACTCATAATGGTAATGCTTCAAGGAATATTTTAGAAACAAGCTTTACACAAAATGGGGTGAATCAATTAATGAGTGATTATTATATACAAAATGCTTCTTTCTTAAGAGTAGACAATATTAATATTGGTTACAATGCAGGGAAAGTATTTAAGGATAAAGCGAATTTAAGATTTAATGCAAGCATTCAAAATGCTTTCATCATAACTAAATACAAAGGATTAGATCCTGAAATTGGTGGTGGTATCGATAATAATTTTTATCCTAGACCTCGTGTATTTGCATTAGGCTTAAATTTTGATTTTTAATCAATACAAAACAAACAACTATGAAAAATAATTTATATAAAGTTGGGTTAACGTTGAGTTTTGTTGCAATCCTATTTGGAGCTTGCGTAAAAAAACTTGATGTATTACCTACAAATGACATCACTGCCGATGTGGTATATAGCTCGGTAGATGGTTATAAAAAGGCTTTCGCTAAAGTTTATGGTGCCTTTGCCTTGGGTGGAAATAATGGTGCAAATGGTGGCGGTGATATTCAAGGTATCGATGGTGGATTTTCGGATTTCTTCCGTCTTTATTGGAATGCACAAGAATTACCTACTGATGAAGCAGTCGTTTCATGGGGTGATGCAGGTTTACCTGATTTTCACAAAATGAATTGGTCTGCAAATAACCAATTTATTAAAGCGTTGTACTACCGTTCATTTTATCAAATTACGGTAGCGAATGATTTTATCAGACAATCTAGTGATGCGAATCTTGCTAAAAGAGGAATCACAGGCGCTGATGTTGATAATATTAAAAGATTCAAAGCGGAAGCAAGATTCTTAAGAGCTTATCAGTATTCAGTTTTAATGGATTTGTTTGGAAGCCCTGCTTTCATTACAGATTCAATTGCCATGGGTAGTGAATTACCTAAGCAAATTTCAAGAGCAGATCTTTTCGCTTATGTTGAAAAGGAATTAAAAGAAATTGAACCCTTACTTGCTGCACCAAAAGCAAATGAGTATGGAAGAGCAGATCAAGCAGCAGCTTGGGCATTACTTGCACGTAATTATTTAAATGCAAAAGTGTATACCGGTGCTGATAAAAACACCGATGCAATCACTTATGCAAATAAGGTAATTGCAGTAACTGGGTATAGTTTATTGCCTGATTACACTAAATTAATGAGAGCAGATAATCACTTAAACAACCCTGAGTTTATTTTAACCATTAACTATGATGGTAAATTCACCACCAACTGGGGAGGTACTACTTTCTTAACACACGCAGCAGTGGGTGGTAATATGAAGGCTTCTGATTTTGGTATTGATGGAGGCTGGGGTGGTATTAGAACCACTAAAGGTTTAGTAAACACATTTACGTATGATTTAAATTTACCTGCAGTAACATCTACATTGGGCACTGCTAGTAAATATGGTTTGGTGGGTTCAGCGGTAAACAACTGGGGCGCAACGCCAGATGTTCCTTTTTATCCTACTGCAACTGCTGGCGTTTTTGTTGCTTATGTTAAATTTTTAAGTGGTGATTGGAAAATTAGAGTTAACAATGATTGGTCAGAAAACTACGGTGATAACGGCGCTAATTTATCATTGGAAGCAAATGGTGATAATATGAAAACGGATGCTGGCTTTTACAAAGTAGTGCTAACCGTTAAGCCAGGTGCATTATCATACACTGTTTCAAATCCTGACCAACGTGCACAGTTCTTTACTGGAAACAATGGCGTTGAAATTAATGACATTGGCGACTTTAAAGATGGTTATGGCATCACTAAATTTAAAAACATTAAAAGCGATGGTTCAAATGGTTCAGATGCAACGCAGGTTGACATTGATATGCCTTTGTTCCGTTTGGCTGAGATGTATTTAATTTATGCCGAAGCTGTTAAGCGTGGCGGTGCAGGTGGATCTGATGCTACTGCTGTTTCTTATATCAATAAATTGCGTGAGCGAGCTATTGGTAACAAGAGCGGTAACATTACTTCATATACACTTGATCAAATTTTGGATGAAAGAGCGCGTGAGTTGTATTGGGAAGGTTTCAGAAGAACAGATTTAATCCGTTTCGATGATAAATTTACAACAAGCACTTATGTTTGGCCTTGGAAAGGAGATACAAAAGCTGGTAAGGGTGTTGAATCTTGGAGAAAGATTTATCCTATACCAACTGATGATCTTACTGCAAATCCAAATTTAAAGCAGAATCCTAATTATTAATTTTGATTTATTACTTTAAAAAGAAAAA
>JACCDP010905219.1_pt1 | contig 11206 bp, 10 predicted proteins | sample 7445841 | NCBI WGS metagenome assembly JACCDP01 (sample SAMN15323441, study PRJNA562643) | freshwater metagenome | isolation source: river surface water | place: USA:Blue River Watershed | collected 2017-08-17
ATGGCCCCGTCAGCAGCCGTCGGTGTCGGGCTGGCATTGAGAGCGGTGGGTGACAGATGATCCGAATTAATCTCCTTCCCGGTGGGCCCAAGGGACGACCAGCGAAGCCTCAATATGATGTTCGTGCGCAAGCGTTGCTTGGTGTGGGTGTGATCCTCATCACTCTGGCCGGTTGCTGGTGGTATTCCTCCTCATTGGACGATGAACTGGAAGCTCGGCAGGAGGAAAAACAAGATAAGGAAAAGCAAGTTGCACAGCTGAAAGAGCAGGTCAAGCAGGTTCAGGACTTCGAGCAAAGGAAAAAGCTTCTGGAGGACAAGAATCGCATTATTGATCAGCTGGAGCAATCAAGAATGGGGCCTGTGAAAGTTCTTGACCACGTGAGCCAGAGTTTGGAGCCGCTCAAAGTGTGGCTCACGCGGCTGGGTGTCGCGTCCGAAATGGTCGAACTGGAGGGGAAAGCGTTAACGAACGACGACGTGGTCGAATTCGTCAATAATTTGCGCCGTACGGAATACTTTACCGGCATCAATCTGCAGGAGAGTAAAGCGACGGTCGAAAACAAGGTCAATCTGTATCAGTTTCGCTTGGCCTTTCGGCTGAAGGGGTAATAATGGCGTTGCCACAAGTAAACCTGGATGCGCTTCGCAATGTGCCGGCTACGCAAAAGGCCGCGCTCTTATTTCTTCTCGTCGGCGGCATGATTGCAGGATTTTACTTTTATATTGCAGAACCCAAGTCAGAGATCATCGCGGTACTGGAGGCTGAGAATAGTAAGCTCGAGAGCGAAATCCAAACGCTCACGATAAAAGTGAAGCATCTTGATGAATTAGTGGCAGCAAACAAGCAACTGGAAATTGAGTTGGCCAAGAAGAAGGAACGACTCCCGCCTGAAGAAGAAGCCATCATGCTGTTGAAACAGGTATCTGACCTTGGAGTACGGCTGGGACTTGATATCAGACTATGGAAACCGGGGGCGCCAACAGAAGATGCATCGAAGCTCTTTGTCAAAATGCCCGTCAATGTTGAAGTGGCGGGAGTCTATCACACCGCCGCATTATTCTTTGATCGGATCAATCGACTGCCTCGCATCATTACGGTGTCCGGCCTCAAGATTGGATCTCCAAAGATAGAACAAGGACGAATCGTATCGCAAACGACGTTTGATCTGGTGGCCTATGCCGCGCCGCAGGAGAAGCCGGTTTCGGGAGTACCGACAGCAGCGAATGTTCCTAACGTCCCTCAAGCCGGTAAGTAAGGGATCGCCCATGATGCTGCGATTGATTATGAGTGAGAAGAAAGCTTGGCACTATTTCCTGATGAGTGGTCTTGGAATGGCGTGGGTGTGGAGCGCCCCGTTCTGGACCTTGCAAGTTCAAGCGGAGCCGTCCCCTCTTCCTGGACAAATAATACCTATGAGGCAAGAGGCCATAAAAATCCCTCCGGTGCCTGACATGCCGAGGACGGCTCCGTCTGCCATGGAAATGCCATCACCGGGTGAGGGTGCACAGGTGGCTCCTCAGCTACCATTGACGGATGGTGTGGCTGGTGTCGGATACGATCCTTCTGGTCGTCGCGATCCATTTGCCCCTATCGTTCAGGAACTACAGCCAGGAAAGGTCGATACCACTCTTCCACCATTGCAACGTGTGACGTTGACCGAGCTCAATCTCATTGCCATTGTGTGGGGAGCTTACGGGTACACCGCGATGGTTCAAACTCCGGAAGGTCATGGATATACCGTACGTCGAGGGACGAGGATCGGACAGAATAGCGGAGTGGTCAGTGCCATTACCGAGCGTGGCATTATTGTTCAGGAGCGGTTCACGGATGTCTACGGCAAGAAGCAGGAGCGAGAGTATGTCAAGCTCCTTCATCCCAAAGAGGGCTCAGAATGAAACCAATAATCTCTCGCGCAGATAATTTCATGACGGCTAGATGCTTTATCAGAGCCTGGGGGCTCATCTTTTTCGCTCTCATCATCTGTGCGGAGACGAGAGCCGTTGCCGATGAGACCGATGCTGTGAAGCATAACGACATGGCACGAGCCGGAACGTCTCACATGCGATTGCTCGCTCAAGCTGTGACCGCCATTGAGGTACGTCCCGAAGCGGATATGGTGACCGTTGTGATCGCCGGGGACGGGCAGTTATTCCCCGAGGCGAACTTTTTAGACGAATCCCGTTTGATCATCGATATCCCAGCCGTATCGTCCACTCTCAGGCGGTCAGTGATCCGCGCCGATCATTATCTGCTTAAAAAGATCCGAGTGGGACATCATGCCGATAAGATCCGGCTGGTATTCGATGTCCCAGAACAGCCAACTTATTCGCTCGTCCGTGAAGCCAACAAGGTATTGATCACCCTGAAACCGAGTGAAACAAGAGCCTTCTCCGCGAGTGCGACGCGAGTTTCGAGAGAGGAAGACCTGTCCATCCTTCCTCGCTCGGGAAAACGGACGCTTGAAGCGAGAGATCATGTGGGCAGAAAGGCGTCACGAATCGTCAGGCCCACGCAGTCTCAATTTAAGATACAACGAGCTCAGATGACGGAAGAAAGTGCTTCATCGGAGAAGGACAGCCGATCCGATGACCTTGTCATAGGGCAAACACGGTATGTCGGACGGCGTATCTCGCTCGATTTTCAACAAGCGGATATTACCAATATTCTGCGTTTGATCGCCGAGGTCAGTGGCTTCAACATCGTCGTCGGAGAAGGCGTGAAGTCAAAGGTGACGATGAAAATGGTCAATGTGCCATGGGACCAGGCGTTGGATATGCTCTTGAAGATGAATGGCCTCGGCATGTTTCGTCAGGGAAGCATTGTCTGGGTCGATTCGTTGGCAAATCTTTCCAAGCAACAAGATGAAGAGGCACGAGCCAGAGATTCGAAGACAAAGGCCGAACCAGTGGTCGACCGTGTATTCTATATCAGGCATATCCCAGCGCAAGAGCTGATGCAATCACTCAGGCAGAATCTAAGTGCGCGCGGCCGGATGCAATTCAATAATGGAAGTAACGCGTTGGTGGTGCAGGACACGGAATCGCAGTTGACTGTGATTAAGCAACTGGTCGAAGGACTCGACCTCGAAGTTCCCCAGGTTCAGATTGAAGCGCGCATCGTACAGGCTGATACGGTTTATGCCAGAGGGATGGGGATTCAGTGGGGGTTTAAGACCTCACAGTTTAATCCGAGCGATTTTCATTTGATTGGGAATCCTACCGGCGGATTTGCGCAAGCTGGTGGAACTGGAGCCACGACGATCGAGCGCACGTTCTTGGTGAATTTGCCTGCGCAGGTGGGAGGACTGCCAGCTGTGCCAGGCATCGGTTGGACCTTTGGAAAACTAGCTGATGGATTTGCGTTGGACATGCGGCTATCAGCCGGTGAATTGCTCGGCTTGACCAAGGTGATCGCTGCGCCCAAGATCACCACGCTGGACAAACGGGAAGCGAAGATTTCTCAGGGCGAATCAATTCCATTTCAAACGACATCGTTGCAGGGTACGCAAACAACATTCGTCGATGCAAACTTAGAATTGAACGTCACGCCACAAATTACATCGCGTGATCCTCGGGAAGAATATAAAAGGATCATGATGAAGGTACGGGCAACTCGCAATGCCGTTGGTGCTCGGAGTAACCCCGCTGGGCCTAGTATCGATCGACGAGAGGCGACGACCCAAGTGATTGTGAGAGACGGAGAAACCATGGTCATCGGCGGCGTCTTTGTCGATACGCAATCCAACAACGTGCAAGGTGTTCCGTATCTGTCTCGCATGCCCGTCCTCGGTTGGTTATTTAAGAACAAGTCTGAATCGGTTGGCAAACAAGAGTTGCTGATTTTCCTCACGCCCAGCATTGTCAAGACGTAGCACTCACTGAGTGTGGTGTGGCGACAAAAGCGTGGTGACGCGCATCGGTGTCACCACGCTTTCTTTATTTGGCAGCAATCACTGCAGCGTCTTCCAGGATCTGGGTAATCCCTCAGCGCGTGACCATCGTTTTAGTTTTATCGGGGCTGTGTTACGATGCGGCGTCTTGAGTATCGTCTGCATGATGGCGACATAGAAGTGATATGAGCTCCTATCCCTTAGTTCTCCACATGGGTATGCGATGAGTTCAATCTACACAGTTCCGGTGTCGCTAGCCGAACGAAGTTACGAAATTACCATCCGTGCTGGCTTGCTGGAGAGGCTCGGAAGCGAGCTGAAGCACCATGCTGTCAAAGGGAAGGTCGCAATCGTAACTGATAGGCAAGTGGCGCGGCATTATCTGGAAACTGTGTTGAAAACGATCAAGCAACATGGCATTGAGCCGGTTCCGATCATTTTGACTCCGGGGGAACGTTCGAAAACGTTACAGACAGTGGAGACTATACTTGATGTTTTGGCACGTCACCGGTTTGAGCGTTCCTCAGTGCTGTTGGCACTGGGAGGGGGCGTCGTCGGCGATGTTGCAGGATTTGCCGCGTCGATCTACCAACGTGGCATGCCCTATATCCAAGTGCCGACGACCCTTGTTGCTCAGGTCGATTCCAGCGTTGGGGGAAAGACAGGAGTCGATCATCGACTGGGCAAGAACTTGATCGGGTCATTTTTTCAACCACGTGCCGTATGGGTCGATCCATTAGTTCTTCAGACCTTGTCCGCGCGTGAATGGGTCGCAGGCCTGGCTGAAGTGATTAAGTACGGCATCATCGCAGACGCGTCGTTCTTTTCCTACCTCCAGCGCTACATGCCTGATCTTCTGAAGCAAGCTCCCAAAGTCGTTGCAACGGTCGTGAAGCGATCGTGCGAGATCAAAGCCGAAGTTGTTTCAGCGGATGAGCGCGAGTCCGATCGGAGACGAATTCTTAATTATGGCCATACCATTGGGCATGCACTTGAAGCCTTAGGTGGCTACCGGTCACTGGTCCACGGAGAAGCGGTCGGAATTGGGTTAGTCCAGGAAGCCGACCTCGCCTGTTTTCAGGGGTGGTGTAGCCATGAAGTCGTTGAAGCAATTCGACGCACTGTGAAAGAGGCGGGCCTAAGCGAGCGAATGCCCCGGTGGACACCGTCCAAGATATGGAAGGCGATGCTTCATGATAAAAAGGTCTCGGGAGGCCGAGTCATCGGAGTTTGGCCTTCGCGCATTGGGGAGGTCCGCATAGCCCCATTGGAGAAGCAGGTGTTCGACCGGTGGTATGGTGCGTCTCAAATGCCGTGACTCACGCATGGATCGATTCGTAACTTTTCTCGGTGAGGAATTTGGTCGAAGAAAGTGGCATTCCCTCTCCCGCCACAGGTGGCTTCCTGTGTCCTAAACCAGTTAGGCGAGCGTGGGATGAGAGCATTACGAATTGCCTTGGCACAGATGAACCCCATTGTCGGGGATCTGAACGGGAACGTCCATCGCATCCTTGAATGGATCAGTGAGGCACGAAAAGCCCACGCCGACTTGGTTGCCTTTCCTGAGCTCGCCATTACTGGCTACCTTCCCGAAGACCTGCTCTTTAAACCGCAGTTTGTGAACGACAATTTACGCGCGTTGAACGAAGTCGTCCAATTCTCTCATGGTTTGGTTGTGGTGGTTGGATATGTGGCGCGAAGCGCTCAGACTGAGTCAAACGCCTCGCGACCGTCGAATGACTCAAGCCCTGGTCGGTCGCTCTATAATGCAGCGGCGCTGATCGCTAATGGCAAGGTAGTCGGAACCTGTCATAAAAGGTTTATGCCGACTGATGGCGATGAACGTCGATATTTTCGGTCCGGCCAACAGCCGCCAGTACTCACAATCAATGGCATGACGATCGGTGTGACCATCGGTGAGGACCTGTGGTGTTCCGACGGGTCACCCCGAGGGCAAGTGGTGGCTGGGGCTGAAGTGATGATCAATCTCGATGCTTCTCCGTTCCAGATTGGTAAGAGCCGTTCACGAGAGCGATTTCTGGATGACTGGGTCCGTAAAAACAGAGTTATTGCCGCCGTTGTGAATATGGTCGGAGGCCACGATGAAGTGGTCTTTGATGGGAATAGCTTCATGCTCGATCAATCAGGCCAGGTGCTCGCGCACGCTGGAGCTTTCAGGGAAGAGTTGCTGATGGCCGATGTGAGTTTTGATGCTGTCCGACGCGGCGGTGGAGCCGGTGGGCGGAAATCAGCATCGCGGAGAAAGGCTGCTTTGACTGCCGATCGTCTCCTGGTGAAGCTGCCGACGGCGAAGGGAACACGACCTCCTCTCATGCTGAGAGTGGTCGAGCCGCTACGTGAAATCGAAGAAATTTACCAGGCCGTAGTTCTTGCTGTGAAAGACTATGTCCAGAAAAATAGGTTCAAACGGGTCGTGATTGGGTTGAGTGGTGGAATCGATTCCGCATTGACGGCGGTGATTGCCGTAGATGCGCTTGGGGCTTCGAACGTGCTTGGGATTTTCATGCCGTCTCCTTATACGTCCCATGAAAGTGAAGCGGATGCGAGAGAGCTGGTGCAGAACCTCAGCATCGAGCTACATGTCATCCCGATCGCTGCAACATTCGAATCCTATCGGCAGGCGCTCGCTCCGGCATTTGGTGAGCGCTCAACAGATCTGACGGAGGAGAACCTTCAGGCGCGCATTCGTGGCAATATCCTCATGGCGATGTCCAATAAGTTTGGACATCTGGTGTTGACCACCGGGAATAAGAGCGAGCTGAGCGTAGGGTACTCGACTCTGTACGGCGATATGGCCGGTGGGTTTGCTGTCATCAAGGATGTATTGAAGTCGCTGGTATATGAGTTGGCACGGTTCCGCAATGCTCAGGGTCCGTCGCCGGTCATCCCGACACGTACGTTGACCCGACCCCCGACTGCTGAGCTCAAACCCGACCAAAAGGACGAAGACACCTTGCCGCCTTACACCGTTCTTGATCCCATCCTGCGCGCCTATGTGGAGGAAGACCGCTCACTGGACGAAATCGTCGCGGCGGGGTTCGATCGGGCGACGGTCGTTCGCGTCATGCGTATGGTCGATACCAGCGAGTTTAAGCGCCGCCAGGCACCCATCGGCGTCAAGATCACGCCTCGTGCCTTTGGGAAAGACCGCCGGATGCCGATCACAAACGGGTACCGTAGTATTGACGAGTAACTGTTTGTGGAAAGACAGTTACGACCCGCCCTTCCTCATTCGTGGGGATGTGCATCGAAATCTACGGATGCTGTCCCGACGAGAACGTGCAGGATTTTGCGGACTTCGCTCTACTTCAGCCATTGAGAGACGGGAGAGGATGGGCTATGATAACCACCCTTCTAAACCCAAAGCGTATGGGGGCATGATCAGGATATTTGGTGTTTGGAAGACATGGGATAGCGAGTAGTCGTGTCGAGTTCCGCAATGGTTCATCTGGGAGGACGTCTTCATGAAGCTTGTTGAGGCGGTCGTCAAACCGTTCAAGCTAGAAGAAATTAAGGATGCCCTGCTGGAAATCGGTGTGCAAGGCATGACAGTATCGGAAGTCAAAGGGTTTGGTCGTCAGAAAGGCCACAAAGAAACCTATCGCGGGCAAGAGTATACGATTGAATTTGTTCCCAAGGTCAAAATCGAAGTTGCGGTGACTGATGTGCAGGTCCCTCGCGTGATCGAGGCCATCATCCGGACGGCGAAGACCGGCAGTATTGGGGATGGAAAAATTTTCGTTCAAGAATTGAGTGAGGTCGTGCGGATTCGGACCGGAGAAACCGGAGAAACGGCGCTGTGACGCGAAGGATTCACACGATGGCAGATCATTGTGGAGGATCTCTCAAAGGAGGTCGGGAATGAACGTGCGTGAGGTGTTGGAGTTCGCCAAAAAACACAGGGTGCGGATGGTAGACCTGAAATTCGTCGACTTGCCGGGTGTGTGGCAACACATGACTATCCCTGTGAGCGAACTGACGGAAACTCTGTTCAAGGACGGTTCTGGCCTCGATGGATCATCAATTCGTGGTTGGAAGGCCATTAACAACAGCGACTTGTTGGTGGTCCCCGATCCCGAGACGGCCTGCTTGGATCCCTTTACGGCAGTCCCGACGCTCAGCATGACCGGCAATGTCGTGGATCCGATCTCACGCGAGAATTACGAGCGTGATCCAAGGTTTATCGCGCAGAAGGCGGAGAAATATCTCCAGAATACCAACATTGGGGACAGTTCGTTCTGGGGGCCGGAGGCGGAATTTTTCATCTTTGATCATGCCCGTTATGATCAAACCAGTCATAGCGGCTTCTATTATGTAGATTCTGAAGAAGGCGCGTGGAACATGGGGCAAGAGGGTATCAACTTGGGCGGTAAGATCCGCCATAAGCAAGGGTATTTCCCCGTTGCTCCGGCCGACACGCAACAGGATATTCGGAGTGAAATGGTCCTTGAAATGGAAAAGGTCGGCATCGTGGTGGAAAAGCATCATCACGAGACGGCATCAGCCGGCCAGGCCGAGATCGACATTCGGTTTGACTCTCTCGTGCGGACCGCCGACAAAATGATGATGTACAAATATATCGTGAAGAACGTGGCTCGTCGGCACGGCAAAACCGCGACATTCATGCCGAAGCCGCTGTTCGGTGATGCCGGTTCCGGCATGCACACCCACCAGAGTATTTGGAAGGATGGGAAGCCGCTCTTTGCCGGGAAGGATTATGCCGGTATCTCGCAGATGTGTTTGTATTATATCGGAGGCATTCTCAAACATGCACCGGCGCTGGCCGCGTTTACGAATCCGACGACGAATTCCTACAAGCGCATTACGCCGGGATTCGAAGCGCCGGTTCTCCTCGCCTATTCCAGCCGGAATCGATCGGCCGGCGTCCGTATTCCGATGTATTCTCCGAGTCCGAAGGCCAAACGCATTGAAGTGCGGTTTCCTGACCCCTCATGCAATCCGTACTTGGCGTTCTCCGCGATGCTCATGGCAGGCTTGGACGGTATTCAGAACAAGATCAACCCCGGTGAACCGGCGGAAAAGGATCTCTATGATCTTGATCCGAAAGAGGCTGCCAGCATCCCCACGATGCCTGGGAGTCTTGATGAAGCGATCGGTAGTCTCGAAAAAGATCACCAGTTTCTGCTCAAGGGAGAGGTCTTTACCGAGGATCTGATCGAGGCCTGGATCGGCTATAAGCGAAGCAGAGAAATCGATCAGATGCGTCTTCGGCCGCATCCCTATGAATTTTTCTTATATTACGACGTCTAGGTTGACGGGGTAGCCGGCACGCAGCAAGCCACGATCGAATGCTGGTCCGTTTCGCAGGCGGCTTTCCAGAGGGCCTGGTTGATGCTCGCTGCTTCAATGGGTTGCCAGCCGCCTTGTTCGATGTAGCCGGCGGTTGGCCGACCCGTGCCTATCTGTCGAGAAAACTCTATCGCTTTTTCGATGAATCGTGTTCAGGTCGAAGTACACCGTTTCAAGACTGGGAGGTTGATACGGTTTCTCGATGGTGACCCAATCCGCAAGACCGGTCCATAACTGAGCATGATGACAGCGATGAGGAACAGGCATTCCAATGGTTGCTCAACCTGTTGGGTATCCGTCCAATAGTGGATTGAAATCTAGAGTCCATGGAATAAGGGCCAACCGTCAAACAAATCAAGTGGTAAGACTCAGGTGCTGTGAAAGCGTACCCCTGGCCCTCTTGAGCCGCGTGTCGGCTTAGAGTATCCTCGCCATCACTACCGAGGAGGAGTTCTATGCCGAAGCGAGTTCGAACCGGGCTGACGCGAAGTGATATTCTCGATCGATATGTCGAACGATTCAAGCAGCAGCTTGTGAAATTCCAACCTTTTCTCTCACGCAAGCGCGGGTCGTCTTCGCTCGATGATTTCGACGAGGCCGCCGAAGAGCTGATCAGCCAGGTGTTTGGTGCGGCATCAGACGAATCGGAGGCCTACTTCTTTGCAAAAACGGGGGAGTCTGTCCTTTTACCGGAAGAGGCACAGGAAAGTGGAACTCACGATGTCGAACGCGCGAGTCTTCAGCAACGTCGACAAGTCCTAGAAAGTTGCCTGGCTGACCTCGAATTGCGTCGTCGATTGCAGGCCACGAGGAAGGGGAAAGGGGAAGAACAGACGTTGGTCGAAGAATATATGTCGCATGACGTACGGAGCATCCACAAAGATGCATCGATCAAACAAGCGGGACAGCTTTTACAGAAACATAAAATCGGTTCACTGATCGTCGATGATGGATCTCGGTATATCGGGATTATCACTGAGTCAGATCTCACCCGCAGAGCGGTGGCCAAAGGTCTTGATCCCAACGCGACCAGCATCGCTGCCTGCATGAGCCGGTCCCTCGTCACGATCGAGGAAGACGAATCGCTGGCCGATGCCAGATTGCTCATGAAGAAGCACGGCATCCGGCATCTACCGGTGACCCGGACGCCACGATTATCGGAGTCCTCTCGGTATCTGATCTCCTCCGTGCCTTCGAAGCGCAAAAATCTTCCTAACGCTCATTACGCCGCCGTGAGCTGGTTTAGCCAAGGTGTCGCGAAAGCCGCAAGGCCAGTCCGACCAGGGTACGTACCGGGTTGGCGGCTGAGCTGAGCGGCATGACGGACATGTCGCTCACGTAGAGTCGGTCCGTCCCGACCACGCGTAGATCCTCATCCACCACCGAGCGGCCGGCAAAGGGCGCATCGAGCTGTGGCCGGTACGGCATCCGCAAGCTGCCGACGGCGTGATGTACCGTGCCCCAGCCAAACCCTTTGCCTCCTTGCCCGTACCGAGCATTGTTGGCCGGCTGGGCTGGTTGGCCATTGACCTGAAACTGAGAGAAAATTCGCAGGGTCATCTGGTTGAGCACGTCCCAGATCTGCTCTGGATTCTTTTGCCACCCAGCCAACGCGGGAAATCGTGACCCGGCTAGATAATCAGCCCAGCTCTGGTTCCGGAATGCAAGCTCCGGCACGTACCCAAACGGTGGGGCCGGTTTGACCTCGTTGTTCTCGTCAAGGCAGTTGCCGAAGCTGAACTTAATGTCGATCCTGGCCGCCCCGCTGGTCGGAGGCGAGGGCGCTGTCGCTGGATCATTCTCCCGCAGGTGCCAGTATTCGTGATTGAGGTTCATCTCCACGTTGAAGGGGAAGCGGATCTCATTGTTTGCATCGCGCAGGCCGCGAGAGTAAAAGACGATTTTGGCGTGATCATCCTATCTCAGCGGAAGGCTGCCGATGTTCGTCACGAACGTCGTAATCTCGTTCGACGTCGGGTGATC
>JACCDP010679418.1_pt1 | contig 11205 bp, 2 predicted proteins | sample 7445841 | NCBI WGS metagenome assembly JACCDP01 (sample SAMN15323441, study PRJNA562643) | freshwater metagenome | isolation source: river surface water | place: USA:Blue River Watershed | collected 2017-08-17
CTTACCGTTCCGGGGCGTCCCACTGCCCGCGTTCTATACACACTCCTAGAAACCAATCAGGCACCGGCGATTGATGTGGCCTCGGTGAATTGGTCCCAGTACCCGACCTGGGATCAGCTCGCGAATTTCTTGGCGGAGAGCAACTCGCCCACCCGAGGGCTGTGGAAACTGGCAACAAACGGCACGGGCGTCCTGATTCGAACTTCCCCGACCCGGATTCGTGCCGTGGCGGTGGAGCCCGGCTTCGCTCCCAGTGCATTTCCCTCAAGCGGGGAGTTCCGGAATGACGCCGGCTCGGTGGCCATGGGAGACAGGATCACGCCCCCGCAGGGTGCCCTCCTGATCTCGGGTAACCACCTTCCACGATACAATCACATCTCGTTCACCAACGCTTTCGCACAGTCTCCGGGTCTGCCCGCAACCAACCGCGTGTTTACCTATTCCCGGTTTGCCACCGTGGTGGATTCCCGCGTTGCGGGCGGCGTCCGCGGAGTTTTCGCGGTTGCCGAAACACCACAAGGGACGTCGGACCGGATCCTCTGGTCCTTCCCGAATCTTTCCGATGAAGGGGAGTCCAATATCCCGATCGAGTTCGAGTACCATGTGACCCCGACCCCTGCGGACATGGTTGCCGTCATCTACCACTCCGATCATCCCAGCCAGTACGTCGCTCAGAAGCTGGCGGTGGATCTGTCCCGGATCGGTTGGGCGCAGGTTCACTATAATTCCACCATTCCCGGCGCATTCCCGGGCAGATCTCGGGAGGATTCCGAAGTAGTCTGGGTAGATGCGCTATCCTCCATGCTCCGCTCCAGCGGGGATCTCTCGGGGGATGTGTCCGGCCGCGGGCGATTCGTGCTCGAGATGAAGGCAAGCCGTGACCGCGACTTCATCGCCATGCGGGTGGTCGAGGTGCGGACCTATGACGTGGATCCTCCGGAGAACGAGCGGCATGTCAGTCTTGGCGACGAGATGCATCCTGCGGGTGAGGAAGCGCCCAATGGTACGCGGCCAGACCGAGTGGGCGTCCCTCCGATGGTGACGTTCGGGCTGGGCGACAACCAAACTATCCCTGGGGGTGCTGATCCAGAGGCGCGTCTCGTCTATCAGCACAATGCACCGGCCGAGCCGACGCACGGCAGGATCTTTGCAGTCAGGGCCAATGCGACTCCGCAAAGGATGGAGGTCGTCTGGCGACGTCGGGATCCTGCGACGAATGCGGTGGTGTTCTGGCCTTACCAGCTCAGGCGCTACACGGCCGACTGGCCAGCCAATCCTCAAAGGTTCGTCCGTGCGCAACCCGCTGACTTTCGCGGAGAACAAGTCGAGTTCCCCACCAACCATCAGTTCCGTGCTGTGCTTGAGCCGTTCATGGTCAATCCTGGCCATGCTTTCCTGAACGGGAACGCCTTTGACGCTGTCGCCCCGGGCATCAGCCTGATTCGATACCAATTGCGGGTTCCTAAATCCGGGTTTCCCGGGCTGACCCAGGATTGGGTGGGTTATCAGGTTGTCGAAACCGTGTGGAGAACCGATTCCCGGGTCCGCGCCCCTCAGGAACCGATCCCGGCTGCGATTGGTCGTGAGCTATCCCACCCCGGGAAACCTGAAGTAAAGATTCCAGAAGATCCATGGCCTTATCTGCCGCCAGGATACATCCATGTACCGGTGTCACGAGCCTGGCAAGGAGGAGGCATCCTGCCTTGCGAAGGCAGCTCCGCGACGGGGTGTGTTCCGGCAGACCGATACGACGAATTCATCTACGGAAGCTTTGACCAAGGACGGCAGGCATACCGTCCGAATCCCGACTCGACGTGGCAGATCTTTCCCGTGAACGAAGGGCAGCTCGAGGTCTGGTGGCACAACATCTATCGCGGCAACGGTTGGCCCGAGGCGGCAAACATCGCATGGCCGAGCATCGCCCGGATGTATTCGGCTGCCTGGCCTGAGGATGCGGTCCCCTACACCATCGGAGCTGCGGGAGAGCAGAATGAGCTCGCTGAGGTGGATGAAGTAGAAGAGCTGAATGCAAACGTCTATGTTCAGAACAACCCGGCGCTCCGTGGCTTCAATCCCAACGACGAGCATGCATTCCTTTGGGCAGGATCCGGTGGCGGAAAAAGGCTGTTTGCGCTCCGAGACGATCTTGGTCAGCCCTATTTCTCCGAGGGGTCGAAGCCCTATTCGCTTTTGCGCTTTCGAGAAGGACCCTTGTTGGATACGGAGACGTCCGCCGACATCAAGAGCAAGCCGTGGGCTATGCGGGTCTTCCGGGTGTCGCGCGGAGGGTTTGATCTGAGTGGTGAGGCTGGAAAGCCTCTGCTACCTCCGCCGCCTTTCCCCAGTCTGCTTGACTCACAGGAGTTTGTGACAGTCGAACGAATTCCGGTGTCAGGCCCGTACTACAAGGACCGAAAGGCTACCGTTTGGGCCAGGGCTGCGGGGGATGACGGCGTGTCGACAGATACCATTGTGATGCGTTACAGGTATAGGATCGCCAAACCCGAAGTCGGATTTCACCTGCCTGCTGGTTATCGAGTCAATGGTCAGCCTGTAAATCCGCTTACAGATTACCTCGCGTGGTTGGATGGTTCCCCATCGAATATGACCGCACCTCGTGGGACACCGATCGATGTGCCTTACGTTATCCGGTGGCCTTTCCTGCCGGACCCGTTGTATCTCAATGAGTCGCTATCAGACGCCAAGAGGAAACTTGATGCGATCAGCGGTTCAAACTCAGTAGCGATCGTCTACCAACAGCAGCAAACCCAATTGGGACCTATTGCGGTGCTGTATGACCCGTTCTCGGCGCGAACCCAACCCAATGTCTCCAATGAATGGGCTTCGAGTGCGCGTCGAATCTCGGAGGGACTCGGATATGAGTATTTCTCCGAAATCAGTCCATCGCTGCAGTCGCGTCTCAGGTACAACACGCTCTTAAACGAGTTGCAACTGAGCGGTGAGTTTAAGAAGCTGACTCTCACTGACGGTGAGCCCTATGCGATTCTGCCAAACGTCCTCAGCGCTCGGGATACCACCAACCTTCTAGCCATTGCTGCGAATGCCGGGTTGAAGACTGCCTTTCGCCAGCTGACCAATCGTTTCTCAGAACCCATTATATTAGGATCTACCAATAGCAACGCAACGCGCAAGCCTGTCCTGTCCACGGGCCTAAAAACGAGTCGATCTGGCTTCATCACCCTCGCATTCAACGATCATCCCAATGTCCCGAATGAGCAACCGGTCGACCTTCGGGTCTTGCGAGTGACCAATATTCTCGCCCGGGGCGTACTTTTCCGAATATATGGTCAGGATCCTTTCGACGAGAAGATTACCGTTCGCCATTCCGGTGACTTCATGGGGAATGTGGACGACTTTGAGTTTCAATGGGAGTACACGGCGGGAACATTGTACAATGACTACAAGACCAACCTGAACACTTGGGCTGCCGCACCCGAGCCCATGTCGATTCCGGCGGCCGCCGTCTGGCTCCCCGTAGTCTCCGCTCGCGGATTGAACGAGGTTTCCTTCTCAGGGGCCAATCAGTTCCTGCTTAGTGATTTTTGGGTGCGTTGCCGATACCGGCGTATAGGTGGTGAGTGGCAGGAGACTTGGACCGAAGCGCTATTCGTTCCGGGCTGGGTCAAGCGCGTCGTTCTGGGGATCAATCAGTTCAATCTGGGACTCGTCTCCATGGGGATGGGGAAGCGATTCCGGAGCTACTTCGATTACACCAACAGCCAGCCTGTGTACTCCACCATCGCCGTGGCTGGGCCACGGTACTCAGGGAATCTGCAGCTGAATCTTGCCCAAGCTCGGACCAACGGCCTCATTCGAATCTACGAAACGGTCCTGAGACGTGCCCGTGCGTTCACCATCGATGCCGTTGGCGCATCGTCCTCTGGCCCTGCCAACATGGCGTTGATGCTGGTCTCGACGCGTCTTGCAGAGCTTTACGGGCATCTGGCCAATGAGGCCTATGCCGATGCCCTCGACCCGACTGTCGGGATCAGGGCCGACTTCCAGCAGTTTGGGCAGGATGCCGGGTCCGTCTTCTGCTTCAAAGGCCTGGTACCTTCCCAGCTTGAGGAGGAATTGATCCTGCTCAGGGGTAGAGACAGGATCGAGGGTCAGCCGGTGTACAACCGAGTTCCTTGGAACATGACCACGCGGCAGGAGGGGCAGGCGGCCTACGTGGACACGTACGCCATCAGTGACGTGAACAATGATGGAGCGATCAACGAGCTCGACGCTCAAGTGGCCTATCCTCAGGGGCATGGTGACGGTTGGGGCCACGCCCTGCAGGCAACCAAGTATTATTACGAGATACTGCGGAATCCTTCGTTCACTTGGGTCAATGCTCTGGAAGCGGTGCCATTGGGCGATGGTAGTGTGACTGTTGATTTCCAGGAGGAGGAGCGCTTTGCCAAGCTGGCCGGTATCAAGGCTCGAATTGGCAGCGAGGTAGTAGCCTTGACTCATCGCTTATACTATTTGGAGGATCCTGAGGAACAGTCCAAGGGGTATTACGACAACAAGCCAGAGCGAGGTTGGGGTGTGGGGGAGTCTGCGGTCCGGCATGGATTGGGTAGTTACCTGGATTGGATTACTTCCAATGCCATCCTGCCAGAGGAGGATCTGGACCCACGTCGCCGTGATCCCTCGCAGAAGATCGATCGCCGCCACGTCCTGACCCTGCCTGAGATCGCATCCGCCTATCGCCAGATAGAGCGAGCGGTCGAGATAGCGGACCTCGGTCTCAATCCGCTTGGGGTGCCGGCAGGTGTTGTACCGTATGACTTGGCGGTGCCCGAGACTTCGGCCAAGCAGGACGTCAGTTTCTTTGACCAGACAGCCCGCAAGGCGGAGAACGCGTGGGTTAATGCCAAGGTGGTGTTCGAGTACGCACGGAATGCCAGCGAGGAGCTCCGCAAACAGGCGGATAATGAGGCCGAATTCATGAAGATGGTCCGGAAGGAGGAGCAGCAGTTCCGGTCTCAGTTGATCGAGGTCTTTGGCTATCCCTATCCAGATGACATTCCCTCCAAAGGAGGTGTCTACGACGAAAACTACGTAATGAGTGGACCGGATCTGGTCCATCATATGTACCTGGATCCATCTCCGATTACCCAGCAGACACGCTATACCGAGCGAGAAGTTCGGGTGAATCTCCTGGACGATGGAATCGCTTCGTACGGGAGGACGCTGCGGGGCGTGGAATTCAACATGTATCCTGAGGCATTCGGGATGGTTCGCCCCGCTCGGTGGACGCGGTCTCGAAAGGCTCCTGGCGAGCTTCAGTTGAGCCTGTCGGATTTCCGTCAGGCCTATGGTCGACTGCAGCGGACGGTCATCGATTACGGGAATATCTTGGGTCAGATCCAGGCTCAGAAGGGAATAATTTCCCGCCAGATTGCCGCGAATGAGGCATCAGTGGAGGCGATTGACAAAGAAATCTCCATCATGGTGACGATTGCTGGACGTGAGAGCAACCTCAACGATGTCATCGCTGAGTCGCGCGAGAGTTTGTTGAAGTACCAGTCCATCGCTTCGTGGGCCAACATCATCAGCACGGCGGTCGCGGAGGCTCTTGATGTGAGGGTTGTTAACGGCCCGATGGGTGGGGTGGATGTCGACATCACTTCTCCAGTAAGGTCTGCAATCCGTCTGGTAGGCTCAGTCGTTGGACAGATAAACCAAGAGAAGGCAAACCAACAACAGGTTAAGGAATTGACAGCCCAGTTGACGAAGGATGAGGTCAAGTCCGCTAGTGGTTATACGATTCGGTCGCTATACCGAGGCGTCGAAGTAGCCCGAGGGGCGGTGGCCGAAGCGTCAGCCCAAGCGCCGTTGCAGCAATTACTTGGGCAACGCCGGTCCATTGAGATGGAAATTCTGAATCTGGAGGAGTCACTCGAGCAGAGCGCTGGCAGGTACGTGGCGGCCCTCGCGCGTGGGGAGCGGCTTCTGGAGCAAGTCTACCAGTTCCGGAATGAGACGGCTGCTGCCGTGGAGAAGGCACGATATCGCGACCTGCTGTTCCGTGTGTTGCGGTCGGAGGGTATCCAAAGGTACCGGGCCCAGTATGATCTGGCGGGAACGTATACCTACATCGCTGCGAAGGCATTCGATTACGAAACCGGGTTGACCGGACGTGACAAGGGGGCCCGGTTCCTCGAGAGGATTGTTCGGGCAAGGACATTAGGCTCTACCTTGCAGGGTGGTTTGGTTGGGGACGGTGAGAATCCCACCCTGAGTGCCGCGATTGCAGCCATGCGCGCGGACTACACCAATCAGGTTACCAACTATCGTTTATTTACCGGTTCCATTCGGCAAACACGGATCAGCCTGAGGAAGGAATTGCTGCGTATCCCGCTCGACGAATCAGGCGATGCTGTCTGGCGCGAGGCCTTGCAGAAGCTTCGTCTGGCTAACTTGACGAATGTGCCTGAGTTCGTAAGGCATTGCCGCTTCGAAGCATTGGGGAGTGCAGAGCCTGGCCTTATGATTGATTTTGGCACTGTCCTGAGGAGCGGACTCAACCTGTTTGGTCGCCCAATCGAGCCGGGAGACAGCACTTTTCCCAGTGGACTCAGGGCAGTCCGTGTTCGTGGTGCAGGTGTCGGCCTTGCCGGTTATGAGGTGGGCATGGGCAGCGCTACCCCAACGTGCTACTTGATCGCGATCGGGGACGACTTTATGCGATCGCCGGATCAGCCGGATGTAGTGCGGACGTTCCGGGTGATGGATGTGCGGATACCGTTCCCTCGATTTGTCACAGATAGCGACACGCGTCGTGAGGATTTCGTTCCTTTTGCGGATTCGCTGCATAATCCCTCAGATTTCCTTGCGGTTAGGCGAGCCTCGCCGTTCCGCATGTACCATAATGCCAGTCTGTGGGGGATCGACGTGCGGCAGCAACCGGCACGGCACTTGTTTGGGCGCTCGGTCTGGAATAGTCGTTGGATGCTGTTCATTCCCGGCCGTGGGATCCTGGCCGATCCAGAGGAGGGCCTCAACCGGTTGATTCTGGGGGTGCCTGTTGGCAACCTCCGGTTGGGAGGAATAACGGATATTGAACTCCTGCTCGAGACGGATGAGCAGACCGGCAGTTGAGGTTTTTATGTCAAAACGTCATTGGATCCTTCTGATTGCGTGGTTCTCCAGTCTGGTGCTCCAGGCTCAGCATGTGCAGGAGCGGTTCACCCTGGTACCCGGCTGGAATGCCGTGTACTTGGAGTCGCAGCCAGTGAGCAATCGTGTGGAGGTCGTCTTCTCCGATCCCAACATTGAGAGCGTCTGGTATTGGAACCGTCGGGATCAGGGACCCGACCTGCTGGGTGCGTTGAACACAGCGGTAGCGGAACCGGATGAGTGGTTGGTTTTCAACAGGGCAGGCAATACAGCTGCGAGGGTTCGAAGCTTGTACGACGTCGAGGGTGGTCGAGCGTATCTCGTCCGGGTCCGGTCGGGTACCACGGCCTTGGTGCAGTTCAATGGGGTGCCTGCGCCGCCGCGAACCGACTGGGTACCGGAAGCGTTTAACTTGGTTGGTTTCAATCTGCTTCCGGGATCGACCCATACGTTTGGAACCTTGCTGGCCGGTTCGACTGCGCATGCAAGCGCGTCGGTTTTTGATATGTTGCCGGATGGACGATGGAGGCGCTTGACCTCCGCGGCGACGACATTGGTAGCTCGCAACCGTGCTTATTGGATTCAAACGCTCGGAGCGTCGCGACATCCGGGCCCATTCCAGCTCGACTGCGAGCAGGGTTCGAATGTGAGTTTTGCGACGGATCTGCCGGATGTTGGGTTGATTGTGAGTCCGATTGCAGCGGGGCCGATGGAGCTTCGACTTGGCTTGTCGGCTCCGGTGACGCGTCCTCGCTACGAGCCTCTGAGCTTTCTGCGATTTCGGGACCTTGGGAGGAGTAATTTTCGGGAGTGGGTGAGGCTTCCGGTGGGCGGTCAATACTCAATGAACGTAACGACCAATATTCCCAGGGCCATTCGGATCACTGTGGACAAGGCCCGGCTTCTGGAGGCGGTGGCCAGGTTTCCGGAAGGTTTCGGTGGGGTTCTGACCTTGAGTGATTCGCGCGGTTTCTTCGTGCAGTTGCCGGTGTCGGTGGACCTGCAGGAGGTTGCGGCTCTTGCCTCTCGCGCCCGGAGGGCGCTGCCGAGTTCAGATTCTTCTCTCGACCCAACAAAAGTGGGATTGTGGGTCGGACAGGTGGTTGTGAGCCAAGTTAGCCAAGCCAACCACGCGAATGTATCCCTCCGTACCAATCCGGTGCCGTCGGGCGGAGAATTCACCATGAAGCTGATCCTGCATTACGACAAGGCGGGAAATTTGCGGCTCTTGAACAATGCGGCGCTTTTCTTCAATCCGACTAACTCGGGCAACAGTCTGGATCCGGGCCTGTTGGTAGTGACCGACGACTTCCGGCGGACGACTCCCGGGCTGAGGGGCATCGTTCCTAGGGGAGATGGCTTCGCGGCACGTCGGTTCTCGGCTCCGACATTTGGAGGGGTTCCGCTGCTCAGGCTGGCCTTCGAGGGTGGATTTCGGACCGGAGCGGCCCATGCGTCGTGGGTGATGGATTACAGCAACCGGCTGAATCCGTTCGTGCACCTCTACCACCCAGATCACGATAATAAGCCCGAGGATCGTGACGAACTCCTGCCGGAAGGCCTCGAGTCCTACACCATCCAGCGGGACATCTCGCTGGTGTTCGGTGACAAGGACCCGTTTCCGGAAGAATTACCTGGATGGGGGGACTTTAGAATCGGTGGAACCTATCTAGAAGTCGTGAGGGGTTTGCACCGAGTTCCTATCCATCTCAGCGGAATCTTCAGCCTGCAGCGACTGGCCCAAACGGAAAGACTGAATCGATGAATGCCCCAGTCCGAATCCTGCGTTTATTGGTCATCTGTGTTCTTATGACCCGCTTGTCGTCCCAGTTGCAGGCCATTTACCCGGAGCCCCCAAATGTCTTCTTTGGCCGGATTCGTGGCCCCGCGGGCGCCCCGTTGGAGGGGTCCGCATTTCCTGTCCGTTTGCAGGCCTTCGTGCCGCCCAACCCTCTGGTTGGCCGCCTCACGAGACGTATGGTCGCAGAAACCATCATCGTCACAAATCAGGCGCTCCCGGAGTTGCCGGATTTTAAGATGTTTCTGAGACTCGATGGTGGTGGAATCCAGTTGTACCATCCAATGGCCGTGCTCGAAGGCGAGAGGGTGGAACTGCTGGCTGTCTACGGAGGTGTGACTAATGCGGTTGTCGGTGTTGTACCAGCCATTGGGCCGCGAGGCGCTTGGGAAGAACTTGATCTGTCGATTCCATGTCCCGATACGGACAGCGATGGCCTGTGCGATGATTGCGAGTTGGAGTACTTTTTCGCCAGGAACCATCCAACCCGCGGTCAGGATGACTTCGACCGGGATGGATTTACAAACGCCTTGGAATGCGACAGCGGGACGGATCCGACGGATCCCAGTTCAGTTCCTGAGCCATCGCCGAAGCTGCCAATAGTTCCGGTCCCGGGAAGACCCGACTGGATAGGGTTTCATCCGGATTGGGATCCTCAGGGTCTAGAGTGGGCTGAAGCGATCACTGGCCCATATTCTCGAATTCCCTTGGACAAAATCGACGTGGCGACCCGGTCGGTGAAAATGGATTCAGCCAACCGATTTTTTCGAAAGGTGCGGAGCCCCTGAGGACACTCGATTTCCAAGTCATAGTTCTCCAAACATCAAAAATACGCGTCGGAACATGGCATTGATTGTCACGCCAGATGGTATTCCGGGCATCGCGGCGCAGACTTCCAGGGTTGCAACAGGCATCCTTCAGGTGGTCTGGGTGATAGGGTGTTTGGCGTTCTCGCCGATGCATGCGGCGGAGGTTCCCAACAAAAGTGGGGTATCCGCCAATTCGATCTCCCTGCCGAAGGGCCCTGGTTCCATCGAGGGCCTAGGGGATGCGTTTCAGCCCTCGCTAGCCACCGGGACGGCCAAGTACGGCCTCAAGATCGCAGTGCCTGCCGGTCCGGCCGGTTTCAGTCCCAAGTTGGCATTAGCTTATGACGGCGGTGGTCCCAATGGTTCTCTGGGCTACGGTTGGGCTCTTTCGGTGCCTTTCATCCAACGGCAGACTGAGAAAGGTTCGCCGCGCTACGTGGATGGCCCCAACGGTTTGGACGATGATCGGGATGGCGAGGTGGACGAGGTGGACGAGGTGGACGTCCTTGTCACCGAGGACAAGGAGGAGTTGGTTCCTGTGGCAGGAGGGTATTGGTTCACAAAGAACCAATCCCAGTTTGTTCGATATCGCCGTGAGCTAGAGGGTTGGACAGCCCAGATGCCGGATGGCATGCGCCTTGTCTTTGGACCCTCCTTGGATTCGCAGATTCGGGATGCGGAGACAGGCAAGGTCTTCGCTTGGTTGTTGGCGTCTGTAACGGACACTCGAGGAAATACGGCACATTTTGGATATTCTCGGTTTGATCGGATGGAGGATGCGAACCAAGTTTATCTGGAAACTATTCAGTATGGCCCGGGTTCAGGGCCATGGGGAGCGTATCATCAGGTTCGGGTTCGATACGAATCGAGGCAGGACTGGTTCGAGGACAATCGCTCTGGGTTCCCGGTGCGGACCGGTCACCGAATCAACGCCATTGAAGTAAGCACCCACGGGGCCAACCGTTCCGGGTCACCAGCTATCGTTGAACCCGTGACAGGAGAAGCTCGCGGATCTTTGGTGAGGCGTTACCAATTGACCTACCGCACCCCGATGGATTCTGGGACCGGGGCTTCGTACCTGAGTTCTGTGAGGATTGTTGGAGCCGACGGGACACTCGACCTTCCACCTGCAAGCTTCACTTACTCGATCTGCGAACCCATGCCGACCCAGTCGGTCAATGGTCAGTGGATCAACTTTGTTGGCACGCCCGGACTGGTGATGGACTCAGGGTCGGTGGAATTCGTCGATCTGAACGGGGATGGGCTCCCGGACATTCTTCGGACGGATGGGGGCATCCATCGGGCTTGGTTGAATCAAGGACCCGAGCCCGGGTCTGCGGGACGGGTCCTGCGGTGGTCGCAGGAGATTCGCCTAAAGTCTGAAGACCCCGGAGCTTTCGCCTTTGGCCTCGCTGCCGTTGAACCCGCGGCACATCTGGCCGACATGGACGGCGATGGTCTGGC
>JACCDP010700296.1_pt1 | contig 11199 bp, 9 predicted proteins | sample 7445841 | NCBI WGS metagenome assembly JACCDP01 (sample SAMN15323441, study PRJNA562643) | freshwater metagenome | isolation source: river surface water | place: USA:Blue River Watershed | collected 2017-08-17
AGGAGATTTACGTGAACGTTCCAGTTACTTCAACTCTTCCAAAGCATGACATTGCTGATGCATCACTTGCAGCAGAAGGTCGCAAAAAGATCGAGTGGGCTGAGCGCAATATGCCTGTGCTTGCTCAGATCCGCGAACGCTTTGAAAAGTCACAACCTTTCGCAGGAGTTCGTATCTCTGCATGCATGCACGTAACAACAGAGACCGCTAACTTGATGCGTGTCCTAAAAGCTGGTGGAGCTGAAATTGCACTGTGTGCATCAAATCCATTGTCAACACAAGATGACACAGCTGCGGCTCTAGTTCATGAGTACGGAATTTCAGTATTTGCTCGCAATGCAGTTGATCGTGATGGTTACTACAAGCACATCAATGCTGCACTCGATATCGAGCCTCACCAAGTATTTGATGATGGCTGCGACCTTGTTAACACTTTGCACACAACACGTAAGGAATTGATTCCAAACATTGCTGGTGGTTGCGAAGAGACAACAACAGGAGTTATTCGTCTTAACCAGATGGCTAAAGATGGAGCGCTTCAGTTCCCAATGATCGCGGTGAACGACACTGATACCAAGCACATGTTTGATAATCGCTATGGAACCGGACAATCAACGCTTGATGCGGTATTTCGTGCAACCAACTTCTTGCTTGCAGGACGCATAGTTGTTGTTGCTGGATTTGGTTACTGCGGTAAGGGTGTTGCAGAACGCGCAAAGGGTATGGGCGCTGATGTAATCGTTACTGAAATCGATCCAACTAAGGCACTAGATGCAATGATGCAAGGCTTCCGCGTTATGCCAATGCTAGATGCGGCAAAGCTTGGAGATGTCTTCATTACTGTTACAGGTAACCGCGATGTCTTGCGCGACGAGCACTTTGCAGTAATGAAGGATGGCGCAATCATGGCTAACTCAGGCCACTTCGATATCGAAATCGATGTTGCATGGCTAGAGCAGAATGCCAAGTCAAAGAATGTAAAGATGCGTCACCAAACTGATGAATATGTATTGTCAGATGGGCGCCGTTTACTACTTCTAGCTGAAGGCCGTTTGGTTAACCTAGGAGCAGCAGAAGGTCACCCAGCATCTGTAATGGATATGTCATTCTCAGATCAAGCACTGACCGCTGAATACCTTGTTAAGGAAGCAAAGAACCTCAAGCCAGGTGTGCATGAAGTTCCTACGTACATTGATAAGGAAGTTGCTTCACTGAAGTTGATCAGCATGGGTGGACGCATCGACGTTCTAACACCAGCACAAGATATGTACCTGAACTCTTGGGAGCACGGTAGCTAATGACTTTAGTCATGGTCGTCGATGACGACCAGGATCTCGCAGAGATGCTCGGTATCGTTTTAACCGGTGCCGGCATCGATGTTGATCTAGTAAGCCGTGGCTATGAAGTCATGGATGTTTTTCGTAACAATCCACCAGATTTAGTTTTGTTGGATGTTATGTTGCCTGGCCTGGATGGAATCGAAGTCTGCAAGTTAATTCGCGCAGAATCGATGGTTCCGATCGTCATGCTTTCAGCTAAGGGCGACACTCAAGATGTCGTTAAAGGTTTAGAAGCTGGTGCAGATGACTACATGGTTAAACCATTTCGTCACCCATCAGAGTTAATTGCACGAATTAGAACTCGCTTGCGCAGAACTAATGCTGATGTGTCAGGGCTACTAACAATTGGTGATCTAGCGATTGATGTTCAAGCCCACCAAGTAACTCGTGCAGGTAAGCAAATCGCCTTAACTCGTTTGGAGTTTGATCTACTGGTGGCACTTGCAAAAGAGCCCGGGCGAGTATTCACGCGCGATGCTTTGTTGAGCGAAGTCTGGGGTTACCGCCATTCAACTGATACTCGCTTAGTAAATGTGCACGTTCAGCGTTTGCGTTCCAAAATCGAACATGATGCCGAACATCCAGAGATAGTTGTGACAATACGAGGAGTTGGATACAAAGCTGGAGTAATGGGCGGTTCCTAGTAATGAACCCACTCTTTAGCCGTATCCGTAACTCCCTTGCGATCAAGGTAATTTTCTCAACGGTCCTTCTTTCCCTGATTATCACTGGAATAACGGGCTCGATTCTAAATACCCAGCTATCTGCAGGCGTTAAGGATGTGAACCGTAATTCAGCCCTAGTTGAAGCTCGGTCAACTATTTTTACCGCTGAATATCGATTCTTGTTAGCTCAAGGTGAAAAGGATTCGGTAGTTCAAAAGGTTGTCGACGATGTTATTAGTTCTGCAACAACGCTCACTTCTAGTGAAAATGCCCGTGAAGTTGTCTTCATCAGGAGCCCAGGTAATACACGAGAAAACAATTATGAAATTGCTTCAAACCTTTTAGATCCAAGTTCTATTCCGAAATCGCTCAGCGAACGCGTTCGAAAGAATCCAGAATTGGTGTATCAGTACACCAATATGAATTATCTAACGGGCACCAGAATTAAAGGTCTAGCAATTGGTCAAAAGGTTCAGATTCCAAACGCTGGACAGTACGAGATGTACATAATCTTTTCTTTAGCTAATCAAGAAAAGACGCTCGAACTTATTAGCCGTTCCTTGCTTTTGACAGGTTTTGTTTTGCTTCTACTAGTCGCATTGATTACCTGGCTTGTGGTTCGTCAGGTTGTTAAGCCTGTACGCGAAGCGGCTATGGTTGCTACCGAATTCACCGCCGGAGATTTCCGTAAACGTTTGAAAGTTGAATCACAGGATGAAATTTCAACCCTGGGACTTGCATTCAACGAAATGGCCGAATCTATCGAGAAGCAGATTGCGCGCCTTGAAAACTTATCCCGCGTTCAGCAGAGATTTGTTTCAGATGTTTCGCACGAACTACGAACCCCGCTTACAACTTTACGCATGGCATCTGAAGTCATTTATTCAACTAAGGACACTTTTGACCCGATTGTTGCAAGAAGCGCCGAATTATTAGTAGCCCAACTAGATCGTTTTGAAAAACTATTGGAAGATCTACTAGAAGTCTCGCGATTTGATGCTGAAGTTGCGGTTCTAGAAGCCGTTGATTTCGACATGGTTCAGTTAGTCAAGCGTTGCGCTGAGGATTTAGCACTTGTTGCTAAGGAGCGAAAAACACAGATTTATGTGAACACCACTGAGCCGGTAATCATGATTAAGGCTGATATCAGGCGAGTTGAGCGCATTCTTCGTAATCTCATGGCTAACGCCATCGACCATTCTGAAGAGATGCAGATCGATGTTCGGATCGTGGCTAGTGAACATGATGTAGCGGTCGGAGTTCGAGATTACGGAATCGGACTTGATGAAAACGCACTTACTCGAGTCTTTGATCGCTTCTGGCGCGCAGATCCTTCACGTGCCAGAACTCGTGGCGGAACTGGATTAGGTCTATCGATCGCTCTAGAAGATGCGCGCTTACATAATGGTGAACTTGAAGCTTGGGGGCGTCCGGGACGAGGTGCACATTTTGTCGTCACTCTTCCGCGCAACACGTGGGAAAGTATTGATCAGCGACTTATTCCTTTACAACCCGAAGATTACAAAGCCTAATTTCCACAGCTTTTATCTAAAAAATCTTTTCTACTGCAATCGCGCCAAGATAGCTGCGTGAGTGCATTTGCCGAACTATCACAATTAATCTTTCCCAGTAGATGTTTTGGCTGCCAGGCTTTAGGTCCCAGCATTTGTTCTGCCTGCCGAAGTAGTTGGCATCCGCATTATTACAAAACGAAAATTGATCAACTTACCGTCCATTCGGCCTTGCTCTACACACCCACTGCTTCAAAGATAATTCTTGCAGCTAAGGAATCTGGTTTAAGAGGTGCTGATGAATTACTCATTGGTGCGATCACACATGTCTTAGACAAAGTGATTCCCAACAACTCTTTGTCTCGTCTTGTTCCAGTTCCTTCCAGCAAATCATCACAACGTCGTCGCGGCAGAAGTTTCGTGGTGGATTTGGTGTCACACATTTCACAACAAACAGGAATCCCAATGTTGGATTGCCTACAATTGTCCAGAAGAGTTCGAGATCAAAGTGGTTTGCATCGCGACGAACGGGCCATCAATCTTGCGGGAGCTTTTTCCCTCAGTTCACGCGCCAGGGGAGAGCTGATATTGATTGATGATGTCGTCACAACGGGTGCGACCCTGCGAGAGGCTGCCAGAGCGGTTAATTCGCAGGGTTTTCAGGCAGTTGGCTCAGTAACCGCGATTACCGCCTGCGTTGCCCAGCCTCTACGATAAGGCTCTGAGTCCGGGATCCACTCCATCGAAAGGCGAGGTCAATGCCAGCGTTTGTAGACAAGATTTTGCGTGCAGGCGAAGGACGCATTCTTCGCGATCTCACCAAGATCGTTGCCTTGGTCAATGCCGAAGAAGCTCGCTTTTCAGCGATGTCAGACTCCGAGCTACGCGAACAGACACCTCTTTTCCAAAGCCGTTATGCAAATGGCGAATCACTAGATGATCTCTTGCCAGAAGCTTTCGCAGTTGTTCGCGAAGCAGGTCGACGCACGTTAGGTCAGCGTCACTATGACGTGCAGATCATGGGTGGTGCAGCAATGCACCGCGGAAACATCGCTGAAATGCGCACTGGTGAAGGAAAGACTTTAGTTGCAACGCTGCCTTCGTATCTCAACGCCCTTGCCGGCCGTGGCGTACACGTTGTTACAACAAATGATTATTTGGCAGAGCGCGATAGTGAATGGATGGGTCGTGTTCACCGTTTCTTAGGTTTAAAGGTTGGCGTAATTCTTGCCAACATGACACCTGCCGAACGACGCGAAGCATATTTAGCCGACATTACATATGGAACAAATAACGAGTTTGGTTTTGATTACCTGCGTGACAACATGGCGTGGTCATTAGATGAATGCGTGCAACGCGATCACTTCTTCGCAGTAGTAGATGAAGTTGACTCGATTCTGATCGATGAAGCCCGTACACCTTTGATCATCAGTGGACCCGCAGATAAGGCCACTAAGTGGTACGTCGAGTTTGCAAATCTTGTTCAAAAACTTCAGCGTGATGTCCACTACGAAGTAGATGAAAAGAAAAAGACTTCAGGAATTCTAGAAGAAGGCGTTACAAAGGTTGAAGAGCTATTGCAGATCGGTAATCTGTACGAAGCTGCAAATACTCCAATGATTGGATACCTCAACAACGCGATCCGTGCCAAAGAGTTGTTTAAGCGCGACAAAGATTATGTAGTCATGAATGGCGAGCTTCTCATTGTTGATGAGCACACCGGCCGCATGCTTGCTGGTCGTCGTTACAGCGAGGGCTTGCACCAAGCGCTAGAAGCAAAAGAGCGTATTGAAATCAAGGATGAAAACCAGACGCTGGCAACTATTACGCTGCAAAACTATTTCCGTCTATACGACAAATTGTCAGGTATGACAGGTACTGCAACTACCGAAGCTGCAGAATTCCAGCAGATTTATAAGCTAGGTGTTGTACCAATCCCAACTAATCGCCCATCACAGCGTATTGATTCACCTGATTTGGTGTACAAAACAGAGATCGGAAAGTTTGCCGCAGTAACTGCAGATATCGTCGAGCGTTACCGTAAGGGTCAACCAGTATTGGTCGGAACTGTAAGCGTTGAAAAGTCTGAAGAACTATCTGCATTTTTGCGCAAAGCCGGAGTTCCTCACGAAGTTCTAAACGCTAAGCACCACGAACGCGAAGCAGCGATCATTGCACGTGCCGGTGTTAAGGGTGCGGTAACGGTTGCTACAAATATGGCAGGCCGTGGTACCGACATTATGTTGGGTGGAAACCCTGAATTCATGGCAGATTTTGAATTACAACGTCGCGGAATCTCTCCGGTAGACAATGCCGAAGAATATGAAAAGCAATGGCCGGCAGAAATTGCACGACAAAAGGCAGCGGTTGAAACAGGTCATGAAGAAGTTGTTGCACTTGGTGGACTGTATGTTCTAGGAACAGAGCGCCACGAATCTCGCCGCATCGATAACCAGCTTCGTGGTCGATCAGGTCGCCAAGGTGACCCAGGTGAATCACGTTTCTATCTTTCATTGCAAGATGATTTGATGCGTCGATTTAATTCAGGAATTGTTGAGCGCTTCTTAACCGCAGCTGGTCTTCCAGATGATGCACCAATTGAATCCAAGATGGTTTCAAATGCGATTAAGTCAGCTCAAACTCAGGTAGAAGCCCAGAACTTTGAAATGCGTAAAAACGTTTTGAAGTATGACGATGTCATGAACCGCCAACGTACTGTTATCTACGGTGAGCGTCGCATGGTTCTAGAAGGTGCTGATATCAAGAGTCAAGTAGCCCTGTTTGTTTCAGATACTTTGTCGGCTTACGTGGCAGCGGCGACTGCTGATGGTTATGCCGAAGATTGGGATCTAGAAACGCTGTTCACAGCGCTTAAGACGATTTATCCAATTTCATTTACGATCGAAGAACTTGAAGCCAGAGCAGGTTCACGTTTAGGACTAGATGCTGATTTCATTACTGCGCAAGTTCTTGAAGATTGCGAAGCGGCATATGCCCAACGCGAGCAAGCTTTAGGTGATCAGGTCATGCGCGAACTAGAGCGCAAGGTCTTGCTATCTGTGCTCGATCGAAAGTGGCGCGAACACCTTTACGAAATGGATTATCTGCAAGAAGGAATTGGCCTTCGTGCGATGGCCCAACGCGATCCACTGGTTGAATACCAAAAAGAAGGCTTTGATCTATTCGCAGCCATGATGGATGCTGTCAAAGAAGAAATCGCAGGCTTTGTCTTTAACATCGAAGTCACTGTTGAAAGTGCCAGCAATCAAGTTGTAGCTCCAGGTCTTGAGTCAAAGCAATTGCCTCAGACAGGTTTGCAGTACACAGCTGCAGATGAATCAGGAGTTCGCACAACTGGTGAAGTTTCTAGAAACGCACCATGTCCATGTGGATCAGGTAAAAAGTTTAAGCGTTGCCACGGAGGCGCAGCTTAAATTTAGATAAGGTTTAAACAGGTACATAACCAACGACCGTCTAACCCTTCAAATCTGATTGCAATAACGCGCAAGCGATCTCCAAATCGCACGGTAACCGTTGCTTCACATACTCCATCTAGTGGCTCAGTGATTCTGGTTTTGCGCACTCTTCCAATCTCTGTCAACGAACCAGTTGCACGTTGTAGTTGCGAAAATATTGTGTAATGACAGGACAACTGAAGTTGTTGAGAAGAGCGCCTGCCGGCCCAGATTTCTAAAACATTATGAATGAACTGATGAATCAATGGTGCAATTTCTGGCAAGGTAGCTGCAGATGTGGGTTGGGGTGCAAACTCTGCATCGAACTCTTCACCAAAGGTGCTGGGTACTAAATACAGTCGTGGTTTCTTGATTACTTCCACTAGGGGAATCGGCCGAAACATTTCAAGGACCGGATGTAAGAAATCTTCATCGGGATCACTTGAAAGCGGAATTAATTCGGTAATTGTAAAAGTTGGGACAAGGTCAAAGTCTGGTTGTGTGGTCATGGAGCTACCGTTGCGCGCTTTAAGGCAGACTTACTCAGCCTTAAGTCTCTGATGTACTCATACTTTTGGCTGACTGTGGATAAACCTCAGTTCAATGTCGCTCTTGCCCGTTGGGTATCCCTATGAAAAACAAAAAAGATTCTTATGGCGCACGTATGCCTCTAGCGATAACTTTGATTATTGCAGCTTTTGCATCTGCATTCTTTATCTCAACATATTCAAATAAGGGTTCTGACTATTGGGTCATCGCGCTACCGTTAACACCTGGTCACGTCATTGATTCAACTGATTTAACAACTGATCACTTAAATCTGGGGCAAAGTGCCGATTATTACTTGAGAGAAAGCGATCAAATCATTGGTTTGGTTGTCACACGTGGGATGCAGATCGGTGAGGTGATTTCGACCGCAGATGTAAGTAGTTCCGCAACATCTATGGCTACAAGTGCGGTTCCTCTTACTGTTCGTTCAGGAGATTTTGCCTCTGGAATAAATATCGGCGACTCAATTGATCTGTATTGGGTCCTTGATTCACGCAATGGTGAAGAAATCTTGGACCCAATCTTGATTCTTGGCGGAATAACTTTGATTGGCATCGATGATTCAAAGAATTCACTAGGGGCAGATGTATCAATAACTGTTGCGATTGAAGAAACTCAAGTTCTGCGTATGTTAAGTGCTACGACACAAGGTCGACTAGTAGTTGTTCGTTCACATGTCTGAGCTTGTTATGCCCACCGTCATTACTGCAATTGCCAACCCAGAAGCTGAAGGTTTTGTTGCGGGAACTTTATACGCACAAGGATGGAATGTCGTTTTCAGAGCGATTGATTGGGGTTCACTGCAGAGCTACCTGAAATCAAACCCTGAACTTTGCCAGAACGCCTTGCTCATCTTTGGCACAGATTTGCCTGGGGCAAATCAAAAGTTGATCGATTCCCTAACCGGTGTTGTAAGGCAACTAATCGGCTTTTCCATACCTAATGTTGCACCTGGTGATTTTGAAGCTTTGCATCCATTGCCCACAGTAAACACTGACTTGATTTCCTTAGTTCGTGGATTTGTACGTGCACCGTTAGTTCGGACGAGCGCAGTTACCCAACGTAGCGCTCGAAATTCAAAGGTCTTTGCAATCGGTTCAGCCGGCAGTCATACCGGCTGCACTTTTATTGCACTTAACCTTGCTATGGAATTAAGTCTGCTTGAAAAATCAACGCTGCTCATCGAGGCAAATTTCCGCGCACCATCTCTTGCCCCGCGGCTATCGATGCGAAAGATTTCAGATGAGACATCATGGAAGAAAATTGCACCCAATCTTTCACTCATCGAAATTACTCAAGAAACTTCAGCTAATTTGGATCAATTCATGAATAAAGCAACCGATGAATTTGATTGCGTGGTCCTTGATATTGGTTCTATTTCAGGTCTTTCAAATCGATTAACAGATAGAAGATGGACATCGACAGTGACAACTTGGTGCTGTGATCAGTCAGATGAGTTAATGATTACTTCTCGTGCCGATAATCTGGGCCACCATCGATTAGTACAGGTCATTGATTTGTTGCAGCAAACTTCGATACGAGCACAGTTAAGTTTTACACAAAATATGAAGTCTGCTGGCAAACGTGGCGATGCAGAAATGGCCAGATTTCTTTCAGCGACAACTGGGCTTAAACCAATTCGAGTGCGAAGCTTGAAACTAGAGACACGATCAGTTCAGGCAGCCGAAGATGAATTTGCCACTATGGTCGAGACCAATGAGCGCTCACATCTGCGCAAGTCGATCGCCGAATTAGCTCGAGAAATGAGTTCATAAGATCTATTACTATGGGCCAATGCGTGCATACCTTCCCATCAGCCACAAAGATCTTGAAGCTTTTGTGCTGACAAAGAGCATTGATGCCGATGAGGTATTTGCACCAACCCCAGCATTTGTTGCAGATAATTTGGATTGTGACGAAGAAGAGCTTGAATACTTGCTCTCTATCGCTGCAGGTGAAGAAGCTCTAGAGCTGCGTCATTCAGAGAAAGCCCCCGGAATTGTCTTGGCTTTTGAAATCACGGATGAGCAGATCGCTGAAAAGTATGAAGATTCAATGACTCTTAAGACATCGTTGCCATGGGATCAGTTGCAGTGCGCATTGCTTGCATTTCACGGTGATGATGAGTTGGTCTGGTTTGCAACTCAGGAAATCGAGATTCATTTGGCGGAGTGGAAGTAACAATGCTCCAACTTGAAAAGTTACTAGGTGCCCGAACAACAATCACTATCGACCAAGCAGAGAGATTACGAGTTCTAGTTGCTAATTGGCAGCTCCTGTCAGACCTTTCATTTGCAGATTTAATTTTGTGGGTTCCAATTCGCAAAGACATCACAATGTGGCCAACAGGTCACATCGCTGTAGGTCATATTCGCCCAACAACAACATCAACGGTTTTTGTTAATGATGTTATTGGCGATGAAGTCTTGTGGGGTTCCAAACCAATTATCGATGAAGCCCTTTCGGGGGATGAGATCATCCGAGCCAGCGATCCGGAAAAAATAGGCGAAATGCTGGTTAAGTCCGAATCAATTCCGGTCACATTTGATGGCCAAGTAATTGCAGTTATTTCTAGCCACAGAAGCGTCGAACAATCACGTGGTTCCGGCAAGCTTGAAAAAAATTATCGAGACCTGGCAAACCATTTGTATCAAATGGTTGCAGAAGGAAGTTTTCCTTACAAAGATTCTGGATCATTGTTTGAGCCGGTGCCTCGAGTTGGCGATGGCTTGATTCGTCTAGATGCAAACTCTGCAATCTCATATGCCAGCCCTAATGCAAAGTCAGCGTTTTCTCGCATGGGTTGGCGCGGAGATTTAGAAGGCAAAAACCTTGGTGAAATCGCTGAACAAGTTGTTACTGCATCTCTTAATCCGCATGAAGAAGGCATTCGCTCACGCTTAAATGGAAAGATATTGCAAAGAGTTGAAATTGATAATCAAGGCGCAACAATTGATTTGTTAGTGCTGCCGCTTAATGTTGGGAAAGACAAGATCGGTGCAATTGTGTTACTTCAAAATGTGACCGAACTGCGTCGACGTGATCGCGAATTAGTGACAAAAGATGCCACTATTCGCGAGATTCACCATCGAGTGAAAAACAATCTTCAGACAGTTTCAGCTCTTTTGCGTTTGCAATCTCGTCGCATCGAAGATCCAGCTGCCGCTGCAGCCCTGGACGAAGCCGTTCGTCGCATCGCATCTATCGCACTTGTCCACGAAACTTTGTCTAACAGTACAAAAACAACGGTTGCATTTGATGATGTTTTAACCTCTTTAATTACCCATTCACTTGAGCTCAGCCCTCGGATGGGGGAGCTACATATTGAAAGAATCGGTGAAATTGGATCATTAGAATCACGTGTTGCAACACCCTTGTCATTGGTTGTAACTGAACTTATTCATAATGCGCTAGAACATGGGCTTTCTGAATCTGGCACAAAGTTAAGAATTGAACTACAGCGCTATAGCAATGAGGGTTTAGTAACTATCTCTGATGATGGAGTTGGCTTACCTGCAAACTTTGATTTAGCAACGTCATCTAATTTAGGTTTACAAATTGTTAGAACATTGACCGAAAATGAACTACAAGGTGAGCTGAAGCTGGAATCAACTGAAAAGGGAACACACGCTAAGTTGCGCTTCCCGCTTTAAATCTGGTTTTGCTGCTCCATCAAACG
>JACCDP010280206.1_pt1 | contig 11198 bp, 8 predicted proteins | sample 7445841 | NCBI WGS metagenome assembly JACCDP01 (sample SAMN15323441, study PRJNA562643) | freshwater metagenome | isolation source: river surface water | place: USA:Blue River Watershed | collected 2017-08-17
AGAACTTGTCCATGTCGGACTTGGCTTGATCGAGCTTCAGCGCGAAGAGCTTGGAAATCAGCATGGTCATTGCCGTGGCCTCGTTCTGCACCTGGCTGCGCTGCGCCTGAGAGGCGGCGACCAATCCTGTGGGAATGTGGGTCAGTCGGACGGCTGTTTCCACCTTGTTGACGTTCTGGCCTCCTTTGCCACCCGAGCGGAAGGTATCGCGAAGGATCTCGCTCTTGGGGATGACGATGTCGCTCTCGGCGATGTCATCGATTTCGGCAATGACGTCGACGCTGGCAAAACTCGTGTGCCGACGTTTGTTGGAGTCGAACGGGGAGATGCGGACCAGCCGGTGCACGCCGCGCTCGGCCTTGCAGAAACCGTATGCGTTGTGCCCCGTCACTCGGTAGGTGACACTTTTCAACCCCGCCTGCTCGCCCGGCAACGCATCGGTGGATTCGTGCTTCCAGCCGCGGCTCTCGAACCAGCGCTCGTACATGCGGGAGAGCATTTGCGCCCAATCTTGGGCTTCGGTTCCACCGGCGCCGGCTTGGACACTGAAGATCGCACTGCGGTGGTCGTGGGGACCCGTCAGCAGGACTTCGAGTTCGAAGGAATCAATTTCCCGATCGAGTTTGGCCAATTCAGCATCCGCCTCGGCTTGGACGGCATCTTGCCCTGCCTGAGGTTCGGCTTCGCCCAGTTCGAGCAACACCAGCACATCATCGACCCGTTTGCCGAAACTGATCAGCGGCTCGGCCTTTTTCTTCAAGGCGTTGGTCTCTTCGATGACCTTCTTGGCCGTCTCTTGATTGCTCCAGAAGGTGTCGGAAGCCATCTGCGCCTCGTACTCGGCGAGGCGCTTGGTGGCCTCGGGCAGGTCGATGAACCGGCGCAGTTGTCCGAGCTTGGACGTGATGACGTCCAGATGGGACCGGGTGACTTCGAACATAGCGGTGAATCCTAACCCGATGAGGCCCTAGGTGTCGAATCGGGATTCCGCCCGTTTCTGCGCGGAACGGCGATGGAATGCCCCTTCAACCGCTGGCGGTCCGCGGTTCAGCTCTTGGAGACCCGCAGGCGGAAATGCACTTCTTCGGGCGTGATGAGAGTCGCGAAGAATCGCTCGAAGATCACAGGTTCGAGGTTGATGGGGCCATTGAGCCAGCGCAGAGCGGCAAAGTTGGAGAAATGGAAGCGCTTGGATTCGACCACAAAGCGAGCCTTGCTGCCGTAGTTGGTGCGGTGCCCGAGCTTCCACTGCTCATAAAACTTCAACGTTCGCCCGGTGATGTCCTCGTAGTTGTCGAAGGATCGGATCCCGAAGGGGATGCGGTGATCGGGTTCGGAATAGAACTTGGTGCTGAGAAAGAAAGGAACCTTGACGGTGATGACCGCACCGGGGCGACACACCCGCCACAATTCGGTGACCACCGCATTGAAGTTGCCCATGTGCTCCAGGATATGGGAGGCATAGACTTCGTCGAAGTGGTTGTCGGGGAAGGGCCACGGATACTGGTTCAGGTCACAGAGTTGATTGCCTCCGTAATCCACGGAATCGAGATTCACCCAGCCCTCGCGGATATCGAGGCCGCAGCCGACATTCAGGCGACGGGGGGTGGCAGGGGACGCTGTGTTCATGAATGGGGACTGGAGGAGGTGCAGGGACTCGCCGGATCATTCTCTGGCGGGGAAGCCGGTTGGGATCGCGACTTCAGGAGCAAGGCACAGTTCCAGGACAGGAATTCCCGCACCACGGGAATGTGCAGCAGAAACCAGAGTTCCGGGTAATAGCGGGGCGCCCGGCGCGTGATGGACAAGCAGGTTCGCTCATGCAGGTGGTGCAGGATGCTTCCGATGGACGTGACGAACAAATTGGTGCCGGGTCGGTGAAAGCGCCCTTTGCCGAACAGGTCATGGATGGCCGGGCCCATTCGGGGCCCGAGGTAATGCCAGGGTGAGAATTCGTGACCCCCCCAGGGTGACAGCCAGTTGGTCCAACTCAGGTAGAAGCGCCCACTCGGGGAGAGCAGTTGGTTGGCCCGCGACAGGAACGATTCAGGCTGGGACAGGTGTTCCAGCACATTGGAGCAAATCACCAGGTCGTAGCTTCCGAGCCGATGCAGCGAATCCTTGTCGAGGTTCACGCTGAAAAACGGGCAGGAGCGGAATTCAGGAAGCAGGTGGTTCTGCTCATCCGCGAAGGTCACGGCGCAGCCGCGCTTCAACAATTCTCCACCAAAGACTCCATGGCCGCAGCCCAAGTCCAAGACTCGGATTCCGGGGCCGACCGGTATGCCGCCTTCCTCGATCCATGCGATCGCGTCCAGCGCCTGCATCCGGTAGAATTCCGGGTCATCGCGATGGTGGACGAAGCGCCACAGCAGTTGGGGCAGGATCATCGAAGCGCAAAGCGTGGCTCAGGCTCCACAGAGTTTCCAGCACCGAAGGGAAGTCGACCACAGGGGTGAGTCAACGGCCCGTCTTGTCGTGGTCATGAAACAGGAGGGATGGATGAAGTGAACTCGCAGACTGGCGAGCGATGAGGGAGTGGGCTTTGATGGGGCCGGTGCAGATCCTGATCGTCTACAATTCAGCGCTGGATGCCCGGTCGGTATCCGGTGTGCAGACCTATTTCGCGGGCGTGGTGGAGCACTGGATCAACGCGGGGCATCGGGTGGATTTCCTCGTGGCCCGATCCGCTTGGCCGGTTTTCCAGAGTCTCTATCCCCGCTCGCAACTCATCAGCAGCGACGATCTCTTCGATCCGAATCGGTATCTGGGGCAGACGTGGCGATACCTCCCCGCCTTCGCTTGGCGGATGCTCACCGCCCACTTCACCCGGTTGCCGGTGCAGTACGATGTGATTCTGGCCTGTGCCCAATTCATCTACGAAGTCGGGCCCGCCCGGACTTTGGCGCGCCGATGCAAGGCCGCTCTGACGGTGAAGATTCATCACGTTTTGTCCAATCAGCGCCAACCGGCAGGCCTCTTCGACCGGATGCATTTTCAGTCCGAACGGACGACAGCGAGGTGGTTGAACCATGAGGCCGATGCCATTCTCTGCGGCACGGAATTGATCGCCCGGGATTTCAATGCCTTGGAATCCCATCTGGGTCTCAAGCCCAGCAAGACATTCGCCACGGGTTACGGCATCGATCTGGATCGGATTCCGTTGTCGGTCGATGGTCCCAAGGAATTCGATGCGGTGCTGCTCGGGCGGGTGCATGAGCACAAAGGCGTGTTCGATGCCGTGCCGCTGTGGCAAGTGGTTCGGCAGCGCCGGCCTGGCGCGCGATTGCTGGTGATCGGTGAGGGGCCGCATCGGGCCGAGCTCAAGTCCCGGTTCGAGGCGGCGGGCCTGGGCGATGCGGTGCACTTTTCCGGTCCCGTCTCCGAGGCGGAGAAGGTGGCCTTGGTCTCCCGGGCCCGAGTCGGTTTGAGCTTGTCCCGTGAGGAGGGGTGGGGTCTTTCGGTGAATGAATTTCTCGCCGCGGGTTTGCCCGTGGTGGCCATGGAAGTGCCGGTTTTCCGCAGCGTGTTCCCGGGTCAGTTGGACTTGGTGCCGCAGAAGGACATCGGGACGACCGCGACACGAATCTTGCACTGGCTGGATCATCCCGAGGAGGCCCGTCTTCGGGGTAGGGCCGGCCGGGAGTTTGTCCAACGCTACGACCATCGCCGAGTGGCCGCCGAGGAGATTGGAATCTTGTCAGTGGCGCGTGCCTCACAGTTGGCCCGGCAGGCTGATTGACCACGAGTGTTGGTCTTTTCCGGCAATGAAACCGGGCGCTGGAAAGAACTGAGACTTCTTCATCAAGAGCTTCGGGATTGAAACACCAAACCCCGACCTATTGGACAATGGGTCGGGGTTTGGTCGGTGCTTAGGGTTCGCCCGTCCAGGACGTCCTCGAATCAACAGATCCTCGGAATCACTGTCCCAAATTGGGCAATCCTGGCGGGGGAGAGATCGGGTCTCCACCAGCCGCAGCGTCATCCTTCTTCGGGTCGACCATCAGCTCCGAGCGCTTCTTGAGCAACGAGTCGATGGTCCACTTGCTGACCAGATAGGTCCAACGGCCACGCGATTGCTCGGCCGCCAGTTTTTCCTGCTGCTTCTTGAGCTTCTCGGCGAAGTCCTTGTTGAACTTCTCGGTCTCCTCTTTCTTCTCGTCCTTGGCCGGATTCCGTTGGGTGAGCAACTGGGCTTCGGTGACGAACTGAACGGGGTACCGATCGCCTTCCTGAGCCTTGCCGATCTTGACTGTGTAAGTCCAACCGCTGGAGGTGCGGATCTTTGCCTGGACCGGTTGGTCAAGTCCGAGGGCGGCCGGCTGGGCGTCGACGATCACGTCATCGAAGCTCGGAGAGCTGAGCAGTGAACTGAAGACCCCGGTCTTCGACGCGTCCACCTTCTCCTCGGCCTTTGCTCCCACCAAGGTCCATTCGGAGAACTCATTGGTGCGGGTCAGGCTAAAGCTGTTGGTGGCTTCGGGATGGGTGATGGTGACCGAAACGGGTTGCTCAATCTTGAACCATTCCTTCTCGAGCCACTGATCGGGCTTGGGCTCGGCATTGGCCAACGGTTCGTTGACCAGGGTGACCGTCTCGATCTTGTTGTCGACCATGACGTATCGGCCAATGGGCCAGGCGCCGCCCATGCCTCCGAGGCCACCACCGCCGTCATCTTGCCCCCCTTTGGTGTGCTTCTTGCCGAGCAGTACCGAGCGGGAGGCCTTGCCATCTGCACCGATCAGTTCCACCAGGACGCCCGGACCTTTGTCCGGGGCGACCAGTTCCAGAATGGGCAGGCGGGACGGGCCGACTTGGATGGGTTGGGTGGCCTTGAGGTCCACCAGCTTCCGGACGAAATCCTGGATGGTGCCGAAGTTGGCGGCGTAGCCACCGCGCTCCTTCACAGTCCAATCGTTGCCGGACTTCAGGATGTTCAGTTGGTTGGTGCCTTGGGTGATGCGCAACCCCGTCAGGGTGGAAGCATCGACTCCCGGCAGGAGGGCTCCCCCCAATTGCGCGGAGGATTGCCGGTAGCCGGCGGACTGCTGGTTGCGGACATAGAGGCCCGCTCCGCCCAGGGCGAGTCCGACGGCGACGAGGAGGGCCAGTTGCTTGGTGTTCATTTGGCGTTCGTGCGGTTCTTGCGGGCGATGGCCAGAGCGATCCCGGCGGCCGAAACCAGCAGGGGCATCGCGGCGATGTTCAACCATTTGACCCGGTTTTCCAGATTCTTGACGTCCACATCGAGGTTGCGGCGCTCCTTGCGGAGATCCTTGCGGGCCTCAACCTGCTGCTTCTTGAAGTTGGCGATGGCCTCCTGCTGATCCTTGGTGAGGATGATCTTGGAGGTGTTGCCTTCCTGCTTGATCTGCACGTCGTTCAATTTGCTCTGCAGTTGCTCCACCTTCCGGTTGAGGCCTTCGATCTTGCCCTGATACCGGGCGCGGGCCTCGGCCTCCATCTTCTGGACGACCGTGAAGGGGCGACTCACCGAGGCGCGGCCACGGGCCCCGACCAGGTTGACGTCACCGGAGGCTTGTTCCACGAGGTTCTGCACGAGGGCCAAGTTGCCATTGCGCGGCATGGCCATTCCGAGCATCGGGTTGACTTCGACGGAGTAGGCGTCATTCAGGAAGTCCACGTCACCGAAGAGGTACACGACCGTGTCGGACTTGGCCTCTTTCAGGCTGCTGGCGTTGGTGGCTCCGGGTTTTCCATCCGGGAAGGCGGTCTTGAACTTGCCCGACAAACGCAGGGCCAGCGGGTAATTCGTGCGGGACGGGGCGAAGTCATCGAGGATCTTCGATCCGTTGAACTGCGAGGTCATGCCGTCGACGAGTTGGGAATCCTCGGACGACTTGAGCAGGACATCCGCGCGGAGACCGTCGGCGGGCTTGCCGGTGAATCCACCGGCGAAGGGCAGCCACAGGTTGTCACTCTGGCTGGTGACAGCATCCTCGCGGTTCACGCCGTCGGCGTTGAGGAACAAGAAGGCGGGCACCGGTTGCGGGCGACCGTCACGTCCCTGGAGCTCGCGGCTGAAGGTCCGGTCGGCGACCACCTTGGAGGTGTCGAGACCAATGCCCCACTTCTCCAGAAGCTTGGGCAGGGAGGAGCCGCCACCGAGGTTCATGCCCATCGGGTTCGGATTCCGATTGTCGGTGATGCATTGGGTGTCCAGGAAGGCGATGAGTTTGCCTCCGCGCAGGATGAACTGGTCGATGGCGTATTGGGCCTTCTCCGAAATGTCCTTCGGGTGGACGACCATGAGCACCTGGATCTTCTCCGGGATGGAGTCGCTGTCCATCGGGACGCTTTCCACCGTGAAGTCACGCTTGAGCTCACTGAAGGTGATCCACGGCTGCTGCTGCTGGGGTTGACGCCCCATTTGCATCATCATGGGGTTCATGGCGGGCCCGCCCAACACGGGCAGCGGGCTCATCACACCGAGCACCGGCTTGTTGGTGGCGATGACCTGAGAAATCACCCGCGCGATGTCGTATTCCAGGAGCTTCTCACGCTGGGGAGACAGGAACGGAATGGCCTTGGTCTCGGGAGCGAGGCTGACGGCCATGCCGAAGTAGATCGGATCGCCGCCCATCTGGCCCAATGAAACCGGTTCAATGCCATCGAGCTTGGCCGTGTCTTCGGCATCGGAGTCGGGCTCGGGGTCGAGGCGCTTGATGGTGATCTTGCCGCCCGAAGCCGCGCGGAACTCCTGCAGGAGGTCCTCGACGGTTTGCGCGTAATTCTTCAGCGCGCTGGGCATCCGGTTCTCGCTGCGGGAGACGTAGAGTCGCACCTCCACGTTGGAGTCGATCTTGGAGAGGATCTTGCGGGAACCCTCGGACAGGGTATGGAGGCCGTCGGCCGTGAGGTCGAGTCGGGCCCGGACCGGGCTGAACAGCAGGTTCAGGCCGGTGATCGCGACGAAGGCCAGGCCGACGCCGGCGGTCGAGAACAGCAGTGTTTGAATCTTGGTCTGTTTCATTGCGCAGGAAGGGTCGGAGTGTTCAGGCGCCGCGGAGTCCACGGAGGATCACGCTGGTGCCAAAGAGGCTGAAAACGATCACGGAAGCGAAGAAAAGAAGGTCCCGGAAGTCGATCACGCCGCGCTGGAAGCTGGCGAAGTGCGGCATCACGGAGAATCCGGTGACCAGTTCCACCAATCCCGCCGGGGCCCATCGGACCAGCAGGCTGGTGACCGGTTCCCATCCGGCGAGGATGAGGAAGAAACAAATGACCACCGACAGGATGAAGCTGATGACCTGGTTGCGGGTCATGGCCGAGGTGGCCACGGTGACGGCCAAGTACGAACCAGCCAGGAGCAGGCTGCCGACGTAGCCTGCGAAGACCGCGCCGCCGTCCGGATGACCCAAGTAATAGACGGAGCCGACCACGGGGAAGGTCAGGGCCAGAGCCAGAGCCAGGAAAGCCCAGCAGGCGAGGAACTTGCCGATGATGGCTTGGGACGCCGTGACCGGCATGGTCAGCAGCAGTTCCAAGGTGCCTACGCGGCGTTCTTCAGCCCACAGGCGCATGCCTGCGGCGGGCACCAGGAACAAGTAGAGCCAGGGATGCCAGTTGAAGAAGGGGCGGGACAGCGAGGCTTCGCCCAGTTCGAAGAAACCTCCGAGCATGAAGGTGAAGAAGCCGTTGAGCAGCAAGAAGATGACGATGAACACGTAGGCGACCGGTGAAGCAAAGTAGCCGGTCAGCTCGCGTTTCAGGATCGTCCAGATGTTCCGAAGCGATTCGTTCATGGGATTGAGAATGGGGCGGTCAGTGGATTCGTTGACGCGGATTCGATGCCTCAGAAATTGGGTCCAAGGAGGTCCGCATCAGGGGCGGTCATTCGCGGGTTTTGACGGAGTCGGGGAGGGTGATGGCCCGGAAAACGTCGTCCAGACGACCTTCCTCGGTGTGCAACTCGTCGAAGTTCCATCCAGACTGGGTGGCAGTCTGGGCGATGGATTGGGCCAGATCGGACCGGGTGGACTTGTCGCGCGGGAAGACCCGGGCGGAGAGGGATCCGTCTGCGTTCTCTTGCAGGCTGACCCGTCCGGCCACGGGCAGTGCGCCCAATTTGGACTTCAGGGTTTCGCCCGAGACGTTGCGGACACGCAGGTGGACCGATCCGGCCGACTCTGCGCGGGCCTTCAACTCGGCCGGGGTGCCGTTGGCGACGACCGTGCCGCGATCGATGATGATGGCGCGGGAACAGCAGGCCTCGACCTCCTCCAGGATGTGGGTCGAGAAGATGATGGCCTTGGTCTGGCCCATGCGCTTGATGATCTGCCGAACCTCGTGCTTCTGGTTCGGATCGAGACCGTCGGTCGGTTCGTCGAGCACCAGCACCTCGGGATCATGCAGGATGGACTGGGCGAAGCAGGTGCGGTGTCGATAGCCCTTGGAAAGGGTGTCCACGCTCTGGTGGAGCACGCCTTCCAGAAAGCACTGTCCGGCGACCTTGGCCACGGCCGCATCGATTTGAGCGCCCCGCATTCCGCGGAGTTCGGCCGTGAATCGCAGGAACCCGTTGACGGTCATGTCCGAATAGCAGGGAGCGCTTTCCGGGAGGTAGCCGATGAGTTTCTTGGCTGCGATGGGTTGGTCGGCGATGTCGTGATCGCCGATTCGAACCCGTCCGGATGTGGGCGGGAAAAAGCCGGTGATCATGCGCATGGTGGTCGATTTCCCGGCGCCGTTGGGCCCGAGGAAGCCGAGGATCTCGCCGCGGCGGACCGTGAAGGAAACCCCGTTCACCGCCCGCTTGGGCCCGAACTCCTTGATCAAATTTTCTACGTCAATCATTGCCAGAGTCGTGGTGTCAAAACGTCAACTAACGCCAACTGTGGTTCCAACCGATGGGGTCTGTTCCGCCAACGCCGCGAACCGGGCGAAGCGAGGACGGTGTGGTTGTCTTGGCCAACCCACGGCGTTTCCACGTCGAGGAGGGTGCCTGAACAGCCTTTGACCACCAGCGGTTCGCCACTATAGACCGCTGGATGGAAAAGTGTTCAAAAGTTTTTTTGACTACCCGAAATCCACACTCGTCCGCGTGAAAAGCCGCCCGTCATTCCAATGCCCGGGCCACGGCTTCGGCCATACGTTGCCGGTAGGCAGGGGTGTTGATGGACTTGGATTCCTCGGGATTGGACAAGAACCCGCCCTCGATCAGCACGGCAGGTCGACTCTGTTTGCGGAGTACATCCATGAATCGGGCACGACGGATGCCACGGTCGGCGGCACCAGTGCTCATCAACAGGTTTCGATGGATGCGACGGGCCAAGACCAAATTGGCCGCATCGTGCTCGTTGTTCATGTAGTTGGCGGTGGTGTCGTCGGGGTAGAAACGGGTGGTCGTCGAGGCAAGCCCGCACGGAGTCACGCAGTAGGTCTCCAGTCCATGGGCCTGTGTGTTGGGGAAGGAAGAGTTGAAATGGAGGCTGATGAAGAGGCCTGCCTGCAGGGTATCAGTGATACGGACCCGCTCGTTGAGTGACAGGTCCACATCGTTGGTTCGTGTCAGGGCCACAGTCCAACCCCGCGCCTCGAGCAGTGGCTTCAGGCGTTGAGCCCAGTCGAGGGTGAATTCCTTCTCGAAGCGGTTGCCCGTCAGGCTGCGTGTTCCCGCTTGGGTGCCGCCGTGTCCCGGGTCGAGCACCACGGTTTTGGGGTGGGGCCAAGTCGGGGGCAGCAACAGGGGCTCAAAGGTCTTGATGCGGTCCAACGGATGGATGCAAACCGCTCCCCGTTGTTCGGCGGGTTCAAAGCCCAGAAAATGGGTGATTCCGCCGATTTTCACCGTCCTGGAACCGGCTTGGACTTCGGGCAGGGGCAAACCTTTCGATCGGCACCAGTCGAGGATGGGCGTCCAAGGTTCGGTGTCGTTGAAGGTAGCTGTTGGTGCTTTTGCTGGCGCATTCGTTGGTGAAGGGGCGACCTGCGTTGCTGTCGGAGGCGGGATCGCTGGCAGAACGGGCGGAGGGGTCGCCACGGGGGCAACGGGAGTTGCTGCCAACGGGGCGGCAGCCGATGGGGGATTCGGGACCGTCGACGGTGGAATCAAGGTTTGGGGAAAACGGGTGTAGGCCGGTGGTTTCGGGGCTGAACAGCCACAGAACATGGCCGCTATGGCAATGACGCATCCCCGGATGAAACCGCAGCCTTGGCGCATGCCCGGATCTAAGCTCCGGAAGATCTGGAAGCCCATCCCAAAACCCTCACCATCGCAGATCCTTTACGAAGCCTCAGATTTTTCTGCTTTGCGCATGAAACTGTTTGAATCCAATCACGACCTGAGTTGTCGTTTGGGCGTACTTCCTCGCTATGAACCACACACCCGACTCTTCCCGTCGTGATTTCCTGAAGCGCACCGGTTCCATTGCCGGTGCCGGTGGCATTGCCGGCCTCTTGGCCAGCCGTGCCGGTCAGGTCGCCAAGCCGATGGCCGCCGCCGTCGCCGCCACCGCTCTGGATCCTGCTCGCGCCGCCCACGTGGCCCACACCGATACGATCAACGTCGTCCTGGTGGGCGCCGGTGGTCGCGGAACGGGTGCTGCCGCCAACGCGCTGCGCGTCAAGACCGGTCCGATCAAGCTCATCGGCATGGCCGACGTGTTCGAGAACCGTCTCAAATCCAGCTACGAGGGCCTCAAGGGCGAGTTCAAGGATCGCGTGGATGTTCCGGAAGAGCGCCGTTTCATCGATTTCGAGGGCTACAAGAAGGCCATCGACTTGCTCACCCCGGGCAAAGACATCGCCATCTTCGCCACCCCGCCCGCCTTCCGCTGGGTGCACTACAAGTACGCCATTGAAAAGGGCATCAATGTGTTCATGGAGAAGCCCGTCACCGTCGACGGCCCGACCTCCCGCCGCATGTTCGACCTGAACAAGAAGGCTGTGGCCAAGGGCATCAAGGTCGGTGTCGGCCTGATGTGCCGTCATTGCCGCGTTCGTGGCGAACTCTTCGACCGCGTCCGCAACGGCGAAGCCGGCGACATCATCGCCATGCGCTGCTACCGCATGCACGGCCCGGTCGCCTCCGGGTTCTCGGTCAAGAAGCCCGAGGGTCGCAGCGAGTTGCTCTGGCAGATCGAGCGTTTCCACAGCTTCCTGTGGGCCTCGGGCGGCGCCTTCAACGACTACTACATCCACAACATCGACGAGAGCTGCTGGATCAAGAACGACTG
>JACCDP011256776.1_pt1 | contig 11198 bp, 7 predicted proteins | sample 7445841 | NCBI WGS metagenome assembly JACCDP01 (sample SAMN15323441, study PRJNA562643) | freshwater metagenome | isolation source: river surface water | place: USA:Blue River Watershed | collected 2017-08-17
ATGGTAATGGCAAATACGAAACCAGCCAAATACTGAAATCTCTACCAGAAAGTATCTTGGAGATACTAAATGAACTGAATGAGGCTCCAAGTATAAATATAAACTTTGAAAATAAGTTATATGTACCATTAAAAAAGTTACCTCTCTTTATACTTTACAGGGCTACCATCGTTCAATCCAGAGTCAGTGGTAGTGGCCTATGTTGGGGCCTATGTTTTAAAAACTCTCTTTACAGAACAATGCTGTAACGAGTGCTGCTGCAACTTGCAACTACCTAGGTCTAAAGGCAAAATTTTGTCAATGATTTACCTGCAAGGTGAAAATTATTTTTTTTAAATTTAGTCGATATAATTGTTAATAGATCAAACAGATAGAGGAGGATTACTTTACCCTAGCAATCACTTGATTGCAAGACTTTGGACCATATACAAGTTTTCGGTGAAGGTTTTGCCCCTGCTCAATGATCTACTCTTGTTTCTCATGTCTTTGCTGAAAGATTGTAACACCTTCACATGCACACACACTGCAAATCAGAATGAACCTTGCTAGCACACTCCGTTTCTAAGACGTTTTGGCTACGGCTGGTCTTCCAATTTTGGTCACATCCGAGGTGACCAAAACTGGACATCTTATGAACGTCTTTTGTGGGATGTCTTGGTGACGTCAGAAATGCACCTCCTTGGTACGTCGTATTGGGATATCCATACGACGTAGCAAATTAACCTTTCTTTCCCCCTTTTTTTACGCCCGATCATCGTTACAGATAAAACTGTGGTGTTTGTGTGTCTCCAATTGCAGGGGTCTGGCAGAGGGAACTGACTAGGCAAAGGTCGAAGGTTCGATCCCACCCGTCGACATTTAGCTTTCATTCTAAGAGAATCTCCGTCGCATGGAGGTTGAAAAGGGAGGGATATGTCTACACCCCTGTTCTGCTACGTAAATTGTGGATATCCACTCGTCATAATTGGATATCCACACAACGGTGTTGAGATGTAAGTGTGCTAGCAGGGAGAATACTGAGTCAAGCACAAAGTTGATATACTTACTAGGGTTAAATTACCTGAAACCTTTGATACGTCAAGGTTTGTAAAGGTTGTAAGGGTTGTAAGGAACAAGTCAAAAATTGTTGCTAAAAATAATTCTGTCCAACTTTTTGTGCCTAAAACACCAAGCAAAAACAGAAGATAAAATCCCTTCGAACGTGACACAAATTGACTCAAAACTTATTTATTTCTTACCTTAAAACTATTAAATGAAAACAACACTGACACCTTGGTCACTTGATGTGCTTTTTCTTTCGTCGACTGCAAAACGGTTATTTCAAAACGTCAATCTAAAAAAGAACATGTAGTTAAAAACATGTGTTTAAAAACAAAGTTTACAGATGGCGTTGGATCGTACCCGAAACAATGCCTTTGGCGCATTGCAAATGACACTATTGGGGTATAGCCCGTTGACCAGCCCAATCTCATAGAGAAGGCCATGGTCATGCGTGCTGATTGGATTTTCAGTGCCCTCTAGCGGCAGTTTTAAACACTACGTTTGTATTTTTATTTTTTTGGTTTTAAGTTTATCGACAGGGATTTTACCTTTTTCGTCCTATCACAATAAACACCTGCCAAATCCCTCCCAACAACGACACTGGTTGTGCAACGACACTGCAATTTAATACCGATACCCAAGTCAACTCGACACGCAGTATTCAAGGATTGTGTACCAGGTTAGGGTTAGGGTAAGAAAATACAAATCTTGGGGTATCCGTATCGACTCGGTTTTGTATGCACTCCAAACCAAACCCTTTATTCAACCAGCTTTTCAAGCTCATTATAGCTGTTAATTTTTTAGCAGTGAGTGAGTGTAACAACAGATTTGTCTTCCCCCAGAAAAGGCCCGCTCAGACAGTGCGCTTGTGGCGCAAACACTCAAGTATTGTAAAGCCATGACAAATAGACTAGGGAAATCATCTCGTTTTCCATTTCAGTATACTAGAGGGTCTGATTCTCTGGAGATTACCGGCTCCGACAAGAAAAGTTTTATTTTCTCCTGCAGATTCGATTTTTTTTTGTTTTTAAAACATTTGATCATTCCAATTTTCGTTTTTTAAAACTTAATTTCTGCTTTCAGCGTATTTTGAAAACGGCTTCGAATCAGCCATAAATTGTTTTTTGTTTTTTACGGAAGCACAATCTCGATGACCTTATAAAAATCCAATTTTAAACCGAGGGTCTAAGATTGTAGTCGTAGCATAGACTTTTTTCCTTAACGCAGCTTGGTTGTACTCACCAATTTTACTTTCGATTGCAACCTGGGCATTGATCAATGCGGGGTCGGCAACAGCCACGACCCACGACCTGAATTTGCTCTAAACATCCAGAATATGCTGGAATAACCATACTGACTGTTGGTTACTTTGATCCAGACAGTAAATTGGTGACGTCATCGAGAGGCCTAAGAATCGAAAGAATGTTGTCGTGAAAAGTCCATTCTTCTGTCTTTAAAGCGCAATCTTCCCTTCTGCGTCTGCTCTCCTTTTATGAACATGTCGATCGGCAATTGAAGTCTGTTCGATCGATCTAAAATTGAAAATGTTGAATTCCATCGAGTCGGTACGTCCTGGACTACTGTCAAATCTTCCGGTTCAACTTTCGTGGCAGCCACCATTCGAAGAAAATCTTGCTCTCTTTGTGGTGAACTGCGAATCGAAATATATCGTTAAAAAAGAACGTCTGAAATCAAAGAGCAATCGATTGGACAAATTTTATTGGATTTTGTTTGAATTCATATGTACGTGACCGACGAGATCGTTAATGGTCATGTTTTATGCGAATCGGAATCATCAAAAAGATCACTGGTTTTCAGCCGAAAGAGACTTTTTTAAAGAGCTCTGACTTTCTTTTGAATTCAAACATGTTTACAGTTCAGTTGTTTTACTGTTCACAGGTTTACAGTTTCGATCACGACTTCTTTGTCACATTTGACATGCCTTCATACAATCGAGGGTCCACACGAAATTGTTCATCTTGAGTTGGCGCAGCATAATGTATTTTGCATTCAACACCTGACGATATGAACATCTTTTGGTTTTTAACTATCGAGCCGTCCGATGCTTTGATTAACTCAGACACGCTCGTATCATCCTACCTTGCTACTAATGTTTTAGGCAGCTTCATGTAGCGACCATATCGCGTATATGGTCACTCTCATAGTTAATCAAACAGTTGTTAGAGTGCACCCAGTCACTTGAATTTTAATCAAATGTAAACGAAAACGAAGTAGTAACGAATATTAGATTTTATTTTACTTATTCAAACTCAAGAAAAAATAAAGGGAATAAAATAAAATCTTTAAACTTTTCTAGAACTCTATCAGACTTTTAACCCTAGTCTTCACTGTTCGTAACTCGTCTTTAGATTAAAAAATAGTAAAAAATTTTTGCTGCCATGGGGTCACCGTGTGGGGGAGCTACTACTTCCATTGCGTTTGCCTACACTTAGCGGTTTTCAATTATTTTCGATCTCTTAAAAAATCGCATAGTTTTGAAAAATATATGAAAAAGAGGAAATATTTTGCACAACTTCTGAGACGGCCATCTTTGAGAAAAATTTAACCCGAAACCCAGAGGAAGTTAAAGTGTAGTTCCATACGGAATAACATGGGAGGAGGGACCTAATACAGACTTGTGACGTCACATTACGGAGGGGCGGGGCTTAATTTTGAACGAACCCAACTTTGAGCTTGGATAGCTCGTGAAATAATTTTTTTAGGTATAGGAACACCTAAAAGAAAAAAATTGATTTTTTGCTCTCTTCTTTAGTGATATCCAAAAATTCCGAAGAAATCGAAAAATTCTTCATTAGGATTCCTATGATACGTAAATTCACGTAGTTTCATTTGATGGGAATCAATGCCTCCCGTCAAATGTATAAGAGGTTCCCTCCACTTCCACTAGATGACGGAACGATTCAGGGGACTCCCCTAATACATTTCCTATGACGCCCCTTAGAACCTGAAGGATAGGAATCCTTCAGGGATAAATATTAAGTTTACTGTTACGGATTTCGCCAACTATCTTCATTTTTACGTTTAGTCTTGTCCCGTTAGTAATGGGGAATGAAAACACTTAACATCCCAACATTACGCACCAGTAGAATTTTGATAAAGTCATATAAAATTTTTCTTAAATGATACGTTTTATTGTGTCTTGTCTTGTAACAAAACCGCAAGCAAAAAAACCGCCCGTCTTCTTAGCCCCACCGTCACTGCTGTAGACCGCGACTTGCTGGACTTGCCCTGGGACTGATAAGATGGGCCACTATAGACTTGTATCTGCCCCGTTAACACAGCTGGTTGGAACTGACGTGTTTGGTTGCCTGCCGAAAATCTACCTCCCCAATACTGTAGCCAAAGGAGTGATTTTGGCTTCCAAAAACCACAAAGCCATCAGAAGTTAAACAATTCGAAAAAATCTAATACCAAAGAAAGAAACAACCTGGTGGAACTTGTACTTGTCTTGGTATGTGAAAATTTTTGCCACCAAACCCTTGTGTCTGTCCCGTTACATTACTTGGTTGGAACTGTCCTATTTGGGAGTTTTTTAACGAGCCTGGCTGAATTTGCAAAGTGTGGCTGGGATTGCCAAATGACTGACGTTGGTTACCTATTACACTCATAGAGACATAGGGAGTTGAACGAATGAAAAAAAAACTAAAAAAAGAACTACCTGTTACGGTGCGGCCGTACCCGTAGTGCCCCTTTGCATACGTTGTACTATGCGATTTCTCGTTTTGATTATCTCTTAATTGTTGTGTCTCTGTTAAGTGTATGTCGCTAGAGTAGCGAAGAAGAAGAGTGTCGGGTAAAGACGTCAAAACGAAGAATCCCATGTAGTAAACGATGTCTGCCTACATTTGGTTAATGTCTGGTTGAGGTCATTTTTGTCTTTTGACACTAATCAGACTTAGGCAGACTTAGACTTCATTTGCTACATGGGAGAACGAGCGACGAGCGCGTTTGTGCCAGGTGTGATACAGTTATTGGAACTCGTTTTACTTGGCTTATTTTGACAACTAAAGGGGCAAGAAGGTCTATGTAGCGCGAAATCCTAACGGTTTTGGATTGTGAGAACTTTCTTTTTTTTGGGGTCAATCAGTTGGGAATTGTCCACCTTGGGGGGGGGGAGGGTCAAGACCAGTGTGTTGGATTTGAGGATTTGAGGATTTTAAAATCAATTCCGATAAATATCAATTCCAATTCCAGTAAAATCCAATTCCGATAAATGAAAATGATTTGGAATTCAAATCAATTCCAGGTCGGATTTTAAATTCTTTTTAAATTCCTTTTATCATTTAAATATAAGTTATTTTCCTTATAAACTTAGTTACAAATCCATTGCGCGTACATTTCTCTTTATGAATAAAAGGGATTCAAACACGTCTGACTTCATACGGTTTCTCTTTGCCGATAAAATATCGGTTGCCGTGCTAAAAACACGCTCAATGTTGCCTGACGAAGCTGGGATGCCGTGTACAACCATGGCATGTTTGGCAATTAATCCATACGTTTTCGATTTGTCTTTCCAATACTCAAAGCAATGAAAAAGTTTTGGCTTCCCAGTACTTTTCTCCTCCAGAACAAAGAAGTTGTCGGGAAGATAACTCTCTAACTCGTCAATCAATTTAGCTGCTGAGAAAGAATTTTGTTTTGGGACTTGCACCACACTATGGAATCTCGGTTTTTTGCGGGAGTAGGCTGAATTACATCCTGTTCTGCAGCCGGCTGAACTTCAATTGTGTCAAACCCTAATCAATTCCAATCAGAGTAATATTATAAGTTGAGGGAAGACTAACATTTCAACATAGCTGCTAAACAGCAAACTAAAAAAATTTGGATTTAAAAAAGAATTTAATGAAATCCATCAAATTCCAATTCCAAATCCGGAATTCAATAAAAAAGGATTTTAAAATCCAAATTCCTTAAAATCATTTAAATAGATTTGATTTGATTTGGAATTTACCATAATCAATTCCTCAAATCCAACACACTGGTCAAGACATGTAGCTGTCCAGTTCAGTAGACTCCCCATTGGACCCCTCCTTGGTCCAATATTTACCTAATAAAGCCATATTTGTGGTTAGACCTTCAGAAGGTGATGCAGAATGTTTTATTAAGTAATATAGGATCAATTGTTAATGGTTGTAACAAACAATTTAAAACTCGATACAAGCAATTCTTTAAAAATGAAAAATAAAAAAGACTATGTCCGAACAATAATTCCCTAAGAATCATGTTTTTTTAGCGTTGCATAAAAAAATGTTTACCCTTGCATAATAAAATATCGTCTTTGAATTTTTCAATTTTGTTTTTCATGCAAATCGAGAAAAAGGTAAAAAAAAACTTACGATATGTTTGGTCGTAGAATAGTGTTGTGCGCGAAAAACGAAATTTCTAAAACAAAAAAGAGTATGAAGCTTTCGATTTTGTTCTGAGGCTATCGTTTCGAAAAGTTACAGCGGGCTCTCTATGTATGCGTGTTTTCATCCCTGTGAAATGTAAACGTGAAAAGCCTTTCTCGTCTTAATTTCAATTTTCTGAATAATCATAGCCCTTGGTAATGTACACCCTAGGGGATGCCTTACTATAATGATTTGGTTTATATATAATATTGATATTTTAAGAATTAAAAATCTCTCTGGGATAATAAAGCCCCTGCCATGGCACCTTCGAGATTTGGAGGCAAAGTTCCAGTCGGAATCCCTAAACGCTGTGGGACAATCGAAAAAATGTTTGTTTTATTTTCGTTGAACTTCATGATTTTTCTACAGTTTAAAAAAAATTATTTTAGTTTAAAAGAATTCAAGAAATTCAAACGTAAATTCCCGCAGATTCATGTTCATTTCGTCTTACAGTACTTATTTTAACTTTCAAAAGAAAAGAGGAATTTTTGGATCAAAAAGGAAAAAATCACCAAATTTAAACGACTGAATTGTCAGCATCCCTCCCGCATCCATGCCTCCACTTCTTCCGTGTACCGCCGTTCTGTCCCGGGACAATATGCCTAATCCTGAGACAGAAAGGGTTGGGACAGAAAGGCTTCAGGTAGGACAGAACGTCTCATTTTTATCCGTGTGGGACGGAACGGTTTTACACAGGACAGGCAATAACAAAAATTATGTAAACAAACAATGTAACAAAGTAACTTGCTCAATTATGTAATATTAAATATAATACGTAATTATTTGACTTCCTGAAGGATTAAAGGTCCTCTATTTTTTGCTGTTTGGGTCCCTGAAGAATTCGAAGTCGACTACAAAGACGATGGTCTCGTTGAATACAAAAGCTCTTGATATCTTTTATGGACTTATCCATTACTCATTACCAAGTGGAACACCATAGCTTCAAGACATCTTGAACCAGGATTCTAGCACGCACTAGCTGACTAACTTATAGTTAAATAATAGTTTTTAAATGGCTTCAAGATATCTAAATGTCACTCTTGATACAAACTTCTCAAGACTGTAGTTTGTATATTTATCCGAGTATATTTCATCCGAGAAGTAAAAGACAGATGTGAGCGACAAATCCCACTATAATGTTGTGTCAATCCTCTATACCATACAATACCCTACGATAACTTATTTATCTACATATATATAATACAACAGCCTGCCAATATAGTTTTATACACCGGGAACCTACAACAACTTCTCTATCAGGTACGACACAAATCGTACCATCCTAAAAATGTTAAGCAACAATTGCATTTCTGAAAAATTATTGCTTTTTGAGAAAGTGGCATAAGCCATTAATACCCACCATTGTGACATAGGAACATTCCGCGAGTTTAAAGGCAGAGGCTAAAACGTTTTCGTTAGTGAAATTGCACTTGGGACAATTAAAATGAACTACGTTGTTGATGAAATTTTCGTCCCAAATTATGATAAGCAAGGTTGAGCAATACTTAATATCATTGCTAAATATAGAGTTCACTTAGTGGAACTTGTGTTCCTCCTATTCAAATATCATTTGAATAGTTTGGGAAAATTTGTTTTGAAGCAAACTTTTCACATTGGAAATAACTCTAAGAAATATTATTGAAGAAACCCCTCGTGAATTCAGTTTCTATCACGTTTAAATTTTAATTATCGAATGAAAATAAAATTTAAAAACGAACTTGATAACCATATCTCACTTAAAATTTCAATATGTAATGCAGTAGTGGTTTACAAAGTGGGACACAGACCAGTGGGAGTTCTGCGGGGTGGGAAGGGTTCAACCCCTACCAAGATGACTCATCGTTGTCCCACTTCGTGGACCACTACCGTAAGTTCTTGAATTTATTTCATCAGAATTTCGCAACAGAAAATTCAATAAAACGTCGTTTCAGGCTGAAGCACGTTCCATTATTTTGTGATTGTTGTGAAAAAAGAGTGTATACTGAATGGAGCTCGCGCGCTTTTGGTTCATTGTTTTAGTAGTGATTGAATACCATGACCTATCGTGTACCAGTCATGGTCCCTAACCATTACTCCACGGACAACTTTCTACATAGTTTGACTTGGAAAAGTATGAATTAGCTCCTTCGGACTTTTATGTATTATTGTATTAAGACGTGTGTTTAATTGTTTGAATAGATGATTTTCAGGGCGCGTGGTATGACCAGAGGGAAAACTGGTGCGGCGTTTCCACACACCACAGTGGAGCCACCAGTAGCTATTTTCATTGGGCTTGAGCGTAGTATGCTGAGTTCTGGTTCCATTGGACAAAAAGTGTCTGCTATTGTTTTATAAACAAAGAAACAGAACTCCGACTCCCCCCTCGTCAAGCCCAATGAAAATGGCTACTGGTGGCGCCCATCTATTGTGTGGAAACGCCGTACCAGTTTTTCTCAAAATCACACCACGCGCTCTGAAACCCATCTATAACACAGATTTAGGAATTTTATCATTTTTTTCAAAATTGGTAAACGATTTCTGGACTTTTCCATTCACATTTTTGGAACATATGGTTAAGTATGAAAAACTAGATTTCAGTATCGAGTGAAACATTTTAAGTGCGAATTTATAAACACAAGTAGGAAAATTTATTTCTAATTCAATTTTCGGTAGTTTTAAGCTACTGAAATGCCTTTAAGTAGGCTGCTGTGCGCTTATCTCATTAAACTTTTTCGTACGGCTTTTTGGCATACCTCAAGTGTGGGGCGGTTTCCCTTAATATTTTTGATGAGACTTGTAAGAAGGCTGTAAATCCACTTATATTTCACTTACAGTCGCTAAGCATGAAGGAGGATTTATGTATTTGTTAGAAGCTAAGGATAAAGTAGAAAATGTAAGTCGTAAGTCTGATTATTAACGATGCATACTCAGATATGGGTTTGTCTACACAGTGTATTGAAGTTACATGTTAGACGATGAGACGAGATCGTCTCATTTCTGGACTTAATTGTCATCATGTATTTGGATGATGTATAGAAAAAACAAAGGGACTCCTCGATCGTACAGATACTACGCATATTTGCCTCCAGCATAAAACGACACTTATTAACTATGGGGATGTATACGCTTCGCTCTAGTAGTCCGTTTCGAAGAAATGGAAAACGTTTCAGTTAGATCGCTAATAATGATGCTACATGAACGAAACGCACACACAAATCACAGGGTTTTTTCGGAACGTAAGATTTTTTCCAGAACTCAAAATCGAAACCAACATTTACATTGTGACTTATTAGGAAATGCTTTTATAAATGCCATTTGTGTTCATTTTTCCCTTATCGATTCATTCCGTTGCTAGAACCATTTAATAAACAACGCTAAGTTTAAACTAGGCAAACTTTGCATTAGCAAGCAAGAAGACGCCGCCAGTTACGTCAAAGATCCCGTTTCTATATCAGTAGTCTTCTCGTGAACAATATATTCAAAGTTTAAAAGACATCTATTTTTGTTGGGAACGACATCTATGCTATGTTTCGTAGGAATCCAGTAAGAAAGAGTCCCGCCAATATTTTAAAGAATAAAAAAATCTAACCATTTTTATTTGTGGCTTATTATAAGCTAAAAATTGCTTAATTTGCGCTGGAATTTGCTAGATCACTCAGTTCTGTCAGCAGACACCAACTGCTCTAAATCGTAGCACTGTCTTTTCAAAAGATTCCTGAAGTGGCATGAGGTTCCGATTGATGCTATTGCTTATGGATTTGAATATCTTTGTAAATTATTTATTACCGTTATTTTGCGTAAATTATTGTGTGAAGCGCGCTTTTTATGTCGCGCAATTTAGTACGTCAATGAGCGCAGACGTGCGTCGTGCACTTTAGTAACAAACCTTGTCTAATTGTGTTTCCTTTACTTTGCTACTTGCTAATCCAATCTTAATCCCCTTATTTTTTCATTAGTGTGGGATAAACCTATTATGTGGCTTGTCTTTATTTCCCTGCTGTTGCTTGTTACAGGGTTGGTATAAGTTCTGCATCAGTTTCAGGGACTCAACAACTGGTGCACTAATAACTTTTGTGTCAGTGTTTGCTTGTCCTTCAAGAATATAAGGAAGAGACAGTTCTGAGCAGGTAAATTGTTTTTAACAGAAACAATGGATTAACTTTTTCTAACATTAAATTTAAGTTTTGAAACAGGTAGTGAATCTTCTGCCTTCGATTTAAGCTGATGCTGAATCTCACGTGCTGTTAACAAATCACTTGTGCTAACAATAAATCCCCCACACACTCCATCGGCATTCAAAACAGTTTTGTTTTGAAATATAGTTTATAAGTCACTTACTTTTATGGAACTAATGGTTGTCTTAAGTGATAGGTTATTCAGTCTTGATGAACTCTAGTGGGGGAAATGCAGCAAAGGACATAGACGATTGCTGGGTTCCTTAAGACTATTCATTAAGGATGCCTTCATCACAATGTATTCCTTAAATTTATTTTTTAGCTCTGTAACCGTTGGTCGTAAAATATTGTAAGTTAGGCATATGAAAGATAAAATCCTGGGCTATCTGACGCTTATTTTAATTAAATTTTAAACCCACCAAAAAAATTTACTTGTGTCGAAAATTTGAGTTATTGGAAAACCGTCTCATCAAAATCGTGATTATCTCCTGAACTATAAGGGATGAAACATTGAGATTTCTTTTATACGACTTGAATTATCCTGACGAACAATATTATGTATCTTTTTGCCTAATAGTCCTAGTGCAGTGCG
>JACCDP011407747.1_pt1 | contig 11196 bp, 10 predicted proteins | sample 7445841 | NCBI WGS metagenome assembly JACCDP01 (sample SAMN15323441, study PRJNA562643) | freshwater metagenome | isolation source: river surface water | place: USA:Blue River Watershed | collected 2017-08-17
GACAGAGCCACACTGCGCCCTTCCTGGGTGAGAGCGGCAACGCAGGCCTCCAGACGCAAGCGGTCGGCCAACCTGAAAAACAGCGAAGGCAGGGCCGAACCGTCGGCCGCCAGGCTCAGGGTCAGGTCGATATGGGTATTCATGCGGTCTCCAATCTGCCTTTGGCATCAAATCGCATCGAGGGCGGCACCTTGGGCGTCGGGCGGGCCATGGGCTCGACACCCGGGCGCACCTGCGACAGGCTAAACACATAGGCGATCACCGGCGCCACAGCGTGGTAGAGCGCCTCCGGAATCGGCTGATCCACCTCGGTGGTGAAATACAGGGCACGGGCCAGCTGGGGCGAGGAAAACATCTCCACCCCGTGCAGCCTGGCCTCCTCGCGGATGCGCGCTGCAATGTGATCGGCACCCTTGGCCAGAAGAATGGGCGCTCCATCGGAGGTGGGGTCGTAGGACAGCGCCACCGCGAAGTGTTCGGGGTTGGTGATCACCACGTCAGCGTCCTTGATCTTGCTGATCATCCGGGCATTGGCCATTTCGCGCTGACGGCGACGGATCTGCTGCTTGACCTCGGGGCGACCCTCCATGTCCTTGAGTTCGTCCTTGACCTCCTGCTTGGTCATGCGCAGCTTCTTGAAATAGCTCCAGCGCTGATAAGGCGCATCGATCAGGGCGATGACCACCAGGCTGAGCGTGAGCCACAAGGCCGACTGCATGATCATCTGGCCGGCCTGACCCAGGGCCGGCTCCAGACCCATGTTGGCCACCCGCATCAGGTCTACCAAGTAGCGATCAATGAGCCACCACAACACCAGGCTGACCACAGAGAACTTGCCGATGGCCTTGAGCAACTCCACCAGCGCGTGGGTACCCAGCATGCGCTTAAAACCATTGATCGGGCTGAGTTTGCTCCAGCGCGGCGAAAACGCCTTGGCCGAAAAATGAAAGCCGCCGGTCACGCCGGAGGCTGCGATGGCGATCACCACGGTCACCAGCATCAGGGGCAGCACCACCAGCAGACCCTCGCCAATCGCATACAGAAACGTGGTGGGAATCAGGTAGGGCGCCTCCAGCGTCTTGCGATCAAAGGTAAAGCCCGCCTCCATCTGGCGGGCGAACCGGCTGACCCACCAACTGCCCATCAGGGCCATGACGATAGCCGCCGAGATCATGACCGCCGCAGCGGGCAGCTCGATGCTGCGCACCACATCGCCCTCTTCCACCGCTTTGCGCAGCCGCCGGGCGGTGGGTTGTTCGGTTTTCTGGGAACTGTCCTCTGCCATGGTCGTTCCTCAGCCAAGCCCCACCAACAGGCGGGTCTGGGTCAATCCCTGGGTCCACAGCCACTGCAGGCGAGCGCCGATGTTGGCCATGGACAGCAGGAGCACCAAAAAACCAATGACGATGGTGACGGGCAAGCCCACCGCAAAAATATTCAGACTGGGCGCGGCGCGGGTGATGACGCCGATGCCGATGTTGATAAACAGCAGCGTCACCATGACCGGCAAGGCAATGAGCAAAGCACCCAGAAAAATCATGGAGCTCCAGGCCAGGATCTGGGCCCAGCTCTGGTCCACCAGAATCAGCGTGCCCACCGGCAAGCTGACGAAACTCTCCACAACAATGGCCAGCAGCAGGCTGTGCCCGCCCAGACCCACAAAAACCAGCGTGGCCAGCACAATCAGAAACTGAGCGATGGTGGGCACATTGCCCAGGTTGGGGTCGATCATCATGGCCATCGACAGACCAATGGAATTGGAGATGGCCTGGCCGGCCACCACCACTGCCGCGATAGCCACTTGCAGGATCAGCCCCATCAGCAGGCCGATGGTGATCTGATTGACCATCTCGCGCAAGCCCTCGGCCGACAGCGGGTCGATACGCGGCCAGTCAAAAAGCGGGTAGACCATGATGGCCAGAGCCAGCGCGAGCAAGATACGCAGGCGGGTGGTCAGCGCCGGCAGAGAAAACACCGGTGCGGAGAGCATCAGGGCCGACATGCGCAGCATCGGCCACAGGAGCGCATAAAAGCGCTCCACGATGTCGATGGCGGCCACGGTGATCACACAGGCCCCTCAGGAAAAAAGCCCCGGGATGCGCATGAAAAGCGCCCGGGTGTAGTCCACCAGCGTGGTGATCTGCCAGCCGCCCACCACCGCCAAGGTCAAGGCCATGGCGGCCAGCTTGGGGATAAAGCTCAGCGTGGCTTCATTGACCGAGGTGGCCGCCTGCACGATACCCACGATCAGGCCGACGCCGAGGGCAACCAGCAACAAGGGCGCCGACACCAGCACAGTGATCCAGAGGGCCTGCGAACCCAGTTCTACAACGGTGGAGGTGTCCATAACGGTCGGCCTTGGTGTCAGAAGGTGTAGCTCGAGGCCAGGGAGCCCATGATCAGGCCCCAGCCGTCGACCAGCACGAAGAGCATGAGCTTGAAGGGCATGGAAATCATCATGGGTGAGAGCATCATCATGCCCATGGACATGAGCACGCTGGCCACCACCAGATCGATAACCACGAAGGGGATGTAGATCAGAAAGCCGATGGTGAAGGCACTCTTGAGTTCAGACGTAATGAAAGCCGGCACCAGGGTGGTGAAAGGCACCGAGGCGGCGTCCACCGGCTCACCCTTGCGGGCAATTTGCATGAACAGGGCGATGTCGTCCTGACGCGTCTGCTTGAGCATGAATTCACGGATCGGCGCCTCGGCGGCGGCCATGGCCCGTTCGGCGCTCATGCCGTTGTTCATGAAGGGGACGACCGCATTTTGGTAGACGTCACTCAGCACGGGCTGCATGATGAAGATCGACAGGAACAGGGCCAGGCCCACCAGCACCATATTGGGCGGCGTCTGGCCGGTGCCCAGAGCCTGACGCAGCAGGGACATGACGATGATGATGCGCACGAAGGAGGTCATCATCAGCAGCAGCGAGGGCAACAGCGTCAGCGCCGTCATCAGCGCGAGCAGCTGCAAGGTGATGCTGTACTGGGTGCCGCGCGGGCCCTGGCTGGCGGTCACCATGGGCAGCCCCTGGGCCGAGGCGAGCTCGGGCAGGGCTAGCGCCAGAAGCAACAGGGCCGCCAGAAGGAGCCGGGGGGAGAAAAACTCACGGTTCACGGCGGGACTCCCGCTCCAGCAGGGCCTGGGCTGTCATGGGATAGGTGTCACCCACGGCCTGGGACGATTCACTCGTCCGGTCGGGATCGGCTGCCTGCGCAGCCGGCGAAGTCTGGGTGGCCCACTGGCCCAAAGCGGTGATCTGCGCTGGGGATACCCCGACCAGCATTTCGTGACCGTCCACCCGCACCAGGGCGATTTTTTGTCGGGCGCCGACGCCCGCGGTTTCAATGATCTGAAGCCGACGACCCGGCACCGCCTGCACGATACGGCTCTGCATGCGCCGCAAGCCCCAGAGCACGGCGCCCATCAGGCCAAAGACCAGGAGCAGGCTGCCGATGACGCGCAGGGTTTCCATGGGGCATGGGATCCAGATGTCAAAGGTTCTTCATGCGCTCGGAGGCCGGCACCACCCGAGTCAGGCGGATGCCGTAGCGGTCGTTGACCAGAACGACTTCGCCCTGGGCCACGACGGTCTTGTTGACCAGCAGATCGAGCGGCTCGCCGGCGATGTGGTCGAGCTCGACCACACTGCCCTGGGTCAGGCGCATGAGATCGCGGATCTTGATCATGGCGCGACCGACTTCGACCGAGATGGTGACCTGGATGTTCTGCAGCACCTCGGGGTTGATCTGGCCGTCACCGACGGCGCTGGGAGAGTTGGTGGTGTCGCTCATGGTTTGTGGTCCTGAGGTTTATTGCATGCCGGGAATCACACTGCGCTCGATCTGGACGGCCGTCTGGCTGCCCAGATTGCCCACCTTGACATCGAAGGCCGGGACATCACTGATTTGCATGCGGGCGAGTTCGGGCTTTTTAAAGAACAGAATGTCGCCCGGCTGCATCGACTCGATCGCGCCCAGGCTGGAGGCAATTTCACCGAGCGTCACCCGCAACTCGACCGCGGCGCTGTCGACAGCCGAACCGAGTTGGTTGCGCCATTGGTTGTCCGATTCCTCATTGCCGTCCCCCGTCTGCACCCGGCTGCGCAGCAAGTCGCGAATGGGCTTGAGAGAGGCATAGGGGTAGACCAGATCAATGAAGCCCTGGGTCGAAGGACCGGCTTCAACCTCGAAATGCGAAACGATGACCAGGTCCTGCTCGTCGGCAATCTGCGCAAACTGCGGATTGATCTCCGAACTGACCACATCATGCTCGATGTCCATGATGGGCGACCAGGCGTCCTTGAGGGAGCGGAAGAACACCTCAAGAATCATGTTGATGATGCGGGTTTCGGTGGGCGTGAACAGGCGCGTGGGCGGCAACTGGGCCACACCGCGGCCAAAGCCGCCGAAAAAACTGTCCAGAGAACTGAAAACGACCACCGGATCGATGGCCACGATGGAATAACCGCGCAGCGGATTCATCCGCACCATGTTCACCGACAGCGGTGCCTTCAGGCCCTTGAGGTAATCGCCGAAGCGGGCAATTTGAACCCGGTTCGGGGTCACCCGCGGGCTCGAGCGCAGCATCTCCAGCAAACCCAGCCGGAAAGTGCGAACGAAGCGCTCGTTGATCATGTCCACGGACGCGACATTGACGCCCAGGCTCGAATCCTCGCTGGCCAGATCGTGCTTGCGCACGCGCATGGCCGTGTTGTAGCCCGTGTCGACAGGAATGCTGCCGTCACTGATGCCCTCGGCCAGTGCCGAGAGCTCTTCTGAAGTCAACAGTTGGTCAGCCATGATTCAAATCGGTCCTGAGCGGTCCGGCTGGCCTCACTGAATGATGAAGGAGGTGAAGAAGACGTCCTCGACGCCGCCGAATTCCTCGTACTTCTCCAGCAGCGCGTTCATGGCGTCGCGCAGCTTCTTGGCCAACTCCACCCGGAATTCCGGCTTGTTGACGTCAGCCTCCTGGCTCTGGCGCATGACATCCATCATGGCCGAGCGCAGCGCAAATTCATGCTTCTTGATGTTGTCGACCACGCGCTGGTCGTAGCGCGTCATCACCGCCACCTGGATGGACATCACGCGCTTGGACCCGGTGATATTCACCAGGAATTCGCGCTCCATCTGGAAGTAATTGAAGTCAAAGCGTTGGGCCTCAGGCGACTTCTTGAGCTTTTCGGGCTTGGCGTCCTTGCCGTCCTTGCCCTTCTCGCCCCCCTTGGCGGCGGCCTCGGGATCGGGATCGAGACCCAGGGCGATGCGCTCCTCCGGGGTGAGCTGCGGTGGCTTGGGCTTGAAAAAGCCCGTGAAGTACAGGGTTGCGAGCATGGTGCCAGCCACGATAACGATCAGGCCAACCGCCCCCAGGATGATCGGAATCAACTTGGACTTGGGCTTTTGCTCCGCACTTTCCTCAACAACTGCTTCTTCTGCCATGACATACCCCTACGGTGTCTCCTGTGCGATGCCTCCAGCCCTCTCAGGCCAGCACATCCCAGGCACTCGTGCCTTGGCGCGTCCGGTGATCCGTTGCCTGCACGATCGGCTCTCGCGAGTCCTCTTCGTGGCCGGCAGCCTGTCCGGAAGGTTCAGGCGCGCGCCAAGGTGTCGGATTTCCGCCAGATTGACGGCTCGAATCCCCTTGTACCCAGCCATTAGCAACTGCCGTGCCCGCCTGATTCAGGCTTTCCCGCAGCCGGGGCAGGCCCTGCGCAATCAGGTCCCGGGTGAGCTGATTGTCACTGCGAAACACCGCATCGAGCCCGCCGGCGCTCATATCGAGCTCCAGGTCGATACGGCCGAGGGAGGCCGGATCGAGCCGCATCTGCATCTTCCACTGGCCGCGCTCAAGCTGGCTTTGCAGGCGCTGCCCCAGGGCCTCGCCCAGACGCTGGGCCAGCTGCTCATAGTAGTCCGCTCGCTGGGCCGCGGTGCTGGACCAGGCCGCCGGCGCCGAGGCCGCAGCATGGGTGCGGGCAGCCTCCGGGGCCGAATGAGACGCGGTCCAGGTGGCTTGGCCGTCCATCTCAGTCATCGGCGCATCGGCCCCGACCGATCCGGCGGGGTTCAGAACAGCAGGTTTCAGTCCGCTCTCGCGCAGGTCCAGGCGCAGTACGGCTGTGGCGGCCGCCTGCCCCGAAACCTGGGACCAGGCGGTCTGCTCCCCGGAGCCGCTCATGGCGGCCAGGCGACGGGTGATGGCTTCCTGGGGTGCCAGCCGCAGTCGCAGCGCTTCGAGCTGGCCCTGATCGGACAGGTCCGCCTGGGCTGAGACCGCCTCGGCCTCCTCAGCGGCCAGGCTACCGCCCTGAGCGGACATCTGCCAGCGCAAATCGCTGACCCGAGCGTCCAGAGGCGTCGCAGGAGGGGTGCCGGCCGGCACAGCCGGGGCCGGTGCGCCCAAGACCGGGGTCACCTCGTCGGCGACGCTGGTGACGGCAGCCCCTTGAGCTGATGCGCCGACCAGACCCGGCGCCACAGCAACGTGGGGCGCCACCGGGGCAACCGTGACGGTCGACGGGGGCACCATGACAGGCGCAACGGCCAAAGCGGGCACCCCTCGGCTGTCAGCTGTCAGAGGCGACAGGTCTGATACTTGCGCCGACGCAAGCGCTGCGCTGCCTTCGGCCACCGCCTGCCCGAGGGCATCGGCCTGAGCCGGTGCCGGCAGGCTCCAGGCGGGCCGCAGCTGCGCGGCCTCCCCCGTTTCCGCGGTCGAAGCATCCGCCGCCTGGGTTTGGAGGGTCAGCGCCGAGACCCCGGGGGTCATTAGATAGACGGGCCGCGCCGCCTCCAGGGCTGCCGCGGTCACGAGCACCGGGGTTTCGGCCGCCGACGGACTGACCGCCTGGGCTGCAGCCCCGGTCGTAAGGTTCGCCGTCAAGGTCGCCTGGGCGGTCAGTCCCAGAGCGGCGGGCGTACTTGCCTCGGCCAGCATCCCGGCAGCAGCTGATTCGGCTGCGGCCGAGCCAAACAGGGTCTTGAGGGTGGCGTCGTCAAGCCCCTGACCACGCGCAAAGGCCAGCAGACTGGCCGCATCGGGCAGCGGCTCGGCCACGGTGATGACCTCTATCTGAGGTCCGATGGAGACTGACTGCAAACCGGCAGCGGCAAGATCTTGCCGCCCCTCCGGGTTCATCAAATGGCCCAGGAGGTTGGCAAAGTCGGCCCCGCGCATCGCCCCTTGCGAGGCGGCGGCGCTTGCATCGACTGGGCTCACCGAGGCGATGGAGGCGGGGTTGACGGGAGTTAAGAAAGAAGCGTCCATGGGGGCTCAGGCTTAAAAAAGAGGCGACCCGAAATCGGGCCCTCCGATTTAGCAAAAAGCATGACCGGACAGGACTTGCCGGGGCCGGGGTCGATGAGCCCTGTCGACTTTTCATGGCACGGAGCTTGCACAACCTGCCCGAATGCTGGCCACTTGGACCGGCCAAACCGCAATGTCCTCATCCACCGTCTAGATCGAGCCGCCCATGAGCACCCTGACCCTGTCAAGCCTTCGACAGAGCCTGACCCAGATAAGCGTGACCGGCCTGAGCGTGCCGGCCCTGGTGCTGCTCATCGTGGCCAGGCTGGTGCTGCCGCTGCCGCCGTGGCTGCTGGACGTGCTGTTTACTTTCAATATTGCCAGCGCCCTGTTGATCGTGTTGATTGCCATCAACACCCGCAAGCCGCTGGAGTTCTCCTCTTTTCCCACGGTGCTGCTGTTTGCCACCATGCTGCGGCTGGCGCTCAATGTGGCCTCGACCCGGGTCATTCTGGTCAGCGGCCACGAGGGCGAAGAGGCCGCCGGGCAGGTGATCGCCGCCTTTGGTCACTTTGTGATTGGCGGCAACTACCTGATCGGCTTCATCATCTTCATCATCCTGATGATCATCAACTTCATTGTGGTGACCAAGGGAGCTGGGCGCGTGTCTGAAGTCAATGCCAGGTTCACCCTGGATGCGATGCCGGGCAAGCAGATGGCCATCGACGCCGACCTCAATGCCGGCGTGATTGACCAGGAAACCGCCAAGAAAAGGCGCGAGGAACTGTCCCAGGAATCGGACTTTTTCGGCTCCATGGACGGTGCGTCCAAATTCGTCAGCGGCGATGCCATCGCCGGCCTGCTGATCCTGGTCATCAATATTGTGGGCGGGCTGATCGTTGGCGTGCTGCAGCACAACCTGCCCCTGGGAGAGGCAGGCCGGGTCTACACCCTGCTGACCATCGGCGACGGCCTGGTGGCGCAGATTCCGGGGCTGTTCCTGTCGTTGGCCACCGCCATCATCGTCACCCGCGTCAATACCGCTGAGAACACGACCGAGCAGGCCACCGCGCAGCTGGCCAACCCCTCGGCCCTGTTCATTTCGGCCAGCTTCCTGACCATCCTGGGCGTGATTCCGGGCATGCCGCATCTGGTCTTCCTGACGCTGGCTGCCGCCACCGCCGGGCTGGGGCTGATGGTGCTCAAGCGCGGTGTCGCCACCAGCCCGCAGGCCGCCGCCGAGGCCGCCAGCCTGGCACCGGAAGCGCCCAAGGAGCTGGACTGGGACGATGTGGATCAAGTCGATCTGATCGGCCTGGAAATCGGCTACGGCCTGATCCCCCTGGTGAACCCCGACACCGGCGGTCAGCTGATGGCCCGCGTCAAAGGTGTGCGCAAAAAACTCTCGGCCGAACTGGGCTTTCTGATCCAACCAGTGCGCATTCGAGATGCCCTCAATATCGACCCCGACGCCTACCACATCGTGCTCAAGGGCGTGGTCCGTGGCCGCGGCGAGGTCAAAGTCGGTCGTGAGATGGCCATCAACCCGGGCCAGGTCTACGGCACGCTCGAGGGCACGCCCTGCCGCGAGCCGGCCTTTGGCCTGGAGGCGGTGTGGATCGACCCCTCGCAACGTGACCATGCCCGCACCCTGGGCTACACCGTGGTCGATGCCGCCACCGCCGTGGCCACCCATCTGAACAAGGTCCTGCGTGATAACGCGGCCGACCTGCTCTCGCACGACGAGGTGCAGCAGTTGCTGGACAAACTGGCGGCCCGCTCGCCCAAGCTGGTGGAAGAGCTGGTGCCAGGCAAGCTCTCGCTGGGCGTGATCACCCGCACGCTGCAAAATGTGCTGACCGAAAACGTGCCCATCCGCGATATGCGCAGCATCGTCGAGGCCCTCTCCGAGGCTGCCTCGCGCACCCAGGACCCCGAGGCCCTGACCACCCTGATCCGGCCCAAGCTCGGACGCATGATCTGCCAGAGCCTGATCGACGAGAAGGACAGCCTGTCGGTGATCACGCTCGACCCAGGCCTGGAGCAGCTGCTTCACAACGTGATCGCACAGGCTCAGCCCGGTCAGCCCATGGTGCTCGAGCCGGGTCTGGCCGAACGCCTGTTTGCCGCCCTGCGCCAGGGGACGCGAACCGTCGAGGAGCAAGGCCATCCGGCCGTGCTGGTGGTCTCGCCCTCGATCCGGCCTTGGCTGTCGAAGGCAGCTCGGTTCCGGGTTGCCGACCTGACCATCCTGTCTTACAGCGAGATCCCCGAGGACCAGATGGTCAAGGTGATCCACACCGTGCATGCCGATCCGGCCCAGTAATTGAGAAGGTGAACCATGGAACTCAAGCGCATCCTCGCCCGCGACACCCGCAGCGCCATGGAGCAGGCCATCAAGACCTACGGTCCCGATGTGCTGGTGATCTCCAACCACCAAGTGGGTGGCCAGACCGAACTGGTGGTGGCCATCGAAGCCCCGGCGACACAGACCGCAGCGGCGACTGGGCCGGTGGTCCAGCCCCCCGAGACCCTGGTGGAAGCCCAGGCAGCCGCCCCCGCCATGATGCCCGCCGCCCGGACCGAGGCCGATGCGCCGGCCCAGAACTTTCGGCAAAGCCTGCAAGCGGCCACCCAATCGGCCGCGCGTGGCACCACAGAACCGACCGGCTCCGAACCCGAAACCACCGCGCCGGTCCGCAGCGATCAGGATGCCCGCGACTACCTGCGCAGCCGTGAAATCGTGGAGCTGGTGCGCGATGAGATCGCCGCCTTGCGACGCGAATTCCGCATGCGCCAGCAAACCTCGGCCTGGCAAAGCGGTCTGAGCCTGGCACCCACCGTCGCCCCCCTGGCGCAGGCCCTGCAAGACACCGACATGCCCGGTGCCCTGCTGGCCCTGATGCTCCAGAGCCTGGGCCAAGCCAGCGATGCCCGCGAAGGCCTGCAGATCTTGCGCGAACACCTGCTGCACGCCCTCAAGCGCCCTGCCGCCGAACTGCCTGCGCGCGGCCTGCACCTGCTGGCCGGCCCGTCCGGCGCCGGTAAAACACTGATGGCCGCCCGGCTGGCGCGACGCGCGGCACAGGCCGGCTGCGAGCAAGTGGCCCTGATCAGCTTTGCGGACGTGCGTGCCGGTGCCTGGAGCCAAATGCAAATGTTGGCGGCGCAGCTCGGGGTCGATGCCTTCCGGGCCACCGACACCCAAAGCCTGCGCGTGCTGATCGAGGAACTGTCTCACCGCACCCTGGTGCTGATTGACACCCCGGGCGTTCAGATGGCTGCGCAGGTGCAGCAGGTGTTGGCCCTGGCGCCCAGCTGCCAGTGCCATGCCGTGCTGCCGGTTGACGCTTCCACCGCCACGCTGCAGCGGGTCTTTGGGCAAGGTTTGCCCTTGCAAAGCCTTCTGCTAACGAAAGTCGACGAAGCGAGCTCAGGCTGGGCCCTGCTGCAATTCCTCAGTAATAATGCCATGGGCTTGTCGGGGGCCAGTGAAGGCGCCCAGCCCAGCGATCTGTCGCCAGACTTCAACATCGAGCAACTTGTGGATTTAGCCCTCGCACCGCTGGCCGCCGCCTCGTCCCAAGAGGTGGGGCCGCTCGGTCTCCATGCAGACCCGGCGCAAGGGGCCAGCCAGGCTGCACGCGAACCCGCAGGCCTGAGCGCTATTTTGGCGGGCATCGCCGGCCTGCCTGCCGTTCCCGCCTTCAAGGCCACCGCCGACATCCTGGGCGTGGACAGCCAGCCGGTCAAGAGCGCCAAAAAGGCCTCGACTCGCAGCACCACGGCCAGCCCAAGCAAATCAGGCGCCCGTAGCACCAGGGCCGCCGCCACTTCGGCAGACGCACCCGCGACAAGCCGTGCCCGCAAAGCCCCGGGCAAGACCGAGGCCGCGCCGGTCCCACGCGCACCACGTCGCAAGGCGGCCGAGGCCAC
>JACCDP010324815.1_pt1 | contig 11195 bp, 9 predicted proteins | sample 7445841 | NCBI WGS metagenome assembly JACCDP01 (sample SAMN15323441, study PRJNA562643) | freshwater metagenome | isolation source: river surface water | place: USA:Blue River Watershed | collected 2017-08-17
AGACATAGCTCATGAAAAAGGTCCAATTCTAAGCGTCATGTTGTTATTGGTGTTTTTGTGTATTGAAACCGGCCCTATCATTTTCAATCTGGATCGGTTCATTATCTCAAGTACAGGTAAAGGCGATGGTACAGATGTTATTACCCGCAAAGAATGGGGTCAAGCAGCACCAAGAATAATAATTGCCGCAATTCTTGGAATTGTTTTATCAGCACCTCTTGAGACACAGATTTTAAAATCTGATATTGATCAAGAATTACATAGACGCCAAGATGACAGCATAGTTGCAATGAATAAAGTTACAGAGGCAAAATTCAAGCAACAAAGAATTGACTTTGAAAAAAACAAATCAATAGATGAGGCAAAATTAGCTTTTTACGAAAAAGAACTTGCAAAATATGATGCAGAGATTTCTGACTTAACGCAACAAGTTAGAAATCAAATGGAAAATGGGAAGGTATATGGTTTCGGTCCCGTGGCAAAAAAACTTCAAGAAAATGTAGATCAAAAAAAACAAGAAAAGGAAGCCTTTATTGGACGAAAGAAAGCTGACGTTGAATTAATTAGAAAACATATCGCAGACAGCGATAAGGAACTCGCCAACCTCCTTACTGCTAAACAGAAAAGTCTAAAAAACAACGAATTAGAGGCAAAGAAAATGGATGGTATTCTAACGCGGATAGACATAGCTCATGAAAAAGGTCCAATTCTAAGCGTCATGTTGTTATTGGTGTTTTTGTGTATTGAAACCGGCCCTATCATTTTCAAGTTAATGATGACAAAAGGTGTTTATGATTACATGGTAGAAAATTACAATCACAAAATCAACGCAGAAAATGGAATTTTTACAGAGGATTATGTATTCGAAGGCAGGGATGGACTGGTTAAAATGGAAAAACACGTCTTTTTAGAGCATGAAGAGGCGATCCACGAGAAAAAATTAAAATCTCAAGCTCAACGTGAGTTGTCGGCAGAAACGATTAAGGGATGGACAAAAAACAAGCTAGAAGAAATTAAAAAAGACCCATCAAAAAATATCACCGAGGGTCAAAACAGTATTGACTCAAACAGAGCATAACACATGTTTCAAGTCGCATCCAACTTATTTGGTGTAGAGGAAAGTTGTTATCAGCATTCCTCTACTTCAGATAAAAGAATTTTTAAGACTCTCACTATATTGGTTATAGTTTGGTGCGCAACCCTAATCATAGGATGCGGATTATTTTTCTTCCTAGCATTCAACTCTTTTTCCCTTTCAATATTCGGCTCTATTGGTATGGGTTTAGCGCTCACCAATATTGTACTGATTATTTTAATCTCTATCCAAATTCCTAATCAAAAAAAATTCCCTGAGAATTTGTCACTCAAAAAATTATTCCTCAGGGTAAATAATGTTTTTAGGATTTTCTTCATGGCTTTGATTGGACAATTTATCCTTCTAGCTCTCTATTTTATTTGTTTTCATGATGCCGTGATTAATAACAATAATCAATATAAACACGAGTTAATTTTGGAGAAAAAGAAAGATATCGAGAAGAATCAGATCAGAATTAAAGAAACCTTAACAATGGAAATAGAGGCTTTGAGAAGTCGATTGGCTAATTACGCAGCTACTCAGCAAAACAACGATAAAGAGTATTGGGAAACGGCTAACAATTTTCAAGAGAAACAAAAACAACTCAATTTTATTATTGCCAATACTGAAATAGACAAGTCTGAACAAATCAAAGCCTATGAGATTGAACTAGAAGACAAATTATTCTTGAATACAACAGCCAACCTAATAATCAATGATAAAAACATCATTTTGTTCGAAGTGCTATTGATACTTTATATTTTAATCATCTTAAAGTTGAAATTTCAGCTAATTACCCAAACTCAAAACACGTACATAAGAGAGAGTTTTGAAATGTACAAATCAGCAATTGAAGCGCATTATACCGCAACTAAGATCCATATAGACAATATACGCATCGCAAAAGGAAAAGAGGCTACAGAATCAGTATATGTAGACCCTCCTTTCAATACCCAATTACTCAACAATTATCCAATGCCTGAATTAATACAAATTGACCAATTAAATGGGTACTAAAATTATCAATAAATATTATAAAGGTGTCATTGAATGCCAATATGTTATCAAGGAAGCAAATAGTCCCAACGATCCTTCAATAAACAAATTGATTGAAACAATTGGTAAAATTGAACTCACAGATCGATTTTGGTTTAGGGAGGCCCAAGAAATAACTGAGATAGATTATGCAACTTTTTTAAATAGCAAGGAAGACTGCATTTTAATACAAAATGACATTAAAAACGTAGATTTTTTGCAAGCGCTTGCGAATGGAATATCGCAAGCACTTCGAAAAACACTTTTTCAAGTGGCGGTAAAATTTACCGATACAGCCAAATCACAAGTTTTTGAAACACCTACAATACATGTTCAAGATGATAGTAGAATAATACCTTCGGACTTATTCCATATAAGTGATGAAAGGGTTCTCTCAGTCAAGAGAACCTTGCCGATGAACGAATATTCAATTAACCACAGTACCCTATCAAAAAAAGAAACCTCTGGCAAACAGAAACTGAACGGTTTTGGACGTGTACATGGTGAGGCTATTTGTATCATCCAAGAGATTATTGAAGTCCCTGACCCACCAAAATCAAAAGAAGAAACAATTATCCCACCCGTTGGAGTAGAAAAACCCGAACTTCACAATTGTAAATATACCGACAGCAACAACATACAATGTTTAAATCAAATTCCAATCAATGATGATTTTTGTGCAACACACATCTCTGCCGGACCTGAAGACAGTGGGTGCTTTAAACAATATGGATGCTTTAATAATGATAACACTTCTGGTTGCTTTAACACCATTAAAAAACCCTTTGGCTGTTTCGGATATCAAATTCCGATGGGCTGTGGGTTACTTGGATTAATTCCACTATTACTCGCTCTTGCCTTGTTGTGGTGTTTTATTTTTGGTGATTGTGGCAAAGGATGTCGAGGGGAACAAACCACCGGCAAAATCATACATGATACAGTATATGTTGAAGTATATCGCGAACTAAAAGATACCATTGAAACTATCCAAATGGACACTTTATCTGTATTGGATTCGATTACGGTTAAAAAGACCTACATGGTTCCTTTACCTAATGTCAACTTTATTACTGATAGTGATATTTTGGTGGAGGGCTCGAAAAAAGATCTTGACTCTTTGGCTTCGTATTTGAAAAAACATCCAGAATGGAATGCTATTATCGAAGGTCACACAGATGATGTTGGGGATGACGAGCACAATTTGAAATTATCACAAGCAAGGGCAACAAGAGTTAAAAATTACCTTGTGAATAAGGGAATAAGTGCCTCAAGGATTACTGCAATAGGATATGGTGAAACACGACCTAAATCTAGAGGCAAAACTAAAGATGACCGTATGTTAAATAGGCGAGTGGAAGTTACACTTACAAACACCACAAGTACCGAAAAAGTTGAAATCAAGGATAGTAGACAGAAAAAATAACTCCATATGACAAGCGGACAAGAAGTAATATTCGGTGGTGATTTCGAAGGAATTTTCGCCCAAAAGAACGATGGCAAAGTTGTTAATTTGTTCACTTTCTCTCAAATACAATGGAAGTATTTAAAAATCACAAACCTGACCAAAATTGAAGGTTATCAAATAAACGAACTTAAGGCCGGCGATTACTGTTTCGCAGAGATCATAAAACCTAATAAGCGAGGATTTCCGAGTTTTTTTCAGCGAAAAAAACACACCGCTGATATCTTTATACCAAAATCTTCAACACTCGCTTATTCAGGTAATTTAATCAACGTGGTTTTTCGAGACTTTGAGAAAGATCAAAATGGACTCATTAAACTTTTTAAAGTTTCCACAAATGATAATGGACTTTGGCTATGCAGAGGTAAAATATATTTTACAATTCAACAGCCTGTCAACAAACCCCTTGTAGATGTTACAACTCCCCAAACATCAACAGCAAAGACAGAAGAAATACATGTTTCAGGTGGAGATTCAAACGGCACGAATCATAGTGGTTCCGGCAATTTAGGTGACCCATACAAACTTTCTTCACCTAAACCACATTTTTTATGGACGTGGTTGACAAAACTATTTAAACTTCTTCTCTATTTAATAATTTTCACTGTATTTCTAGGCACATTAGGGTATTTGTATTATTCAAATCAAATACTATTCTATATTTTATTATTTGCCGGAATAATTTACGGAATTAGCAGATTCACTGCCAATAAAAAACGATTTAATTGGCTCGGTTGGTTAGTGCTAATTTTTATTGTTTATTATTTTTACAAAAACAATAATGAAATTAAAAACGACCTAAAAGAAACTGAAAAAAACGAGGGCAGTGTAAAAATTAAACCACCAATCAAAGTTGACGATAATCGAGAAGGGGCAATCAATGATTTCATTGTCCCCAAGGAAATAAGTTGGTGGGATTTCTTCAAACGCAGATACTCAGCTTCGTTCAATACATCTTCATTGAATTTTAGAGAATCAAATGATGACCACAATTCCCTAAACACGATTTCTAATCGAACTTCTTCTCAAAAGTACTACCGAGAAATCTATGACAAAATGATCAAATACGACGAATATCGGGTTGATTCGATTTATATTGTTCTGCGCAATAAAGCCACTGAAAAAGGACTCACAAACACTGAAACTGCAGAAATGGTAACTACATTCATTCAAGAAATCCCCTATTACTTAGTCCACGACCAAAGTTGCTCTGAGTCAGTAAGAGCTGCCAAACAATCGGGAAATGATTTCATTGTAGAATATCACGAAGATAAAAAGCCGTGTTTGTCAAATGTCCTTGCCGGAGTTCAGTCACCTTATGAATTCATGCACAATTTAAAAGGTGATTGTGATACAAGAGCATTGTTTGGACATGCCATTCTCTCTAAACTGGGAATTCCATCTTCCGTTTGGATTAGTGAAACCTACGGCCATTCCATTTTAGGTGTTGGTGTTCCTGTTTCTTCCGGATCTTTCAAGGTTATTGACGGTCGAAAACATTATGCTGTAGAATTGACTGCCAAAGGCTTTCCACTTGGTATGATTTCACCAGCTCATCGGAATATGAAAAATTGGGAAATTACAACTTATAAAAATTAAAAAATATGAAATCGATTATTTTACTTCAAACGATCCTAGCCTTTGCCATTGGTATAATCGCACTGGTCGCAGTTTATTACTTGCTCAATTCATATTTGCGGCGAAAATATCAAATTGAAGAAAGGAATACCTCTTTTGGTATTTTTCAAGCAGGAATTATTCTTTCAACCTCGTTAATTCTATCTGAAATCATTGACCCTGCGATCAACGTCATTAGATTATTTAATCAAACAGGTTTTACCTTGAATAATCTAACAATGTCCATGGCCTACGTTATTTTGTTTGTAGTGATTGGCATTTTCTTTACATTCTTGGTCATTTTTGGTGGTATACTTGCCCTATTTCAAATGACGCATATCAATGAATTAAAGGAAATAAAGAATGACAACATTGTCATCTCATTGTTATCGTCAAGTATTCTTTTAGGTCTTGCGTTAATCATGGATCAGTATGTGGGTCACTTGTGTGAGGCAATCGTCCCATACCCAGACATTATCTCAATCCATTAATAAGAGTACTATGAGAATTTGGGTGTTGATCTATTTTTGTACCTGTTACAGTTTAAAATCCCAAATTCTCAATATTGATAGAGAAGTCAATGATTCCATGACCAAAAAATGGTATGGATTAATTTCAGGTTCATTCACCAAAGACAAACAAAAAGTAGACATTCAAGACCTAAGCATTTATACTGAGGCTGTTTACAAACTAAAAAACGGTCAAGCGATTACATATATAGGTCAAATAGATGCGACAATATCAGGCAATGATCTATTACAAAATGAAGGATTTTTTCAGTGTCGAAGACGTGACCTTGATCGAAAAAGAAACAGCATTGAATACTACTTGCAACATCAGTGGAATGGAGCTTGGGGAATGATTTCACGTTCTTTGGTTGGAGTTAATTTTAGGAAACGAATCTTGGAATTAAACGGGTATGACCTGTATTTAGGAATCGGAACTTTTTACCAAAGAGAACTATGGAATTATAATGGAGTTGACGATTTATCAAAAATCCCCGCAAATCCAGGTAACATTAAAGATCTTCAACTTAGGACAAACACCTATATTAAAGGAGCATTAAAATTAACTCCTAAATGTGATTTTGTCTGTCAAACGTACTTTCAAACCAATGCCATATCCACTTTCACCAATCCCAGTTTTCGATGGTATTGGTCTTCAGAAATCGTCTACAATATAACCAACAATTGGATGCTCGGATTCAATTATGACCATACCTTCAACCAAAACAACCCAGTGCCTATTAATAAGTTTTATTATGGATACACAGGTAACCTGAGTTTAAAGTTTTAGAAAAACCTATGAAACCAATTTCTGATTCAGAAACCATTTATACAGAACTAATGATTCCGTCCTATGCAAACTTTGGTGGAAAGGTTCATGGGGGGATTCTTTTATCCATAATGGACAAAGTCGCTTACGTTTGTGCGAGTAAACACTCAGGTAGTTATGTGGTTACTGTGGCCGTCGATGGTGTAGAATTTTTATCACCTGTTGAAGTTGGAGATTTATTGACTATCAAAGCGAGTGTAAATTATGTGGGCAATACTACAATGATCGTTGGAATGCGGGTTGAAACTTTCAATCCAAGAACATCAAAATCCGCGCACACCAATTCATGTTATTTCACCATGGCGGCAAAAAACGACGATGGAACATTGAAGGAAGTGCCTGGGCTTCTTCTTTCAACGCCAAAAGAAATCATTCGTTTTTGCGAAGGAAAACTCATAAAAACCATGTCAAGGGAAAAACGAGAAGTACTTAAAAGTGATATGTCTCACCTCACAAACGAGGAATTAGTGCATCAATGCGCGCAAGAGCGATGTACCATTAAACTGACATTAAACTACTGATTGATTTTTTATTTAAATGATTTAACCATAGTCCCGACCAATTATTAGCAAAGTAAACTGAAGTAATTATGCAAAAAGAACTGCCACAAATTGACGCTGCACTCATAAAAGTAACTGGCATTTTTTCTTATAAAAAGAATCAGATTCACGCATTTATTAACAATGGTTTTTCACGGCAAATAGAAGAAGACAAAAAATTCATTCGCGACAAATATTATAGAGAGTTCGCCTCATTGATGTTCACAGGGGAAGATATAGAAAGACCTATGATTGCTTTAATGCGTGCAACACCTATCCCATTGACATTATTTCTCCCCCCCAGAAAAAAAGGTGAGAACAGAAGAGAGATTAACACAGTATGTGCGAATCAAGAACTTTTTTTATTTCATAACGACATTGGAATTTTTTCATTAACATTCGACCCAGCCACGCTCAATTTTGAAGAAATCAGCAATTTAACTTACGCAATTAAAAGCTTCGAGGCACCTGTGATGCACGAGGCAATTGAGCAACCATTCCATTCATTTATTTCGCATCAAATTTTAAATGGAATATTTCTTAGAGATGTGGAAACTGACGAATACAGCGGATCGAAATTCAAAGTCTATAGTATTATTAACATTGAAGAGCCGAAAGGAGAAAACCATTATCCAATTGAAAATTTGGTTTATGAAATAGGCACTAGTTCTCCAATAAAGACTATTGAAAACAAAGGATTTCTCACACCTTCCACAGAGTATTATAATGAACTTACGAAAAACAGTATCCAAGTATTTAGTAATTACACAGGTCTTGCACTTTTAGATTCCTTCACAATTGTTGGTCACAAATTATATTCTAAAGACAACCACTATCAAGACAATACCTTTAATCGAATTTACTTTTCAATTTACATAATCAATATCTACATCAAATACAATGTTTTCAGATTTAATTCCGTTTTTAAACATGACCCAATAAAAACGCGAAATGAGTTTGTCGACTTTATTAACTATTATAACTACTCACACATTTCGTTTGATTTTCTGCCCAATTACATGTATCAAAAAATGCATAATGCCTTGGGCATAGATGAGGAGGTGAAGTTATTTGAAAAAAGACTGGGAAGTTTAGCCACTGATATTCAAGAAAATCAAAGCAAGCGACAAGCTTTTGTTTTAGGAATAATTTCTGTCATCACGGGTATCGGATCATCTTCTGAAATCATACAACTATTAGAGCAAATGAGAAATTATTTACATTGGTCCTCAACGGCTTTTTATATATTATTAAGTGTAATAATAATTTTCATTGCTATTCCCACATTCTTTTTCCTGTATCCTAGATCAGCCAAAAAACTCAAAGAAAAAATAATGTCCAAAATGAAATAACCATGGAATACTTAGTGAGTGAAATTGCGCGTGCGCATACGGCCAATCATTTTGATGAGAAAAATAGTATTGGTAGTTGTTTTCGTGTCGACCTACTTCCTGACCTAGATACATTAATTGCATTTTTAAAGAAATACCAGCCCGACAAACAAGTCAAAGGTTCAGATGATCGGATATCGGACATTTATCATTGTATTGATTTTGAATCAATAGGTTGGTATGGAGTAGGTTTAAGGGAAAACTATAAAAATTTAAAAATCCATTATTCAGTTAGAAATGGATTTAAAACCGAATTTCTTGAAATCGACCAATTACCAAAGACCAATTACATCACAGTGGTGTACAAAGTTGAGAACAATGAAAAAAAAATGATAACCGTATTTCCTGGACCATATGCGCCTGCCTTTCCTCACAAAAAAATGACTACTGAAGAGTACGCTCACGCAACCCAATTTTGGAAAGACCACATATTATTGAGGAAAATTTGAAGATTATTGGCCAGTAACATAGCCTATTTTATTCATAACCAAGAAATCATGTAGTTAAAAATGCCCCATATTTTTAAGTACTGCTACGGTTTTATGGTATACGACTCCGCCCCAGGTGTAGGGTATTGTTTGAATTGAATCCAAGCGCCAATCGTTATCCTCCTTGCAATGCTTGTTTAGTAAATCTTCAAATTCTGAAACTGCGATTTTCTCTGCTGCTTTAGAAGCTTTGTTCCACTCAGACTTTGCACCGCCACTTAAACTAGACCCTGGTTTAACATTGTTTGGCCCTCCTTTCAAATCAAGTTCAATGATTTTGTACGTTTTATCCATTTACAACAATACAATTTATTATTGTCAGAAATAAATCAGTTCATTATCCTTCAAAATTTATTTATACATGTTAGTAATTATTCGAACAACGATCTTATATTCAGATTCAAAATAATCATAACCACTTCCAATAAATGATTGCTCATACTCATCTTGCTGAACTCCATAAATTATATCAAAGCGAAACCCAACCATTCCGAAAGGTCCATCGCATGATTGATCTATTTGAAAGTATTATCAAAACACATACAGCGGTAATTATATCCGAATACGTTCAACACAATAACCTATCTGATACCGCAAAGGGTTTGCTTTCTCAAGGATTACGCACCCCATCCTTGGGAACTTGGCAATTATTCAGTAGGGTACTTATTCAAGAATTGGAGAAAGATTCGATTTCTTGGAAATTACCAAGTTTTGTGGGTGAGTTCCATGACTTAGATTCTGCACTGAATAAAGAAAAAACAAACGTTATTGCTTTTCGCAACGGATATGCACACGGAGCAACCCCCACAGACGAACAGTGCGAGTTAGACATTAATAAATTCGATCCATTTTTGACAAAACTGCTCAACTTCCAATGGTTGTTAGATTCACGCACAATCGTGGAAGATGATAAAGTTTATTTATCGTCATCAGACCAACTTCTTTCTCTTCATCCTATTCTATTGTATCGAGATGAAAAGGAAGCTCCATCAATTGCATTTTTCAACGACATCAAGAATGACAAAGTCGGTTTGCTGAATTATCCCCTGGGTAAACACTATCGAGAAAAGAACTTTTTATCAGAATTTCATCAATACATTCCCATTGATGAATGGAAGAAAACAGGGAATAATGAATTCGAACAGCGCGTTGAGCAACTCACAGAAACCTTTAAGGGTAGAACTTCTGAACGAGCCAATCTCTTGGGATTTGTTTCAACACAAACCAAGGGTTATTTAAGCATTCAAGGAAATCCTGGCATCGGAAAATCAGCCTTAATAGCCCAGTTTTTCAAGGATCTAATAGGCGAAAAAAACCTCCAAAACGCATTAATTGTAGAGTACTTCATACGTCGCGGAACACCACAAGCCCAGTCTGAATTTCTCATCAACTACCTCAATAAACGAACAGACGATGTTTTTCCTCCAGGAAAAGAAATTCGTGCCGAGGGCAAAATGATATTTGAATTACAAAATCAACTTTTTTCAAAATGGCGTCTATGGGACCAACACGCAAATGGTAGAAAACTTGTATTTCTTATCGATGGACTAGACGAGGGTGTAGAGAATGACATTCTCACTTATTTGCCCAGAGAAGTTTTCGAAAATGTCTTGTTCATTTATGGTTCACGACCAGGCGGACATAAGAGTATTGATGACTTTTGGGGCGCATTACCGATCGAGCATCATACCAAATTAGAACTTTCAAGTTTGGGAAAAGACGATATCCGAGCCATGATTTATGATGTGGCAAATAAATACGAATTGGAACGTGAAAGCCCATGGATCGACGCTGTGCAAAAACGGTCACAAGGCAACCCACTGTATTTAAAGTTACTCTGCAATTCCATTGAAAACAGAGAGATTGAATTGAATGATATTCAAAGATTGCCATCTACCATTGACGACTATTATAAAGCTATCGTGCTTCGTTACGCAAATAATCCTGATGGTGACGATTTACTTAATTCGCTATTCACTTTTGCGTCAGCCAAAGATTATCTCACTTTCGATCATTTAAAATTAATAAACCAATTAGGGACTGCCAGCATTGTTCGAATTGGAGCCATTCTAAAGGAAGTGTTATACGAAAATCCTTTAACTGAGGAAATTCTTGATTACCAACTTTTTCACGAAAGCTTTCGGGAATATTTAATAAATATTCATTCAAGAGAAATTAATGACGCCACACAGCGAATTATTGGCTTTTGCGAAACTTGGAATGAACACCAAGGAACTTGGGAGCAGCGCTATG
>JACCDP010005331.1_pt1 | contig 11194 bp, 7 predicted proteins | sample 7445841 | NCBI WGS metagenome assembly JACCDP01 (sample SAMN15323441, study PRJNA562643) | freshwater metagenome | isolation source: river surface water | place: USA:Blue River Watershed | collected 2017-08-17
CGCGGCGTGAATATGATAGTTAGTGCTTGCTCAAGCCTAGACTATGACATAAAAGATAAAAAGATAGATGGAGTAGTTCAAGGTGTTCGTCAAAAGACCTTAAACAACTTGTTAAACTACACTCCAAACCCTTATCAAAGTTCACAAGACTTTCGCAATAATATCTTTGTTGACTTCTTACTTGAAGGCAACATCTTTTTATACTACGATGGCGTGCACCTTTACCACTTGCCAGCCAGCCGAGTAATTATAGAAACAGACCCCAAAACTTTTGTAAGTAAGTATCGCTACAATGCTACCCTAGAACTAAAGCAACAAGAAGTCATACATATCAAGGACTTGAGTTCTACCAGTATCTACAGAGGCAGCAGTCGCCTAGCCAGCGCAGCACGCAATATAAATATCCTGTACAAAATGCAACAGTTTCAAGAGCAGTTCTTTGAAAACGGTGCAGTGGCAGGCTTGATACTTACCAGTGATAATACGCTGTCACAAACGGCCAAAGATCGCACCATATTAAACTGGACACAACGCTACTCACCAAAAAATGGTGCTAAACGTCCAATGATCTTGGACAGTGGTTTGAAGCCAGTTACCAATTTAGCTCAAACGTTTTCAGAAATGGACTTTGACCAGAGTATTAAAACGCATGATGAAAAGATTTTAAAAGCTCTTGGAGTACCACCAATATTATTAGACGGTGGAAATAACGCTAATATATCGCCTAATCTACGACTATTTTACTTAGAAACCATTATACCAATTGTTACTAAATTTGCAGCAGCAATTGAACGGTACTTTGGTTATGATATACAGCCCATTACCACAAACGTAAGCGCGCTACAGCCTGAGCTAAAGGACGTGGCATCTTACTACACAACACTGGTAAATGGCGGTATTATCTCGCCTAATGAAGCGCGCACCGAACTTCGCTATGAATCACAAGCAGGTCATGATGACTTAAGAGTGCCAGCTAATATTGCTGGTTCTGCAGTTAATCCTACTCAGGGAGGGGCTCCGCCAAAGGATTCTGCGAAAAATTAAACAGGAGTTATATGGATAAGAATAAAGTACTGTATTTAGACAGTGCTTTTATTGTTAAAGATGATACCAGCGCCCCACAAGAACAGTCAATTTTTATTGAAGGTTATGCCAGCACTGTAGACCGCGATCGTAGCGGTGATATAGTAAGTGCTGCAGCTTGGAGCAAAGGCCTGGAAAATTATCTCAAAAACCCTATTATTTTAGCTCAACATGACTATGATGATCCAATTGGCAGAATGGTTGAGCATAAGGTCGACAGTAAGGGTTTGTGGATAAAAGCACGGATTTCAGCAGCAGCTGAGGTTTATGGTCTAATTAAAGATAAAGTTCTCACGGCGTTTAGTATTGGTTTTAGAGTACTAGATGCAGATTACGACCAAGAAGCAGACGTATTTATGATTAAAGAGCTGGAATTGATGGAAATATCCGTTGTTTCAGTACCCTGCAACCAAAATACTCTTTTTAGTCTAGCAAAGGCATTTAAGACGCCTGAGCAATACACAAGTTTTAAAGAGCAATTTGCACCCAAAGGCGAATCAGCTAAAGGGCTAGAGTCCACTACGGAAGCAAAAAGCGCAACAATAAAGGAATGGAACATGAATCCAGAAGAAATGAAGCAAATGCTTGCTGATGCCGCTAAAGCAGCCGCAGAAGAAGCCACCAAAAACCTTTTAGCTAAGCAAGCTGAAGAAGAAAAGCAAAAGCAACAACAAGCCGAACTTGACAACAAGATCAAGGCCACTGTTGAAGCCTCCATCAAAACAATCGACACCGGTGCTGAGCGTCTCCTAGCCGAAGTCACCAAGCGTCTTGAAGACCAAAACACTGAAGCCAAAGCTGCACTAGCTGGTCTTGAGGCTGCCCTCAAGGAAAAGGCTGACGAACTCAACAAGCTACAGCAAAGCAAGATGGTTTTTGCTGACAGCGGCAATTCCAGCGAAGTCGAGTACGCTGATCGTGAAAAGGCCGTTTTCCTCGGCAAGATGACTGGCAAGGGTATTGCCGGTACCAAGTTCGGTAACCAACTAGTACAAAAGTACGGTGCCCACGTTGGTGCTGCTTCTATTACTAGCCCCAACTCCGTTTGGGAAACCGAAGTTTCCACACGCATGGAAAATGAAGTTCGCCGTAAGCTAGTAGTTGCTCCTCTATTCCGCATGATCGACATGCAAACCAACGTACTCAAGCTACCCCTCAACCCCGAGGCCGGTCTTGCTACTTGGATTCAGAATACTGAGTTCGGCACTACTGCTTCTCCTGGTGCTCAAGCCACTCACACACTCTCAGAAGTCACACTCTCAGCATACAAGCTTGCTACACGCGAGTACCTAGCTTACGAAGAAGAAGAAGATTCTATTCTTGCTATTATGCCTGTTGTTCGTGACGCCATGGTTCGCCGCACTGCTCGCAGCCTTGACCGCGCCTTCCTATATGGTGCTGGTACTGGTAGTGATCCAGTTAAGGGTGTTGCTCGCTATGAGGCTTCTTCTACCGTTACACCTACTTATACCGGTGTCGTTAGTGTTGCCAATATGCGCTCAATGCGTAAAAACCTCGGTGCTTGGGGTCTCGATCCTAGCCAACTAGTATTCATCGTTTCTACCGAAGTTTACTACGATCTACTCGAAGACACAAGCTTCCAAGCTATGAGCCAAGTTGGTCCTCAGGCCACACTACTCACCGGCCAGATTGGTATGATCGGTAACACACCCGTACTAGTCAGCGGTGAAATGCCCGCCAAGCCAACAGCCACAACAGCTAACGCCAGCACAGTATTTACCAACCTTGCAGCCGTTTGCGTTGCCCCTGGTAACTTCCTTGCTGGTTCACAGCGTGGTCTCCGCTTTGACACACAAGAGCTAGTTGAAACTCAGCGTCGTGTTCTAGTTGCCTCTATGCGCACTGGCATGACCCAAGTTACAACCAACCTTGGTCAAGGTGTTGCTACACTTCGTTGGAGCTAATCCAACCCTTAAAGCAGGCAGCCAAAGCTGCCTGCTTTTCTTAAGCAGCCTATGACTGCTTAAGAAAAGCATAAAAAGGAACTGATATGGGACTTGACTTAATTACACTGCAAGAATACAAGACTTATGCTAGTATTACTGGCACAAATCAAGACGCCCATATCTCAGCAATGATTCCACGCGTAAGCAGTTTTGTTAAGCAGCTGTGCCGCAGAACATTTGTTGATCACATAGACGATGCCCGTGTTGATGTGTACCGCGGCGGCACCACACAGTTAGTACTGCGCGAAACTCCACTTATTAATATGCAAAGTGTTGAGTTTAGCAGCGATTATGGCAAGACTTATACAACACTTACAGAGTATACTGAGTATGTTCTGGATACAGAAAATAGCTGTGTAGAGTTTATACTCCCATACTACCAAACGTTTAGCCAACCTAATGCTTTTAAGCTTACTTACAGCTGTGGATACGAAGTACTGCCTGCAGATTTAAAGCTGGCTGTACTGGACACCTTAATGCACTTGATCAGAAATGACGGTGCTATTCACAGCACAAAGAATATTGGTTCTAATACTGTTTTGATCGATTACTTAACCAACGATCAGTTACCTGCTCATATTCGCCGTACACTACAACTCTACAGCGAGAACTATAACTAATCATGGGCTTCTATACTCCGACTTGGGTAAGAAAATTAGTAAAAGAAGATCATAAAAATATTCAAAAGTATCTTGAAAATCAGCGAAATGATTTTAGAAGTTACATAGATGCAAATACTCCATTTGTACTCTGGCTTGATATAGGTCTTATTCGAGAAAGAATTCTTGATAAAAGCAAAGAGTTTATTAAAGAACTAGCTTTTAGTGTTTCTCAAGAGCGAGACGTAACAAATATAGTAATAAAAATCCTGGATACTGCGTACATAAGAACTATTGACGCTTATGCCAATAATCCAGCGTACATAAAGATTGATGAAAAAGAGCTGGAGCAAAAGCTAACATCTCTTAGTAACGCAGAATTGGGTGGTGTTAAAAAAGCAATATTAAATAATTTTAAACGAACCATGGTTGTAAGTAGAGTTACTAAACCTGGTAAATCGGTTATGTTAATATTGCCAAAATTTACTACTCTTGAGTTCGGAAAAGTATTTAGAAAAGAACTAGAAGATGTAGTTAACGCTAGTGAGCTACATAGCGCCAAACCTGTTGCAGCTGTATCGGGAATGTTTGCACAGCTGGTAAGTTCCAGCGCCACTGCAGATGATTCTGAAAAGTCTAGAATGTTGGCTTTTGTACAAGCTAATTTTGCTAAGTTGCAGAATATAGGCCACGTTGAAGTAGATGTAATTTCAGAGGGTGAGAAAAAAGTCCTAAGAGGTCAAAACTCACCCAGGCTTTTACAAGCCTTGGTTACTTTACCAAATGATATTAAAAGTTTTGAGAGACTCCAGCTAAAGTTCTCTAAAGAAACCGGACAGGCTAAAACAAGAGTAAAAATACGTAAACAATTTACTGGCTCTAAGCTAATTTTTGAATTGCTTATTGAGCACGGTTTAGCTGTAGGCATACCAGAAAGTCAAAAAGACAATCTTTACAAGGCCACTTTAGAACGAGCTTTTTCTGTAGGTGCAGGACTTACCAACACACTGAGAAAAAATATCGGTGTTTTAGCAAACCTAGAAACTTCTAAAACAGTAGTACAGTATTTAAATGATAATGTACTAAGTATATTAAAAACTGGCAAAGAGCTTCCAGTTTATAATTCTTTACTAAACATACAAGAAGTAACCCCTGTAGTAAAAACATCAGTAACTTTAGGTAATACTAAAAAGACTTCTAAAACGTCCAGTAAACCTAAAATACCAAAAATAGTAAGAACTGTTAAAACTATTAACCTTGTTAGATTACAGAATCTTATTAATCAAAGTTTAGTAGAGCGCATTAAGCAAAACATGGGTCGTGGTGATCGCAGGGATATACTTAATCTACGTAGTGGTCGCTTTGCAGAGTCTGTTAAAGTCGAACGTATGTCACAAAGCCGCGAAGGCATGATTACTGCCTTTTACAGCTACATGAAAAATCCTTATGCAACATTCTCGGAAGGTGGTCAACAGAGTTCGCCACGCACCAGAGACCCTAAACTGCTGATAGCTAGATCAATTCGTGAAATTGCCGCACAGCAAGTAGAAAATCGTTTAAGATCGGTGGCAGTATGAGTAGACGAGCCAGTATAGTAAAAGCACTAGTAGCAAAACTGCAGACCATTTCTCAAGATGCTGGGTATCAAACCGATCTTGCTGAAGCAGCTTTTCCTTTCTTAAAATTCTGGGATGAAGTAAACAATTTTCCTAGCATCTACTGTACCGCTGGAAGCGAAGCTCGCGAGTACTTGCCCAGTGATTTTGCTTGGGGATACTTGGCCTTATCACTAAAAGTATACTGCAAAGGCGACGACTCGCAGCAGTTACTAGAAAATTTACTTGAAGACATAGAAAAGTGTGTAGACGCCAATCGTGTACTTGTCTACGACGAGACAAACGGCTATGAAACCACAGAAATCTTAATAACTTCAATTACAACCGATGAAGGGTTATTAGTACCCTATGCAATTGGAGAAATAAATCTTCAAGTGCGATATGAAATTATGCAATGAGGCTAAACACCTCAGTAACTTACAAAAGCACACGCAGATAAATATCTAGCCACACTTTTCGTAGGTTCTTCCAACCAGGAGAAAATATATGGCACTATCAAATTACAATCTAGCGCGAAATAGTAGAGTATTTTTTACTACTAACCTAGATAGCAGCAAGAACGTAAATTCTAGTACTTTTACCACCACTAACTCCCAAGAGTTAACGGTACTAGATGGTTTTACTTTTTCGCAAACAACAACTGCTGATACTATTACACTAAACGAAGCAGGTACTACACCTATTCGTGGCCAGCGTAGTTTTAACACTCAGCTTAACCCAGTAGATTTTAGTTTTTCTACTTATATTCGTCCTTACAGCGGCGGTACTATTAAAGCCGAAGAGGCCTGCTTGTGGAATGCACTATTTAGCGATGTAGCTATTGGTGCCACAGGTTCCACAGTAACTCTTGGTGCCACACCCAGCAGTGCTACTTTTGCTACAGCTACAGCCACCAGCTCAGCTAGAATTACTATTACCGGCACAGGATTTACTTCAGTTGCTGGCACAACAGTTAATTCTACAAACCTTATTGTTGGTGAAGTAGTAACCATCAAAGGTTGCACCGGTCAAAATGCCAGCGCTTGCAATGCACCAGTTAGAATCGTGTCTGCTAGCAGCACACAAGTAGTTGCCGATTACTTAATCGAGCCTGCGAACAATCCAGCTTCTACCAATTTCACTGTTGCCGGCATCAGCTTTGAGCGTACAGCCTGGACAGAAAATACTGCTATTACTGCTGATACCAATGGTGTAATAGTTTCTTATAGCGATATCAATGTTGGTCGCAGCAATGTAAACCAATTGCTGCCCTTCGGCCTAGTAATGACTGTAGACGGTATCACTTATGCTGCTGACAACTGCGTACTAGACCAAGCTACAATTGATTTTGGTCTGGACGGCATTGCAACTGTACAGTGGACCGGCAAGGCAACAACACTACGCCAGCTTAATACCAATGTAACTTACTCAAGTGCTACAAATCCAGTACTCTCAGGTGGTTTAACCGGCACTATCTCTGGTAAGGCTTCTGCTCCCAAGTATATTACAAATAAGCTGTCTACTGTTGCACTAACCAGCAAGCTATATGGCAGCGATGGTACAGCTGGTACAAGCTATAGCATCCCACTTACTGGCGGCAACTTAACCATTGCCAACAACGTTACATACATCACACCAGCTAACATTGGCGTTGTTAACAGCCCTGTAACTTACTTTACCGGCACCCGCAGTATTACTGGTACGCTCAATGCCTACCTAAAAACTGGCAGTACAAACACAGCTGGATTGCTTGACACAATGTTAGACAATGCTGCAACCAGCACAGAGCCCAAGTTCCAGCTTAACGTTGCAATTGGTGGTAGTGGTAATGCAGTACGTGTTGAAACTTTGATCAACGGTGCAAATATTCAGGTTCCTACTGTGGATGCACAGGCTGTAATGTCTACTGCAATTAACTTCACAGCAGTTGGTACAGATGACTACAGAGCCGGTCAAAACTACAACTTAGAAATTCCTAACGAGATGCGTATTCGCTACTTTAGTAATTAATTAGTTTTCAGGGACGCGGAGTTGATCACCGCGTCCTCTTTTTCGCAATAACAAGAGGATTTATAAATGCCTACTGAGAAACCCGCACCAGTTACACAACTTTCACTTAAGTCACTGCTAGTACCTAGCAAGACGCTGGAAGTAGAGTTTCCTGGATTCGATAACTTTAAAGTTCAGCTAAGTTTTTTAAGTCGCGAAACACTAGTAAGTATTCGCAAAAAGTCTACAAAAATTGTGTTTAAAAACCGACAACCAGTCGAAGAACTCAATGATGATCTTTTCTTGCAGCTTTATGTACAGGCAGCAGTTAAGGGCTGGACAGGCTTTAAACTAAAATACTTGGAACAACTTGCCCCTGTTGATCTTACTGGTCAAGACATGGAAGCCGAGTTGGAGTACAGCGAAGAGAATGCGCTATTCTTGATGAAAAGCTCCGCAAACTTTGATGCTTGGGTTAGCGAACAGGTAACAGAACTGGGAAACTTTCAGAAGAACAGCACTCAGCGATAATTTTACAATTAGATTCGTACTTTCAGAATTCTCAGGTGTCCATGACCAAAGAGCGTTATTTTGAAATGTGCGAAATGCTGGGTTCTGAACCTGTAGAAAGCGAAATACCTGTAGAATATGATGATTTTCCCGTAGAAATACAAGAAGCTATTCGCATATATCATAATCTACAGGATTCTTGGGACTATGTAGGTGGAAACTATATCGGCAAAAATTTAGCCGGTTTCGGTGATATCCTAGATATTTTTGAAGTTGAAAAAGCAGACAGACGTAATATGTACGAACTGGTAATGCAGATAGATCGCATTAGAACTAAAATCATACAAAGTCAAAAGCCCAAAGAAAAATAAAAAGCCCGGTTTTACCGGGCTTTTTTGTTTTTGTGGGACCATAAAAATAACAGCATTGACAGTAACAGCCCTTGATGTTATAATTGTGGGTAAAATATTACAGCATAAAGAAATGTGGTGCTGTACAAGGAGATCGTATGGCTGATAATATTATCAAAGTAGGTATCGACGTATCAGACAATGGTACAAGTGCCAAAACTACTAAAAATGTTGAAAAGCTAAAGGATGTGTTAGACCAAACCAAGGCTAGTGCCACTAAAGCTGGTGCTGCCATTGGTAGTATGAGTGCCGGTGCCGCTCCACGTAGCCGTGCGCAATCGGTTGCTATGGAAGCACAAGCTGCACAAAGCTATGGAGTTGCCCGCGGTACTGTAGGCACCGGAGCCGAAGGTCGTGATTTTGCTAAGCAAGCCCAAGGCTTGGGCGGTTTAGTAAGAATTTATGCTACTTTTGCAGCCAATATTTTTGCTGTTGCTTCTGCATTTGATGCGCTTAAAAAAGCAGCAACAATAGAAAAGCTAACAGATGCTGCCGATATTTTAAGCATAAGAACAGGCACAAATCTTAAAGCCTTAGCAGTTGAGTTACAAAGGACCACAGATTATGCTCTTAGCTTTCAAGACGCACTAAAGTTTAGCAATATTGGTGTAACTGCTGGCATTTCTGCTAAGCAAATACAGTCTCTTACCACCATCGCCAAAGGTGCAGCAACTGCACTTGGTCGCGATACTGGTGATTCAATACAGCGTATTATTCAAGGTACTGCAAAGCAAGAACAAGAAATTTTGGATGAACTAGGTATCTTTGTTAAGGCAAAAACCGCTTACGAAAAGTATGCCAAAGAATTCAATATTACTGGTGGTGCAGAAGCCCTTACAGCCCAGCAAAAAGTAATTGCTTACGCAAACGAAGTAGAACGTGCTGGACAAAAGTACAAAGAATTTGCACAAATAAAAGACCCTTTTAGCCAATTTACAGCAAAAGCATCTGAAGAATTAAACAAGTTATTAAATGCTGTAAACAAAGTATTTGTTCCGCTGCTATCCTACCTTGCAGAATCCGGCACTGCTATACGCGATATTATCTTATTAGTTACTGGTTTATTGCTAAAACGAGCAGTTCCAGAATTCAAAACTTTTTTAACTGATTTATTTACATTTGACAGCATAAAAGCAAAAGCTAGTGCAGCAGCTGCTAGAATGGAAATAATCACCGAGTACGCAAAAACTACTAAAGAGTTAACTGCACTCAAGGCTCAGCGTGATGCTGTTGTATTTGCACCAGTTACCAAACAAGCTATTGGTCAAGCTATAGGCGGACTAGCCAGCTCTGGTCGGGGTGCTAACTTGCAGCAAGGTTTGAGCATAAGCCAGCTAAGCGCTGGTTTAATTGGCAGTCGTGGTACCGCAGACCTAAGCAAGTTTAAACAAGTAGAAGACGTACAAAAAAGCATAGCAGATACTATAGCTAAACAAGTAGCAGGCAGTTCAAAGCAACAAGAACTTTTGGATGCCTTGATTACAAAAGGCGTAATACAAAAGAATTCCACAGCGCAGAAAATAGTGCTTGACAGAGAAGGCATAGCCTTATCTCAAACACTATTTACTCAAATAGAAAAGCAAAATAAAGGTCTAGCCACTCAAGCTGCTATACAAAAAACCATCAATGAACTTGAGCAAAAAAGCATAGCTCAAAAAGCAAGTGTAGAAAAACTTAACCTAGCCGGTCCCAAAAGCACATTTGGTGGAACAGGTGCAGCGGGGCCAAAACTAGACGTTATAGCCGCAGGCATGTCTGCAGCTGGAATGGCTGCAGGAGGTAAACCAAGCAGCGCTGGTGGCAGCCAAACTGGTAAATTTAGTCCTGTATCTCTAGTAGCCGGAGCAGCCGGAAGCGTTGCCAAAACTGTTGCTGAGAGCGTACAATCTTTTAATGTGCAACTAGCCAAAAGTAACGATCTGCAAAGAGATTTAGCTGCAGGTATGGGGCAAGGAATACTTGCAAGTTTAAAAACTTTTGGCAGCGTTATGCAAGGGGCTATAGTTAATATTACTACTGCAGGAGCAGGATTGGGTTTTCTAGGTAGAGCCTTTGGTATAGCCGGTGCGGCCGCTGCCGCAGCAGGTGTGGCAATCACAGGAGCGGTAAAGGCAATATTAGCCGCAGCCCCTTGGTTGTTGGCCATTTCTCTGGCTTGGGACTTGGTAGGCGAGTCAGTAAAAGAGTTCCTGGGCATAACTAATAATATGACCAGAAAGCTAGAACAAGATAATAAAACACTAGAAGAATATTCAAAGTCACTTGCTTTAGCAGGAAAAACACTTGAAGATTTGGATAAGCGGCAAAAAACTGCTGTAAGTGGTGGCGATTCCGATGAATTAGTGCGCGTTTATGATGCACGTGTTGCGGCCGTAAATTCGTTAGTTAGAGCCACTGAAGCTTCTATAGAGTCATTTAAGAAAGCTGAAAGCGAATACGAATTAAAGAAAGCTAAAGAAGAGGCAGATAAAAATAAAAAGCCGTTTTCTGAAACTTTGTTTTTTGCAGAAAAACTAGCAGAAACTACTAAACTAACTTCAGCACAAGCATCAGAACTATTCAGGATAACAACTGGTATTTCTTTGATGCAGGAAAAAGTTACGGCTCGTACTATGACGCAAAAAGACTACATGGAAGGGTTAGTACCCTTGCAGGGGGACTTTTTAAAACTACTCAAAGGTATTGAAGAAGAAACTAATAAAACGGCCGCTAATTTTGCCAGATGGAAAACTGGTTTGGAAAATGCTACTAACGGTTTAGTAGAGTGGATGCAAAAAAGTAATAAACCTTTAGGTCCACTATTTAAATCAAAAGAAGTAGAAACTGCTTATAATGAGTTGAACAACCTGTTTTCAAAACCTGTACAAGGTCAAGATGCAGTGACCTTGGCCAAAACTATAGCCGATCAAGTTGGTAAAATAGGTGAAGAAGCTGCAAAAGCAGGCATTGCAGTTCCGGCTATGATACAGGGGGCACTTATTGGGTTGCGCAATGTAACTACGGAAGGTGGGGTCGAAGCTTATTTGGCTTCTCTAATAGAA
>JACCDP011559953.1_pt1 | contig 11194 bp, 9 predicted proteins | sample 7445841 | NCBI WGS metagenome assembly JACCDP01 (sample SAMN15323441, study PRJNA562643) | freshwater metagenome | isolation source: river surface water | place: USA:Blue River Watershed | collected 2017-08-17
CGAACCTGACCGCCGGCAAGACGCTGCTCTTCAGCCACGGCTTCGCGATCCACTTCAAGACCATCGTTCCGCCGAAGGACGTCAACGTGATCCTCGTCGCCCCGAAGGGCCCGGGCCACATCGTTCGCCGTCAATACACCGAGGGCAAGGGCGTCCCCAGCCTCATCGCCATCTACCAGAACCCTGGCCGCAACGCGAAGAAGATCGCCCTGGCTTGGGCCAAGGGCATTGGCGGCACCCGCGCCGGCGTCATCGAGACCACCTTCAAGGAAGAAACCGAAACCGACTTGTTCGGTGAACAGACCGTTCTCTGCGGTGGCGCCAGCGCCCTCGTGCAGGCCGGCTTCGAAGTCCTCGTCGAGGCGGGTTATTCGCCCGAGATGGCCTACTTCGAGTGCCTCCATGAACTCAAGCTCATTGTCGACCTCATGAACGAGGCGGGCATCGCCGGCATGCGTTTCTCGATCTCCGAGACGGCCAAGTGGGGCGACGTGACCGTCGGACCGAAGATCATCGACGCCTCGGTCAAGAAGCGCATGAAGGCCGCGCTCAAGGACATCCAGACCGGCAAGTTCGCCAAGGACTGGGTCGCCGAGTACAAGGGTGGCTACAAGAAGTACAACGCCCTGCTCGCGGCCGGTGAGAAGCACCCGATCGAGAAGACCGGTGCCAAGCTCCGCTCGATGATGCCTTGGATGCAGAAGCGCCAGATCAAGGGCGCTCAGGCCGCCTACTGAACCACAGAGACTCCCCTCTGAACACACCGCCGGTCCTCCATATGGGGGTCCGGCGGTTTCTTTTTCCCTCCTGTTTCTTTTTCCCTCATTTCCCCCTCCCAAGCATTCTGTCTCCCATGGCTCGCAGCGTCATCTTGGCCGGAACGATCCGATGCGACGGCTGTTGCCTGCCGCCACGCTGGTGCCTGTGTGCTGCGTTGCGTCCGGTCGTGAGCCCGGTGGCCGTGGATGTGTTGATCCATCGCCGCGAGAACTGGCGCCCCACCAGCACCGGAAAATTGGTGGCCCGAACCCTTGAGGGTTCACGCACCCACGTGTTCCAGCGAGTCGACCCGCCGACACGGGAGTCCATCGCTCGACCCGACCGCGAGCTGTGGATTCTCCACCCCGGCGGCGAACCGGTTGAAAGCCTGCTGCCCCGCCCCACCGATCAGCCCGCCCCGCAAGTGCTGCTGTTGGACGGCAATTGGGGGCAGGCGGGTGAGATGCTGCGCTTTGTTCAGGGATGGGGTCGACCCGTCCGACTCAGCCAGACCGGAGCCAGCCGGTACTGGTTGCGATCCCAGGAACGTCTGGACCAATTTTCCACGGCCGAGGCCCTCATCGCCGTATTGCGGGCCTTGGGGGATACCGAGGGCGCCTCGCAGTTTGGACTTCAATTTGAACTGCACGTCTACGCCACTCTGCGGGCCCGCGGCCACAAAGAGGCTGCCGAAGAATATTTGAAGGGTTCCCGGCTGCCGGAGTTTTTCCCAGAGTTCCTCGCGCAACTGCAAGAGCGACGTCGCAATCCTTCGGAGCCCAGTCCTGCCCGGTTCGGGCCTCATCCGCAGCCCGAACGTCTTGCCTGAATCCTGGTGATTTCCGGATTGGGATTTCCGCCGGGTGCGCCTTTCATCAAGGGGTGGCGCGTGAGTATCAACTGAACCCGTACCGTCCGCCGGCCGACCTGCGGATCGATTACGCGCAGGAGCTCAACACCCAACAGTATGAGGCCGTCACCGCAGAGCCGGGGCCCAGCTTGGTTCTCGCTGGTGCAGGCGCGGGCAAGACGCGCACGCTGACATACCGGGTTGCCTGGCTCATCGAGAATGGAATCCCGGCTGACCGCATCCTCCTGCTGACCTTCACCAACAAGTCGGCTCGCGAGATGATGGAACGGGTCGGGGATTTGCTCGGCGGCAATGTCGTGGATCTTTGGGGCGGCACCTTCCACTCCATCGGCGTCCGCATTCTGCGCCTGCACGCCGACCGCCTCGGCTACCGACGCGACTTCACCATTGCCGACCGCGAGGACGCCAAGGATCTGCTCAACGCGTGCATCGCCGACGCAGGCATTGATGTGAAGGCCGTCCGCTTCCCCAAGGCCGAGGCTTTGTCCGACCTCTTTTCCATGCAGGTCAATACCGGGCAAACCTTGGAGGAGGTGACCGGTGGACTCGAAGGCCCCTTCGCCGGCGTGATGGACTCCATCCGGCTCGTCCAACGCAAGTACGCCGAACGCAAGCGCCTGGCCGGGCTCATGGACTTCGATGACTTGCTGGTGCTGTGGCTGCGCCTGCTGCAGGACTTCCCCGACATCGCCGAGACCTACCAGCGCCGTTTCCAGTTCGTTCTGGTGGATGAATATCAAGACACCAACGTCCTGCAGGCCACCTTGCTCGACTGCCTGACCTTGCGGCACCGCAACCTCATGGCCGTCGGCGACGACGCCCAGAGCATCTATTCGTGGCGCGGAGCCAACTTCGCCAACATCCTGAAATTCCCGGAGCGTCACGTTGGCGCGAAGGTCTTCAAGATCGAGACCAACTACCGCAGCACGCCGGAAATCCTCGCCCTGGCCAACGCCGCCATCGCTGCCAACCTGCGCCAGTTTCCGAAGGCCTTGCAGGCCGCGCGGCCTCCGGGCCAGAAACCCGCGCTCATCGTCGCCACCGATGCGCGCGAGCAGGCGGCCTTCATCGCCCAGCGCGCCCTCGAATTGCGGGATGAGGGGATTCCCCTCAATGAGATCTGCGTCTTGTACCGGTCGCACTTCCATGCGCTCGAGCTGCAAATGGAGCTCACCCGCCGCAACATCCCCTTCGTCATAACGAGTGGTATCCGGTTCTTCGAGCAGGCGCATATAAAAGACGTGGCCGCCTACCTGAAGCTTGTTGCCAACCCGGCCGACGAGTTGGCCTTCAAGCGACTGGCCCGCATGCTGCCCGGCGTGGGCGGCAAGAGTGCCGACACGCTCTGGGCGGCCTTCAGCGCGCGGTTTCTTCCTTCGTCCGATTCCACGCCGGAGTTCGAAGCCTCCGACAACGACGGTGCCTTGCCAGCGATCCGGCCCATCGCGCCCGAACTCAGTGCCATCAGCCGCAGCGTGCCCAAGAAGGCGGCAGTGGCCTGGGCACAGTTCACGGCCACCATCGCGCAGTGCGAGAGTGCTGAGCGGCGAGGTCAACCCGGCCGGCTCATCCGCTGGGTCTTGGAGGCCGACTACGAAGATTACTTGCGCAAGACCTACGAGAACGCGCGCAACCGCCTCGAAGACCTGGCCCAGCTCGCCGTCTATGCGGACTCCTTCGAAGACACCACGCTGTTCCTCTCGGAACTGGCCCTTCAGTCGAACCTCGAGGCCGAGCAGAGCCAACCCAAGGAGGGCGACGACGAGGATCGACTCCGCTTGTCCACCATCCATCAGGCCAAGGGCCTCGAGTTCCGGGCGGTCTTCGTGATGATGCTGTGCGATGGACTCTTCCCCAGCGGACGATCAACCGAGACCGCGGACGGCGAAGAAGAGGAACGCCGACTGTTTTATGTCGCGCTGACTCGGGCCAAGGACGAGCTGTACCTCTGCCGTCCCCTGCTCCGCTTCATGGCCGGAGCCGGCGAGGCCTTCCAACCACCGTCACGTTTTCTTGCTGAATTTCCCGAGACCCTCATCGAGGAATGGAAAATCCACGCACCGGTCCAACCATTGACTCAACGAACCCAACAGCGCGGATCCGGCCGCCCTCAAGACCCTGATCCCTTTCGCGATCCCGACCCGGACCCCGACCCCATGGACGATGGCGAGGTTCCGTTTTGAGACGCCCGATTGAGGTCGCCATCCCACCATCGCAAATCTTCCCTCGGACCCACACCGTCCCACCTGTCCCATGAGCCATCCCCTGACCATCGCCCCCAACACCGATCCCACGACTCTATACCGGTACCGGGATGGTCTTTATGCCGAAGACCTGTTGATCCTCGCGCTGGTTCGACTCGATTTCTTCACCGCGCTGGCAGCCGAACCGACCGACTTCGAAGGTCTACGCCGTAGGCACCAACTCCACGCACGCCCGGCCGACGTGATGACGACACTCTTCCGCGCCATGGGTCTCATAGAATTGCGCAAGGGACGCTACGAGGTGACCGAAACGGCGCGGGAGCACCTGGTCTCTACTTCGCCGTGGTTTCTCGGCCCCTACTACGAATCCTTGGTCGACCGGCCCGTGGTGAAGGATCTGCAGCGGGTTCTGCAGACCGACCGGCCCGCCAACTGGGGCAGCCAGGCCTCACAACCCGACTGGCACAAGGCCATGGAGAAACCCGACTTCGCTCGGCAGTTCACCCAAGCCATGGATTGTCGGGGTGTCTTCCTGGCCCGAGCCCTGGCTGAGCACCTGCCCATTGGGCGATCCCGATCCCTGTTGGACATCGCCGGTGGATCCGGCATTTACGCCTGTTCCCTCTGCGCCCATTTCCCGGAACTGAAAGCCACCGTGCTCGAAAAATCGCCGGTGAACGAAATTTGTGCTCAGGCCATTGCGGCCCGTGGCTTCAGCGACCGCGTTCAGGTGGTGGCGGGTGACATGTTGTCCCAACCATTGCCCCGCGGGCACGACCTCCACCTCTACTCCAATGTGCTCCACGACTGGGATGTCCCGTTCGTTCAGGAACTCCTGGCCCGATCGTTCGAAGCCTTGCCATCCGGCGGGCAACTTCTCGTTCACGACGCGTTTCTCAATCGTGACAAATCCGGTCCGCTCCACGTGGCCGAATACTCGGTGATGCTCATGCACGCCACGCAGGGGCGCTGCTACGGGGTGGGTGAAATGGAAAACTGGCTGCAAGCCACCGGGTTCACCGGTTGCCGGGAAGTACCCGGCGGAGCCGCCCGCAGCGGCCTGATCGCCACCAAGCCCTAGACGAAGACCTCTCGAGCACAGCGGCCGCGCAGCCCGGAGCAGTCAGGCCCGAAGGCTCGTCACCAACCCACCGCCGAGCGCTTGCCCTGCTTGGTGATCGTCTTCTCCTCCTCCCAGACAGCCAACCCATCGCGCGTGGCCAAGGCCATCTGGAACACGTAGGTCGACTCGCTCTTGTTTCCCTGACGGGTGCGGTTCTCGATGATCTTGCCGGACAAGGTGTAATCCGGACGGGCCGCGACCTTCTGGGTTCCCAGGAATTGGGCTTCGCGCTTGGCCTCGGCTGCCAAGGGATCTTCAGGCCCACCCAAGCCGGCCGTGATGTCGGCCACGACCTTGCCCGTGCCCAACAGCGCCACCCGGATCTTTTTCACCAGGATGTCGGTGTCGATCTGGATGCTGGTGTTGTTGACGATACGGCTGATGGCCAAAACGGCCCGGCCATCCGGGCCGCCCCCTTTCAAGTTTCCGGAGTTGATGTGCTTGGCGATGAGCGAATTGATCATGGCCTCGGAGGCCATGTTCCAATCCTGCACATTGATCTCACCCACATTCGAAAGGGTGCGGGTGCCGGCTGGATCCACATAGGTGGCCTGGCTGGAGGCGCATCCGCCGAGCAGGACGGCGGTGACGACGGCGAGGGTGGTGACGACGACGGAGCGATTCATGGGCATCATGGACAGTGGCACGTTTCGGAACAGGTTCGGAGAAATATTCCAGGGTGAGCGATCCGGCTCAGCGGGCGTTTTCGTAGAGCTTCAGACGGAAATCCCGCACCAAGGTATTCGGAGCCACGCCGCTGATGAAGAGCGACTCCTTGCCTTCGACCTGTTTGGTGATGGCTACCGAAGCGGGTCCTTCGACCAGGTTTCCGTCTTTGTCGAACCACTCCCATTTGTAGGCGAAGCGTTGATAGCTGCGGGTCGTGTTTTGGACCTCGGCTTGGACCTTCAGGAATCCACCCGGTCCGTCCGACACATTCACTCCGAGTATTTGCACTTTGCGGGCCAACGACCCATCGGTGATCACCCGTTTTTCGGCCACCATGTTGCGTTGGAACGCGGGCTGCGCGGTCTCGGTGGTGTTGACGGTCTGGCAACCGACCCCAATAAGGGCCATCAGGGTTGCGGTGGCGAAGACTCGGACCTGGGAGGCGTTCATTTGAGGCGGATCGAAGTGACCACAAGTGGGGAATACGGGCTCACCGATCGCACGAGGATCAAGTTAATCGATTTGGGATCGACGGCAACATCGGCCTGCTGGGTGTTCGGAGCCGAGATCCGGAGCTTGCCGTCGGCCGGGGTCGGCAATGAGCAGAACTGGTACTCCTTGGGCAGCGTTGTCCATGTTCGGGTATCGGAGATGTTGATGGCAGCCTGCGTGGCCGCCGTCGCCAGCATGGATATCAACCCAGCCACCGAACCGCCCTGCTCTTCGGCCGTCTTGTTCACAAAATAGGCGGCCGTTGCCTTGATGGTGGTGGACATCAGGGTCTTGGTGACGATGCCTGGCAATTCATTGCGGAAGGCCTGCCCGATCACGCTGTCCATGCTGGCCAACTGCACGGTCGATTCGGAGCCCGTTGTCGTAGCGACCGTCAGCGGAGACACGTAGTTCGGATTGAACTCCAGCTTCGGCAGGGCGGCACCGACATAAGGTACCCGGTTGGCCCCGACGATGAAGAGCGGGATGTCGATGCGGAACTGATCCCGATGTGGAGCACTGCCGGTCTCGAAGAGCACGAAGGTGCGCGGAGGCACTGGCTCACCGCTGGCCGCCTTCTCGGCCAGGGCGAGATCGGCGTCGATGTACTTGTTGGCGCCGGACATCCCCTTCACCCGTTCGAAGGATTTCCTGGCCCGCTCGAGATCGCTGCCACCGGTCGAGAACGTCAGGAAATAGAGTCCGTCGAGGTAGACAGGGAACGGATTGGCGTAGTCGGCATAGGCCTTCAATTGATCCAAGGCGCCGTAGTTCTGCTTCATCAGGCCGCTGACTGCGGGGTCGGCCTGGGCCTTCTGGACGCTCTGATGTTCACCCGACTTTTCGGCAGCCGCATCCCGGATCTCCTGCTCTTCGCGCTCGATACGCTTGCGATTGTTGATCACGGCATCCTGTTGGCGCTGAAAGGCCCTCATCAGTTCGGGGCGCGCCTGCTCGAGCTGCCCCAACTGAAGGTGATTGAGGGCCTTGTACGTGCTGACGAGCACCTTGTCGTAATCGCGGCCCGAGTACGGCAAATTGGCCTGGTTCGACAACAACGCCCCGGCCTCTCGAGTGACGCTCGTCTTGGCCTTCTCGTCGAACTGGTTGATCAGATCATCGGCCTGCTGGAATGCGACCTGACTTTCGGCAATCTGGCCGGCCGCCCGCAGGGCCGTCGCCTGCTCAAGCCGGTAGACCAAGGCGTCTTTGCCCCCGGAAGCTTTCTCCGCCTTGCGGCTGTAGTCAGCGGCGGCGGCCTGGATGTTCCCGCTGCTCCACAGCCCTTTGGTCTCGGAAGTCTTCTCCTGATAGGTCTGACAGCCGGAAAAGAGAATGGCCGAGAACAGCGCGACAAAAACCACCCGTGGAGCGTGGAAGGGGGACATGGATTCCAGAAGATGGCGAATGGCTGGACGGTGGGGTAAAGCGGTGAAACCTCAGTTCACTTTCTCAGCACGGCTCCTTCAGCAATGCCGCGATCCTCCAGGACCGTCGCACGCGAGAACTTGGGCAGCACATCGGCGATGCGCACCTTGCCGATCTCCACTTCTTCCCTGCCGAGGACCTCTTTGGTATCGGGATCGATCATCTCTTTGCCCACGGCAAAAACACGCCATACCTGATCGACCGCAATTCCGGACCCTTCACCCCGATTCACCGTCACGGTCTTGTCGGTCTTGGCGATGACCTTCACCGGGAAGATGACATCGGCCACTTGGGTCGCCGCCCAGTCGGCTGAATCCTTCACCACGGTGCGGATCAGCGAATCGGTGACATCAGAATCGTTGCTCGCCTCGTTGAGTGTCTGCTGGGCATCGGTCGAAGCGATCGACTTGGAGGTCGATTCCAGCAATTTGCCCGAGGCCGTCTCGTAGATCTTGGCGATGAGGGAGAGGCGGATGGTTCGTTTGGTGAGCGTGGTGTTCGTGATCTTCTGCTCCAGACGCTGGGTCTGGTCTTCATAATCGTCCACCGTGAGCACCGCCAGATACTTCGTCTCGGCCAGATTGAAGCCCTTTTGTTTGTCGGGATTCAGGGCACGGGCTTTGTCGTCGTCGGTGATGAGATCCTTGAGGTCGCTGCGCACCACCACCTGGAACTTGCGGGTGGCATTGAGGCTGTTGATGAACTGCTCCATCAGCGACTGGGACATCTGTTCGGCAGACAGCGTCTTCCGGGCGTTCGAGACCTTGGTCGCAACCGCAGGGACGACCTTGACCGAGGCCACTGCAATGGTTTCACGCTGGGCCTGGAGGGTGGCGGCGGCCGCACACCATCCCAAAAGCATCAGAAATCGGAACAGGGAGTTCATGGGTCGAGGGAAAATCGGGATCGAAGGTATTATCGGTTGCGGTTTTGGATCTGGAGGGTGGCCCCGTCATACAGCGATTTGCCATTGATCTGAATCTTGTTGTCCTCCCGGAGATCCACCCGATAACCGCTCTGTTCCAACATTTTGGCAAATCCTTCAACCGCCTTCACCTGGGCATCGGTCAACTTTCGATTCACCTCGATGTTCTGCAGGAATGCGATGTTTTCCTTCCACCGGGCAAATCCGGCCTCACTCATCTGGAGCGCCGGGCGAAGCTTGAGTCCGGCCACCGGGTTGATGACCTGCTCCAGTGTACGGAATCCAGGACGCGTGAGCCGCATCTTGTGGAAACCCGGAGCCAAGCGCAGCAAGGCCGGAGTCGTTCCCACGAGGACTCCGTCGATCTCAATGCTGACATCCGCCAAAACCACCTCGGCGGTTCCAAAATTACCCTTGGCCACCGAGCCGTCTGCACCGACCCGCAAGTCAGGCAACTGGAGCGGATTCTGGGTCAAATCCACCGGGACGGCAGCGATGCTCACCTCAATCGAAGTCGCCTTGCCGACCTCGGTCTTGGCCACCTGCACCACCTTGGCCGGGAATGCCTTCAGCAATCCACCCACGGCATCATCGACCAATTGGTTGAAAATCTCGGTGGATTCAATGCCGGCAGTCTGGGTGCCCCGAATGTTCCTCGACACGCGAATCGTATCACCCACCAAAACTCCTCCCTCACCGGCCTCGGCAATCCTGTAGGCAACCCGCAGCACATGGTTATGGCTGGTCAATTGGAGGTTACCGTCATTGAAAGTCCGTTCTTCCCGACTCACTGAGGACAACGAAGCCAACACCACGAAATCGGCACCCAGCGATTGGGCCAGCCGCAAGGCGGAAGTCCGCTCTGAAAGCAAGGCGTCCACGCGCGCCCCAGCGCCTTCTTTGGCAAGGGCATCGGTCACCAACTGACGACTGATCATCACCAATCCCAAGCCCGAAGCACGACTCGACAACTGATCTTCCAACAGCGCCGCCAATCGCTTGAACTCATCACCAGCCCGATTCTCAACCAACAACGCCGCCTTGCGGGGAGCCGCCGTGAGGGATGCTTCTTGAGCCTGCGCAACCCGTTGGACACCGGCCACGAGCATGGCCCAGATCAGGAGGGAAAACAGCGAACGCAATGGGTTCATGGAAAAGGAATCCAGTGGATCAAACACTCTGGAAGTCGGAAGGGTTTCGTAGAGCACCAGTTACCCCTTCGAACTAAGGCATTCAATCAATGAAAACGAGCAGATTTTAAGTCAAAGCCTCAGGATCCCTCGTATTCCGACGCAACTCAGACACTCATCCGATTCAAAGCCGACAATCGTCCGGGCTGATGTCGGAGAGTTTTCCCATGCACCCCTCGAAGAGCCTGTCCCCAACCCAATCCCTGAATGTGAATGAGCCTGTCCCTTGTTGCTCCCCCTGAATGAGCCTGTCCCTTGTTGCTCCCCCTGAATGAGCCTGTCCCTTGTTGCTCCCCCTGAATGAGCCTGTCCCTTGTTGCTCCTTGTTGCTCCCCCTGAATGAGCCTGTCCCTTGTCCTTGATGTGGGAGCCTGTCCCTTGTCGGCGATGGCACCATCGGGTTTAAGCGGTCGGCTTCAGTTTCAGCGCCGGACATTGCGCCCGGTCCAGAAACTCCTAACCTTCCCCCACTGCTGCATCGCATGAATCAACCGACATTGTCCCGACTGGTAGGAAGCACCGCATTTGCCTGCTGGCTGGTCGGCTGCGCCTCGGACCCCAATCGCCCAGGCATCACCGACCCAAGGCAACCCGGACCGGCTGTCGGACAGGCCGTAGGGGCAACGGTTGGCGCGGTCGGGGGCAACGCCGTAGGAGCTGTGGTGGGCGTGGCTGAGGGAACCACCGCGGCGGCCCGGGTCCCCTTCAACAACACCCGACGGGTGGTACGCCAATGGCGGCAGGAAACCACCTCAGACGGCCGAGTCATCCAGGTCCCTGTCGACATTGAAGTGGATGCCTACGGGAGACCGTTGAAGGCGCCAAAACCTGTCAGCAAATAGCAGCCAGGGAAATCGGCCCAACCTGATCAGATTCAACCGCCATAGGAGCCTACACCTCCCCGCCAAGAGCGATAGGCGATAAGCGGTATTCCCTCAAATTCGGACAATATTTCATCTGATATCGACCAGCCGAGATCGAAAGTTTGGTGATCCTCGAGTCCGGAACGGAAACTTTGAAACTGGGATGAGCCCTCTGTTGGTTATAAAGGTTGGGCGTAAAACATCAAAAAGCCGGACTCTTTTGAAGTCCGGCTTATAAAGGTTTGGCGGCTACCTACTCTCGCGCAAGCTATACATGCACTACCATCGGCAATGCGGTGTTTGACGGCCGAGTTCGGGATGGGATCGGGTCGGGCCACCGCTTTATGGCCACCATAAAATGTTGTCGCAGAACTCTTCAGCGGAAGCTGAAAAACGCTGCAGAAAAGAACTTCTCCCGTCATCCGATGATTGAACCCATCTGAACTCAGCGAGCCTGGTTCGGATTGCTTTGATGGACCCCTCTCTGTGAGACGACATCGAAATCACTGCTTGGACAAGCCGCTTCCAACGAAGCATCTCCACCACGGCATTTTCGACTGAAGAAAAAAGCCGGACTCCAGAGGAGTCCGGCTTGGAAAGGTTCGGCGGCTACCTACTCTCGCGCAAGCTATACATGCACTACCATCGGCAATGCGGTGTTTGACGGCCG
>JACCDP010346972.1_pt1 | contig 11192 bp, 7 predicted proteins | sample 7445841 | NCBI WGS metagenome assembly JACCDP01 (sample SAMN15323441, study PRJNA562643) | freshwater metagenome | isolation source: river surface water | place: USA:Blue River Watershed | collected 2017-08-17
CTCATAATATTCATCACCTTCTCGAATTACTCGATGAAGCAATCACCAAGAAGGTTCGGGTTGTGAATGTTCCTTCAAAATATGGTGAAATTGTCGAAAACATGCCTTCCAAACGAAATCATCGATTTAAAGCATTTGTGAATATTATGTTTGGTTGTGATAAGTTTTGCACCTACTGTATTGTGCCTTACACCAGAGGTAAAGAGCGCTCACGTTTGATGGATGATGTGATTAAAGAATGCAAAGAACTTGTTGAGTCAGGCTATCAAGAAATTACCTTGGTTGGACAAAATGTTAATTCTTATGGCAAAGATTTTAAAAATGGAACAACCTTTGCACAATTATTAGAAGCAGTTGCATTAACTGGCATTCCTCGCTTACGATTTATGACGTCTCATCCATGGGATTTTACAGATGAAATGTTAGATATGATTGCCAAATACGACAATATTATGAATCATATTCATCTTCCTTTTCAGGCTGGTGATGACATGATTCTGAGATTAATGGCAAGACGATATACGGTTGCATCATATTTAGAACTCGTCAAGAAAATGCAAACTAAAATCCCCCAAGTCACCTTAACCACTGATATTATTGTTGGTTTTCCAAATGAAACGGAAGCCCAATTTCAAGGTACCTTAGACTTAGTAGAAAAAGTAAAATTTGATGCAACCTTTACATTTATTTATTCACCTCGAAAAGGAACACCAGCCCACAAAATGTTAGACAATGTTCCTTATGAAGAAAAGCAAAAACGTTTCTATCGCCTTAAAGAACTGGTCGATCGGATTGCTAAAGAAAAATCAGACTTGATGGTAGGTCAAACCTATACTGTCCTTGTTGATGGTGTTAGTAAAAATAATCCTGACAAATTGTCCGCCTATACAGAAAGCAACAAACTCGTCCACTTTAAAGGGGATGCTTCCCTTGCCGGTAAACTCGTTCGTGTTCGAATTGATGAGGCCAATACTTATACGTTATTTGGAACCTTAATCGATGACCAAGCTTGAGTCCTTAATGGATCGCTTAGCAAACGCACTTCAAGATTTACCTGAAGTAAAACAATTTTTTGCTTTACGTGAACAAATTCTAAAAGACCCCTTTTTAAATGAGCAACAAGAGCAAATGAAACATCACCAAAAATTGATGATGAAAAATCTTGCTGAACAATCCATTTATCAAACCCATCAGTCCGCATATCGTCAACATCAACAAGCGTTTGATGAACATCCACTCGTGCAAAATTATGTTAGTTTAAAAGAACAACTTTCCCCATTATTAAACGAACTACAAGCGATTATTGAATAGGCATTTCATCGCCTTTTTGGTATGATGAATTCATAATTTGTATGAAGAAAACGTCAGCCCCATATACCCCCATGATGATGCAGTACTTGCAGATCAAATCGCAGTACCCTGATACTTTAATTTTCTTTCGACTTGGTGATTTTTATGAACTCTTTTTTGAAGATGCAAAAGTTGCCTCGCGTGAGTTATCTTTGGTGCTTACCGGCAAAAGTGCAGGTCAAGAAGAACGGGTGCCGATGTGTGGTATTCCCTTTCATGCCTATAAAGGGTATGTCAAAAAGTTGATTGATAAAGGTTATAAAGTAGGCATCGTCGAACAAATGGAAGATGCTAGTGTTGCCAAAGGTCTTGTTCAACGAGACGTCACGCAAATTTATACACCTGGGTCCTTTATTGATGATCAACAAACGGCGCATAATTTCTTAGTTGCTGTCAACGAAGATCAACATCGTTACTGGATTATCTTTGGTGATATTAGTACGGGTGAAGTCTTTAGTGACTTTATTGAAAAACAATCCAACCTATTAATTGGATATTTGCAAAAGCTTTCTACACATGAAGTTGTCATGAATGCATCAACGGCAACGTTGATTCAAGAAACAATCCAAACATTAGGCATGTCAGTTTCTATTTTAGACATGAACCAAGATGCTAAAACCCCTGAACAATATTCATATCAACTTTGGTTGAATTATGTTCAAAACACACTTAAGAAACCCTTACCATTTCTTAGACCCTTTATTCCCATTTACCAAGATAAGATTTTAAAGATGGACGCAGTATCATTATCCAATCTTGAAGTATTACAATCTCTAAAACAACAAAGTGTCCAAGGATCGCTATATTGGGTCTTAGATCGAACCACGACACCAATGGGCTCAAGATTACTCAAACAATGGTTATTGCGACCCAGCGCCCATGTTCCGACGATCATCATGCGTCATCAGATGGTTAAAAGTTTAATGGATCAGTTTCTTACACTTGAAAACATACGTGAGATTTTACAATCCATTTATGACATACCAAGAATTATTTCTAAACTTCATTTGAAGCAATTGAACGCTAGAGACTTAATCTCACTTAAAAAATCTTTGGAACCCATCACGGATTTAAAGAAACTGTTAATAAGTTTATCTGATTCATTATCTCAATTACTAAATGAATACATTCATCCGTTTCCGGAAATTGTTACAATCATTTCCCAATCTATTCAAGACGAACCTCCCGTCAGTATTAAAGAAGGTGGTCTTATTAAAGTTGGATTTAATGCTGAATTAGATCACTGGATTGCTTTGGCAAAGGGTGGAAAAAAAGCGCTAATCGAACTCGAACTGAAGGAAAGAGAACGTACTGGCATTAAGAATTTAAAGGTTGGTTATAATCAAGTTTTTGGCTATTTTATTGAAATTTCAAATGGTCAATTATCTTCGATTAAACCAGAATTTGAATATGAACGAAGACAAACTTTAGCAAACGGAGAGCGCTTTATTAATCGTGACTTAAAGGCGTTAGAAAGTCAGTTACTACAAGCCGAAGATATGCAGAAGAAATTGGAAGAATCCATTTTCCAATCCGTCATCACAAAAATCGAACCCTTTACGCATGATTTACAGATCTTAGCCCAGAAGCTCTCCGAACTCGATGTGATATCTACCTTTGCAACCGTAAGTCGTACCTATCAATTTGTCCAACCAACCTTTTCGGAAGAAAAGGCATTTAAGATTGAACAAAGTCGTCATCCAGTGATAGAAAAAGCCTTAAAGAAATCAGTTTTTGTTCCCAATGATTGTGTAATGGATTCCGAAACCAACACACTACTTATCACAGGACCTAACATGGGTGGTAAATCAACCTATATGCGACAAGTTGCGTTGCTCATGATCATGGCACAGATTGGTTGTTTTGTTCCGGCTAAATCTGCAAATTTGATGTGGTTAGATGCAATCTATACTCGCATTGGTGCAAGTGATGACTTAATGGGTGGCCAATCTACCTTTATGATGGAAATGACGCAAACTGAATTTGCACTCAGTCATGCTACCGATCGAACCTTATTAATCTTTGATGAAATTGGTAGAGGAACCGCGACCTATGATGGCATGGCATTAGCCCAATCCATTATTGAATATGCCACTGTACATCTTCAAGCAAAAACGCTTTTTTCAACCCATTATCATGAACTTACGCAATTAGAAAAAACATTACCCAATCTTAAAAATATTCATGTCGCAGTTCATGAAGAAAATGACACCATCACGTTCTTATATCAAGTTAAGCCAGGTTCCATGAATCAATCTTTTGGAATTCATGTTGCTCAACTTGCGCAATTACCTCCAAGTTTAATCCAACGAGCCAAAACTATTTTAGCGACGTTAGAAAAATCACCTTCAATCTCAGTCAAACCCATTCAAGAAACCAAGCATCCCCTTGTAAAAACTTTACAAGAAATCGATCCATTAAGTTTGTCGCCAATGGAAGCTCTTGAATTACTCATTGCATTAAAGAAAAACAATCGATAAAGGTTAACATGGGAAAAATTAAACTTTTAGATAGTCAATTAAGTAACATGATTGCCGCTGGTGAGGTGGTTGAACGCCCAGCAAGTGCCATTAAAGAATTAATTGAGAATGCAATCGATGCAAAGGCAACTAGAATTGAAATTTTGATTGAACATGCAGGTCGAATGTTGATGGAAGTTAGAGATAATGGAGATGGGATGGATCGAGATGATTTATCTCAATCGATTCTTCGACATGCAACGAGTAAAATTCACGATGAGTATGACTTATTTCGAATTAAGACCTTAGGTTTTAGAGGCGAAGCGTTACCTTCCATCGCTAGTGTTTCTCAATTGACGATAGAATCCGCTACCGGCATTGGTCCTGGCTATCAATTAAAATCGGTTGATGGAGTCGTAGAGATTTTACCCATCTCAAGTCGTAAAGGAACAACGGTTAAGGTTGAAAATTTATTCTTTAATACACCGGCCCGTTTAAAATTTCTTAAAAACGATTATGTTGAGACGGCCAACATTATCGATGTTGTTTCTCGCATTGCTCTTGGACATCCGTCTATTTCCTTTACCTTGTTTATCGATGGTAAAAATAGTTTTATAACGGACGGTCGCGGCGATGTTTTACAAGTCATCACTCAAATTTTTGGTGTTCAAACTGCTAAGCAATTAACGCCGTTTTCTTTTACATCCCACGATGTTAACATTACTGGCTATTTAGGATTACCCAGTTTAGCTAAAAGCCATCGCTACAGTATGTATACCTTGGTTAATGGGCGTTCCGTTACATTACCAAAAATCAATCAGGCTCTCTTAGAAGCTTATCGTCCCTATCTTCCTCCAGTTCGATTTCCATGGCTATTCCTGCATCTTGCTGTTGATCCTAGCTTAGTTGATGTGAATGTTCATCCCACCAAAAAAGAAGTTCGTTTATCTAAGGAGGATCAACTTAAAACCTCGTTAGTTCCTGCCATTAGACAATCGTTATCTTCCTTAAATCTATCTCCAAGTGAATCTCAATTCACAGATAAAAATTCAACCAATCATACCCAACCAGCATCTATGAATCCTTCTGAACTTCGAGAACCTGAGTTATCAACGGATTGGGTTCCATTAGACTTGCATACTTCAAAGACAATCCAGCATTTAACCGTGGTTGCCCAAATGCATTTAACTTACATCGTGTGTCGGGATGAACAAGGTAGCATTTACTTAATCGATCAACATGCGGCTGATGAACGAATTCGTTATGAGAAGCAATTGGCATTATTGGATGATAAGAAATTTGCTATTACACCGTTGGTTCCTGTGATGGTTGATGTGAAGCCTAGTGATGCTAAATTGTTAACCGAGGAAAGAATCCAAGTTCTCGCTTCAATTGGTGTTGAATTAGTTCCGTTTGGTGCAAATGTATATAAAGTGAATACCGTTCCGACATGGGCGATGCAAGACCCTCAATTTTATGTTGAAGATTTACTTCATCAATTATTTGAGGAACCTACCATTCAACCCGATAAATTACGATTATATGCACTTGCCTCTAAGGCTTGCAAAACCAGTATCAAAGCTCAAGATCTATTAACGATGGAAGCAATGCAATCACTTGTTGATCGATTATTTCAATGCCAATACCCCTACACTTGTCCGCATGGTCGGCCAACCATGGTTCAATTTAGTAAACGTCAATTAGAGGCGATGTTCAATCGCTCAGGTTTTTAGGATGATTTATGTCATTGGTGGTCCAACAGGATCTGGCAAAACATCCTTAGCGATTGCGTTAGCAAAATTATGGCAAGCACCGATTATTAATGCCGATGCTTTTCAAATGTATCAAGAATTAAATATTGGTACCAATAAAGAACTAGCAATTTTAAAACCCTTTAAGCCATATTTATATGATCAATTATCACCTACACAATCTCTATCCGTTGCAATGTATCAAAAGGAATTTCGCTCTCTTATTGAAACCCTTATACCAAAGCATCCCAAGATTATTATGGTAGGTGGCACAGGTTTATATATGAAAGCAAGTCTTTATGATTTCGAGTTTGCGCCACAAGAAGTCAGCATCGATTTAACAAAATTTGATACCTTTGATAACACTAAACTTCATGCTCACTTGGCATCTTTAGACTTAGAGGCAAGTCAAAAAATACATGTTCAGAATCGTAGACGTGTCTTGCGAGCAATTGCGATCCATCAAACCACCGGAAAAACGAAAAGTGACCAAGAAAAAGCCCAAAAAAAAGCATTATTGTACCCTGCAACCTTTATTGGTATCCTACCCCAACGAGACTTTTTATATCAACAACTCGATCAACGCGTGGATGCAATGTTTAAACAAGGGTTACTAGATGAAGTTAAAACGTTGGTCAAAAAGTATGGCGATAAGCTTTTGGCTTTCCAAGCGATTGGTTACAAAGAAACCATTGCATATTTAAAAGGTAAAACCACACTTGATGAAGCAATCCAACTTATCAAACAATCTACAAAGCGGTATGCAAAAAGACAAATCACGTATTTTCGGCATCAATTGCCTATGAAATGGTATGGTAGCGGTAAAGAAGCCTTTGAGGACCTTACGACATGATCAATTTTCAATATCAAGTTGGCACCGTTGTAGAAATGAAAAAACCTCATCCATGTGCCTCTCGTTCATCCCAATTTACTATTGTAAAAACGGGTGCAGATATCAAAATGAAGTGTATGGGTTGTGGCAATGTCATGATGCTAAGCCGAGACCACTTCAATCACCGTATTCGCAAAATCATCACACCTAATCTTTAAATCAAAAGCCTATTGATAAGGGAGATGAAGATTCGAAACTTATCATTACATTATCCTTTACCAAATCAAAAGAAAAAAATCATCTTTGATCGACTCAATGTAGAATTTCTCTCACGAGGTATGACTGCAATTACAGGTGATTCTGGTATCGGTAAATCCTCTTTGCTTAAAGTGTTAGGAAATATTATCAAACCGAGTAAAGGTAAAGTAATTTTAACTGAAGCGAACACGTCAGGCCCACCAATTTATTTATCAGATCAACTTGAACTAATTCCAAATTGGAAGGTCAGTGACTATCTTGAATCTGATATTCAAAAATCTCACATACAATCATTAGGATTCAGCGAAGATGATCTTCACAAAACGTTTCGCCAGCTTTCTGGTGGTCAACAAGTTCGCTTAAAAATTATTTTATTTTTATGTCAATCTGCATCTGTTTATTTGCTAGATGAACCAACGCATGCATTAGATGAATTCAATCGAAGAAAACTCATTGGATTTTTAATAAATCAGTCGGTTCAAAAATCAATTATCATCGCAACTCACGACAAAGAACTCATTGAAAAGTCTGATGCCATATTGAACATCCAAAATCCCTTTAAAACATCGCTTGTATTCCGTAATCATTCATCCATTTTACGCTCGACAAACAATCCTGATACGAAGCAAAACTACCATAAGTCTCGGCATCGATGGTTCCAACAACTAGAAAAACTTCATCGTGGTGGGGTTGTCGGATTGATGATTTCAGCAGGAATTTGGATTATCCAAATTGCGCTCTTTTTATCGTGTATTTTCACCTTACAATTTCAAATTCAAATGAATCAGTATACGCAATTGCTTCATACTGATCCTTGGTTAGAGGTGGTTGAAAGACAAACGATACCCATCCATGATTCACCTTTTCAATTAGTCAAAACAACCTTTCCAAAATCAGAAAGTTTTCAAACCATCATTCAAGATTCACAAACTGCATTATGGTTAGTGGATATTTCGACTTGGTTTCCTAAATTCCTTGCCTTGGATGGTATTCAGGTCATGATTCGATTTGTGGATTTACCATTTGATGATGCTAATATCACGACTTCTTGGATTTATCCGAAAGCATATTTGCCCGAGACCCTTTCATTATCGACGATACCTATAACTAATCATGGCGATTTTTTTTCATTTTCAGGGCCTATCCAAATACTGAATACTAGACCACCATTAACATGGTTTGAACCACCACAATTATTATTATCCTATTGGCAATGGTTAGGATTATTAACCCATCATGAAACAGTTTTAGAATCAGAAACCACTAATTTTCTCAATGCATATTTAACTTTTGTTCCACCGCCTCATGCATTAATTTTTGACACCGAAATCAATCATCGAAAGGTGATGGATTCATTAACAGATCATCCTTGGCGTTTCACCGTACCCACAGAAAAAATTTATCCACTTATCAATCCTTTGATGAAACCTCTATTAGATTTTCTTCCTATTTTTTCTGTAACTTTAATTTTGATTTGGGTTGCTTTATGGTGGTCGAGATTACATTGGATTTATCAAAACCATCATCGAGATTGGCATTGGATGCTTGCAATTCACCAACCTGCTGCAAGAATTTGGTTTCATATCACGCATTCATTCCACAAACGATCAATGATTACGCATGGTATCTCTATCGCTTTTTTAGGGATAATAATGGAACTCCAAACGCTTGTGAATTTGCCAAGTATCTTCATGATTTTGATTATGCAGTTGAGCGTTTGGGTTATCATCGAATACTTAAAATTAATCATGCTCCAATGGTTTAAATATGTTTGAGGCAATTGGATTAGAAAAACGTTTTGGTAATGAAATTTTATTTCAAGATTTTACATTTCAATTACCAAGTAAAGGATTGATCTTGTTAACTGGTCCAAGCGGAAGTGGAAAAACAACACTCCTTCAAATCCTTCAACTCAATCAACCCAGTAAAGGTCGCCTTCGATTTGATGGCATTGAATTATCGCTACTAAATGCTCAACAACGAATTGATTTTAAAAGGCAATTTATTGCTTCCGTTCAACAAGATGTCAACTTGATTGATCATGCAACCATTCAAGATCATCTGTTGATGATTCAACATATTAAGGGGCAATTTCAACGGCCGCATATTAAACTTGCTATCCAACAATTTCTGCAAGAGGTTTCTCCTCAACAAAGGTTAATGACGTTATCAAGGGGCCAACGTCAAAGGTTCGCGATGTTACTTGCTTGCATGGGTCATTCGAAAATACTGCTTTTAGATGAACCGACAACAGGTTTGGATATAGCGAATCGAAACCGAATTTATCACTTGCTTGCATTATTAAAACTTGACCAACTTATTGTCATGAGTTCACATCAAGCATTAGATGATGGATTGAAAATGGATGGTCATCTATCTTTGCCCAACTCCCAAGTGATGAAGATTCAAATGGATAAAAAAAGGGACAGAATTTTACCCATCTTGAAACAATCTCCATGGCCCATTATTTGGTATTTTCAGTACCATCAAAGACAAAGAAAATTTCAGAAATATCGCAAACGCCTACACTTTTCTCAGACGTTTGTTTTTGCCACGATGGGTGTCATGATTTCTTTGATGATGTTTGTTGGAAAGGAAATCATGCGGGTTACGGAAACTATGATAGGAGGGCAATATCAATATGTTGAACCTCTATTAAAAAACAAATTGATTTTGGAATCTACTGAATCATCTGATCCAATCTTCGCGACCATACCATTTGAAATCGAATTAAGAACATACTATGAAGAATCTTATTTTGAATACTTAAAATCTTTTCATCACTTTTATTTCGACATTAAAGGTTTTCAAGTCGTGCTCAAAGATTTTCACCTGGGATTGATTAATTTAGTTGAAAAGCCAATTTCCCAATCATCTCCATTTTCTTCGATGCCAATGAGAGATGATGAAATTGTTTTAGGCGTTCAAACGCATCATCTTAAATTTCTTGCTCAGTCTTTAAACTGTTTTCCAACATTGGTTTCAATTAATGAAGCATTAGTCCAATCATCCTTAGCTATTCAATTAAAAATCTATGTCCCTGAATGGCAATACCGTGATGAATCAACTTTCTATTTAACAAAGATTGAATTAACAGGAATACCAACATGGTTTCATTCAACTTTGGATTATCCAAAAAAGATTTATGAGAACCGTTTACGAATGCCAAGTAAAGGGTTTGAGGAAATATATGAGAATCAACCATGGAGAGTGGCAAAAACCACGATGATTCAAGTAAAGGATGATGGGGTTTTACTGAAAGATTGGCATAAATTAGAAACGTGGCAACATTATCATTTACAACGCCATCCATCCCTTGGTTGGCAAGTTTTTAAAACTCAACACCCTAGAAATTTACAATTGAATGTTAACGATTTACCTACATCCTTTCATTACCATTCGAAGGTTGGTTACCATTATTATCCAGAGCAAAAACTAAGTGGTTATGCGCAGCCATTCTTTTTCAATTCTCAACCAGAAGGTAATATAAACTATCTTGAAACCTTGAAAGATATTAAAGAGCCTTTCGCTTGGCTTGATGTCCTACCTCCAAATCAAACTTTATTAGGTTATATCCTCGCCAATCCAGGTACGAGCATAAAACTAAAAACGGATGCGGTTTATCAAAACATGTCCATGCATGAGATTGTTGTATCGAATAGTTTACTGGAATTTTGGAATCTAACCATTGGTGATAAGGTTTATATTGATCACGGTATATACCCAAATTTAAATGAAGCAGGACAAATTGAGGTCATCAAGCAGTCAAGTCTTAAAATCATCGGAGGAATAGAAACAGATGGACATTGGCTTTATCATCACCCTCATTGGTTGACCCATTGGTTGATGATCCAGGCATTCACACCTAGTTATCTTTTAGAACCTGAGGCCTGGATTTTTTATGAAAACGTTTTAACCACATCTGAATTTAAAACCATCAACCCATTAAAAGAAGTTCAGGAATCCGTTCAAGACATTCAATCAATATTAGCAATTTCATTAGGTATCTGGTTTTTAATGGTTGGTATTCCATTAATATTTTTGTTTTATTATTATTCGGTTCAAACGTTAATTGCTGATCAAAATAATATAAAGACACTAAAAGGATATGGTGCACCTTGGACTTATGTTGAAAATTGGTATGGTGTGAAATTGTTCGTCTTGGCAATCGAGGTCATGATTCCAACTTTAAGTCTTTTACTGATGATGGATTATTTGCTGAAAGCATGGTTAGGGCAATATTTCTACCTTTCCATTGCATACCAGTTTCCAATTGAAACAATTGCTATCTTTATGCTGTTTGTATTGGTATTTTATGGTGCTTCAATCACGATTCAACTTAAGACATTAAAACAATATTTTCAAAATATTTAACATTCTACTATCTTTTTAAAATAGTTGTGGTATTATCTTTCACGTAGCAGCAAAATGTTAGCTCCTACTAATACTAATTGAAAGGTTTAGGTTTTCGATGAAAGGCTCAGTCAAGATGTTCAACAAAGAAAAAGGCTACGGCTTCATTCGCACTGAAGACGGAAAAGA